>ERZ773056.613-NODE-613-length-18785-cov-13.159744_pt1 | contig 18785 bp, 12 predicted proteins | sample MGYA00580857_ERZ773056 | MGnify/ENA primary metagenome ERZ773056 (study PRJEB29015, sample SAMEA2737996) | human oral metagenome | biome: human oral; feature: human-associated habitat; material: dental | place: China | collected 2114 ... | reverse complement strand
GAGGATTTTCGCGCTCTCGCCCATGAAGCGTACGCCCGCCACCACCAGCGTACCGGCCTCGTGTTCCGCGCCGAAGCGTGCCATTTCCAGCGAATCGCCCACGCATCCGCCCGTTTCCAAAGCCAAATCCTGAATCAGCGGATCGACGTAATAATGTGCCACCAAGACCGCGTTTTTCTCCTTCAGCAAGGCCTTGATTTCGTCTTTCAGACGACCTGCCGTCTCGCGGTCGGGCGTGTCGGCAACCTTCGCCCACGCCTGACGGATTTGGCAGGCGGAAGTCGGCGTTTGGATGAGTGGCATATCGTAATCGAACGAGCGGCGGGCGGCGGTTTGCATGATGTTTCCTTGTAACTGTTTTTCAGACGGCATGAGGGTTTGTCGTGTATTTTCAAACTTTCCCTGATTATGCTCATTTTGAGTATAATATGCAAGGCCGTCTGAAAGCGTGCCCGGACGAAGCGCAAACCTGCGGCCCGCACCGCTTTGACGAACCGCTTTGATTTATAGTGGATTAAAATCGCAATGATACGGCGTTGGCTCACCTTGACGTACTACCTGTACGCCTTGCGGCTCGCCGCCTTGCCTCATTTTTATTTTAATCCACTATACAATAAAGCCTTCCACCCCCTGCCGAAAGCCAAGCATGGACGCCTACCCCGAAGCCGAAGCCCCGCCGCAGAGCATCGTCGAACTGGTTCCCGTATTGATTGCCGTAACAAACGGCGGCCTGCGGGTATTGACCGTCGCCCAAGGCACGCTCCTGCCCAACGGCCCGCTCTCCCCCCTGCGCAATTCCCTGCAGGCAGGCGTAAAGCTGTGGGTCGCCAAGCAGACTTCGCAGCCTATGGGCTATCTGGAACAGCTTTACACCTTTGTCGATACCCACCGCCGCAACGAACACGGCATGCCCGTGCTGTACGTCAGCTACTTGGGGCTGGTGCGCGAGGCAGCCGACAGCATCCTGCATCCCGACGCGAAATGGCAGGACTGCTACGACTATTTCCCGTGGGAAGACTTGCGCACCGACGGCGGGCAGCGCGACGCCATCGTCAGCCGCCTGCGCATTTGGGCAAACTCGGCGGACACGGAGGAAGTCCGCCAAAAGCGGCTCAAGCGCATTCATTTGTGTTGGGGTGTCGAACCGGAAAACTGGTCGGAAGAATACGTTTTGCAACGCTATGAAATGCTGTATGAAAGCGGCCTGATAGCGGAAGCCGCCGAGCCGCAGGCAAACTTCGACTTCGCGCTCACGGGGCAGCCCATGCGCCACGACCACCGCCGCGTGTTGGCAACCGCCCTGTCCCGCCTGCGCGCCAAAATCAAATACCGCCCCGTGATTTTCGAACTGATGCCGCCCGAATTCACGCTGCTGCAACTGCAAAACAGCGTCGAAGCCATCAGCGGCAGATTGCTGCACAAGCAAAACTTCCGCCGCCAGATTCAGCAGCAAAACCTCATCGAGCCGTCGGATACCGGCGTATCGGGCAGCAAAGGCCGTCCCGCGCAGCTTTACCGCTTCCGCGACGACGTCCTGCCCGACAGGCTGATTTCGGACATCGGACTGCCGCTGGGCAGCCGTTAGCCCGTTTTCAGACGACCTATAGTGGATTAACAAAAATCAGGACAAGGCGACGAAGCCGCAGACAGTACAAATAGTACGGAACCGATTCACTTGGTGCTTCAGCACCTTAGAGAATCGTTCTCTTTGAGCTAAGGCGAGCCAACGCTGTACTGGTTTTTGTTAATTCACTATACAGCAAAACACACCAATCTCGGCCTATTTAAACGTCGCCAACCACCAACCTCACCCGCAAACGCAAGAAAGGCACACCCATGTCCCTCAACCCCGTCTACCTCTGGAACCCGCAAAACTTCCCCGATCCGCAGGCCATGCTGCCCGACGGTTTCGACGCGGCACACCGCATCGTCTCCGAATGGGCCGACCAACCCCTGCCGCAAGGCGCGGACACAAGCGCGTTTGACAAACTGGCCGGATACATCGCCGAAGCCGCCCTCAGCGGCAAAGCCTCGGCCGACTTCAAAGCCGCTTACGCCGATATAGAAACCCAAGTGGCCGAACAACTGAAAAGCCGCGCCATACTCGAACTGTACGAACATTATCTTGAGCTGATGCCGATACTGACCTGCCGCAGCGAAAGCCTCGGCCTCGTACTGTACGACGCCAACGGCTACCTGCTGCTGCCCGACGGCCGGGAATACCCCGACCAAGAAACCCAAGACGAAATCACGGCATACTGGCGGCAGCGCGAAGCCGAAGAACAAAAATGGCGGCAGGAAAACAGGGGCCTGCCGAAGAACATCAAAGACTTCTACAAATACTTCCGCCCCAAAGTGGACGAACTGATGGCGCGCCACGGCTTCGAATACGCGCCGCATCTATTCAATACCGTGGCACACAAACGCAAAAAATTGGAACCGGACGTCATCATCTACGCCAAACCGATAACAAACGGCCAGCAGACGATATACATCAACTATCGCGATGTTTATAAAGACGGTGAATACAGCAATCTGTGCTTGGAGTGGTATCTCTCGGATAAAGAAGTGGAACGCATTTACCTGCACGATCTGGACAATATTCGTCCGCGTTACGGAGAAACCAAAAAAAAACAATTGATTGCAGGAGGAGGGGCGAATATAGAGTACTACCTGACCCAAATGTGGTACCACACTGGCCCGTCAGTCAGCTACAAAACCGAAACCGAGATAGAGGCGCTGCTGGCCTATTGGGATCAGAAGCTGCGGGAAGTGGCGTGGATTGATACCTACGACGATGTGGAAGCCTATATTGCCGCCAATTTGGAAGAAATCGGCAGGCTGCATCTCCGTATCGTGATTTCCTACCTGCGCGGAGTAAAAGACCTCATCGCCGAAAAAGAAGAGTGGTTGCGGACTTATCAGATGGTCGGCAGGGAAGAGGAATTGCTGGAAAAATCGGTTTCCTATCTGATAAACAGGCAGAAGGAAGAAGGTTAGACGCAGGGGCATCCGTTGCCCCTTTTCATTTTTTGAACCGCTGACAGAAAGAGCACGGCGGCAACGGCACGACCCGTATATACCTTTGGCAGCCCAACCGCACCGCCGCAAAAGCATCAGCCGGCATCGGCAGGTTTGCGGAATCGGTAAAAGGCCGTCTGAAAACACAATACATCATGTTTTCAGACGGCCTTCTTTATGGCTGCCGCATGAAGCGGTTTCAGCATAAACGGTAATATTTTTCATTGCATACCGCCCTGCCCCATATCGCCGTTTCAGACGGCCTCACTTATAATCCGACCCATCCCAACCCTCTGAAAAGCGAGAATCCCATGAGTTTCAAAACCGATGCCGAAATCGCCCGCGAAGCCGCCGTCCGCCCGATACGCGAAATTGCCGCCAAGCTGGGCATCAGCGAAGACAAGCTCGAGCCATACGGCCGCTACAAAGCGAAAATCAATCCCGCCGAAGCCTTTGCCCTGCCCGACAGGAAAGGCCGTCTGATTTTGGTTACCGCCATCAACCCGACCCCGGCGGGCGAAGGCAAGACCACGGTAACCATCGGCCTGGCCGACGCGTTGAACCACATCGGCAAACAGGCCGTGGTCGCCATGCGCGAACCTTCGCTGGGCCCCGTGTTCGGCATCAAGGGCGGCGCGGCGGGCGGCGGTTATTCGCAGGTTTTGCCGATGGAAGACATCAACCTGCACTTCACCGGCGACTTCCACGCCATCGGTGCGGCCAACAACCTGCTTGCCGCCATGCTCGACAACCACATCTATCAGGGCAACGCGCTGAACATCGACCCCAAACGCGTGCTGTGGCGGCGCGCGGTGGACATGAACGACCGCCAGTTGCGCAACATCATCAGCGGCAACGGCAAACCGACCGACGGCGTGTTGCGTCCCGACGGCTTCGACATCACCGTGGCATCCGAAGTCATGGCCGTATTCTGTCTGGCCAAAGACCTGACCGACCTGAAAAACCGTTTGGGCAACATTCTGATTGCCTACGCCAAAGACGGCAGCCCCGTTTACGCCAAAGACTTGAACGCCCACGGCGCGATGGCCGCACTTTTGAAAGACGCCATCAAGCCGAATCTGGTGCAAACCATAGGCGGCACGCCCGCCTTCGTCCACGGCGGCCCCTTCGCCAACATCGCCCACGGCTGCAACTCCGTTACCGCCACCCGCCTCGCCCTGCATCTGGCCGATTATGCCGTTACCGAAGCGGGCTTCGGCGCGGATTTGGGCGCGGAAAAATTCTGCGACATCAAATGCCGCCTGGCCGGCCTGAAACCCGACGCGGCCGTGGTCGTTGCCACCGTCCGCGCCCTGAAATACAACGGCGGCGTGGCGAAAGAAGACTTGGGCAAAGAAAACGTCGAAGCCTTGAAACAGGGCCTGCCCAACCTGCTGCGCCATATTTCCAATCTGAAAAACATCTTCGGTCTGCCCGTCGTCGTCGCCATCAACCGCTTCGTTTCCGACACGGATGCCGAATTGGCACTGATTCAGACGGCCTGCGCCGAACACGGCGTGGAAGTATCGCTGGCCGAAGTGTGGGGCAAAGGCGGCGAAGGCGGCGCGGATTTAGCGCGCAAAGTCGTTTCCGCCATCGAAAACCAGCCCAACAATTTCGCCTACGCCTATGATGTCAACGACAGCATCCCCGACAAGCTGCGCGCCATCGCGCAAAAAATCTACGGCGCGGCCGATGTCGATTTCAGTGCCGAAGCACGCGCGGAAATCGCGTCTTTGGAAAAACTGAGCTTGGACAAACTGCCGGTGTGCGTGGCGAAAACGCAATATTCGTTCAGCGACAACGCCAAACTTCTGGGCTGTCCGAGCGGCTTCACCATCACCGTCCGCAGCCTGACCCTGTCTGCCGGCGCGGGCTTCATCGTCGCCGTCTGCGGCAGCATCATGAAAATGCCCGGCCTGCCGAAAGTGCCTTCCGCCGAAAAAATCGACGTGGACGAAAACGGCAACATCACCGGACTGTTCTAAACAGCCGCATAACAAAAGCCGCCCCGAAAGGGCGGCTTTTTTGCGCCGAACCGTATTTTCAGACGGCCTCAAACAAACAGGCGCGGGCAGGACAACCGTACAAAACCGATTCGCCTGGTGCTTTATCATCTTAGAAAATCGTTCCCCTGAAGCTCAGGCGAGGCAACGCCGTTCTGATTTAAAGTAATCCGCTAAATATTGCGCCGCCGAACGGAAAAAAGGGATTAAGATTGCCGCTGCAACTAAAGAGAGGCCGTCTGAAAACTGAAACCGCCGATTCATCAAACAAAAAAGGAAACACCATGCCTGCCACCCGCTATTTATAGTGGATTAAATTTAAATCAGGACAAGGCGACGAAGCCGCAGACAGTACAGATAGTACGGCAAGGCGAGGCAACGCCGTACTGGTTTAAATTTAATCCACTATATTTGCCGCCCTGTCCGTTTTGGCTCTGGGCGCATATGCCGAAACCCTACCGTTATCCAAACTGCCCCAAGGCTGGCAAGGCGGAATCGAAGTGCAATGCCGCGAGGGCTTCTGCTCGGGCGAAGGTGCGGTATTGCTGCAAATCAACGGCCGCAAACACCGCCTGCCCGCCGATTTTTTCACCTTCAGCACCCGCCCCGACTCCGGCAACACCCCAACCCCCCAATCCGATTACCGTGGACGACTTCAATTTCGACGGCCGGCCGGACATCGCCGTGCCGCGCGGGCAGCAAGGCCCCTACGGCTCTTGGTCGGATGACATCTACCTGCAAACCGAAGACGGAAACCTGCTGAAAAGCCAAGAATTAAGCGAACTATCCGATTATTACATGGGCACACCCGAAATCGACCGCAAACGCAAACTTCTGATTGTTTATGGAAAATCCGGCGCAGCCATCCACTACACCGCACATTACCGCGTTACTCCGGACGGAAGCCTGCAACAGGTTTACCAACGCGACGACATCCACGGCGGCTGCAAACGGCAAACGGGCATCAAAATCGAAGAAACCACCATATCCGCCAACGGAAAACAGCATACGCGCACCCGCTGCCTGACCGAGGCGCAATACGAAAAACAAATAAAGCGCGACCTGGAGGAAACGCGGCCACGCCGGCCTGACAACGCAAAATAATTGCCCGCGCCCTACCGCCGCATGCATGAAAGGCCGTCTGAAACACCGTTTAAACCATGTTTTCAGACGGCCTCATACTGCCCCTGCCTATAAATGTATCTTTTAAACAACAATAAAAATAAAACAATCGGCGTTATTTTCAGATAAACGGATATTCATCTTCTTTTATGGTTGCGCAGCATTCCAAACCTTCTTTATTTCCCGTTATTAAACGAAGCGCAAAACAAATCTAACACACTGAATAAAATTAAATTTTTTAACATCCGCTACCTTTCGCCCAAAGATACCGTTTTCAGACGGCCCCAACCCTGCCGCCTGACGAGTAACGGCCTTCAAACATACCGTTTGTCAAAAAAAATATGTTTTCAGCAATTTTTTTTGACAAATTAAAATTGCAAAAAAATTGCACTTCATAGATAATCTCCCCCGTTCGGTCGGCAGCGTGCACCCGCCCTTCCCAATATCGGGTGAACCCTCCCTTCGCGCTGCCGCACTCAACAATGATTTTGTTTTTGTGTATTCTCTCTGTTTTATCGCCCTCCCCGTGAGGGCTTCTTTTTTGCCCGCCGATTGGTTTTCAGACGGCCTCCGCGCCGCCGCATTAAACAGATTCATACAAAATCTTCAAATAACTCGTTTGCCTATTGCATGGAAACGGCGCAAGATATCAGCATTCAAGACTTTCCCCCTTAATTTGCTCCAAGGAGTTACCCAATGAATACTTTTCATCTTTCAGGCTACCCGCGCATCGGTGCGAAGCGCGAGCTGAAATTTGCCGTCGAAGCCTTTTGGAAAGGCGCGAAAACCGAATCCGAGCTGCAATCCGTAGCCGCCGAAATCCGCCGTTTGAACTGGGCGGCGCAAAAAGCCGCAGGTGCGGACTTGCTGCCGGTGGGCGATTTCTCGTTCTACGACCATGTGCTTGATTTGCTGTGCGCTTTGGGCGGCATTCCGAAACGCTTCGGTTTCGACGCGGCCAACCTGAGCCTGCCCGAATACTTCCAGCTGGCACGCGGCAACGCCACCCAGTTTGCGATGGAAATGACCAAATGGTTCGACACCAACTACCACTTCATCGTGCCCGAATGGTCTGCCGACACCGAATTCAAAGTAAACGCCAAAAACCTGATCGCGCAAATCAAAGAAGCCAAAGCGCAAGGCTACGACATCAAGCCTACCTTGGTCGGCCCCGTTACCTTGGCTTGGCTGGGTAAAAAGAAAGACGGCATCAACTGCCGCGTGAAAGACCTGCTGCTGCCCAAACTGCTGCCCGCTTACGCGCAACTGCTGCGCGAACTGGCCGCCGAAGGTGCGGACTGGGTTCAGATTGACGAGCCGATTCTGGCTGCCGAAGCCGGTTCTGCATGGCTGGACGCATTTGCGCCGGTTTATCAAGAACTGTCCGGCACCGGCGTGCGCATCCTTGTCGGCACTTACTTCGCTTCCATTGCCGAACACTTGGACCTGTTGAAATCGCTGCCCGTACAAGGCCTGCACATCGACTGCGTGCGCGCGCCGGAACAACTGGCCGTGTTTGCCGAAGGCTGGCCGAAAGACCGCGTGTTGTCCGTCGGCCTGATTGACGGCCGCAACGTATGGCGTGCCAACCTATCCAAAGTCATCGCCACTTTGGAACCGGTTAAAGCCAAATTGGGCGAAAACCTGTGGATTGCCCCAAGCTGCTCCCTGCTGCACAGCCCGCAAGACTTGGCCGTGGAAGAAAAACTGGACGGCGAAATCAAATCATGGATGGCTTTTGCCGCACAAAAACTGGTGGAACTGGGCGTGGTAAAACGCGCGCTGGAGCAAGGCAAAGACGCCGTTCGAGCCGAACTGGCCGCATCCGATGCCGCCGCCGCCGACCGTGCGACCAACAAACTGATTCACAACGATGCCGTCAAAGCCCGCGTAGCCGCCCTGCCGAAAGGCGCAGACCAGCGCAAATCCCCGTTTGCCGAACGCATCAAGGCACAACAGGAATGGATGAAGCTGCCCGCACTGCCGACCACCACCATCGGTTCCTTCCCGCAAACCACTGAAATCCGCCAAGCGCGCGCCGCGTTCAAAAAAGGCGAATTGAGTGCAGCCGACTACGATGCCGCGATGAAAAAAGAAATCGCCTACTGCGTCGAAGTACAGGAAAAACTGGAAATCGACGTGCCCGTACACGGCGAAGCAGAACGCAACGACATGGTGGAATACTTCGGCGAACAGCTGTCCGGCTACTGCTTCAGCCAATTCGGCTGGGTACAAAGCTACGGCAGCCGCTGCGTAAAACCGCCCATCATCTTCGGCGACGTTTCCCGTCCGAACCCGATGACCGTTTACTGGTCCACCTATGCGCAAAGCCTGACCAAACGCCCGATGAAAGGCATGCTGACCGGCCCGGTTACCATGTTCAAATGGTCTTTCGTCCGCGACGACATCCCGTTGAGCGAAGTGGCCAAACAAATCGCTTTGGCACTGAACGACGAAGTATTGGACTTGGAAAAAGCCGGCATCAAAGTCATCCAAATTGACGAGCCCGCCATCCGCGAAGCCATGCCGCTGAAAAAAGCGCAGTGGGACGAATTCCTGGCCTGGGCCTGCGAATCCTTCCGCCTGTCCAGCACCGGTGCGGAAGACAGCACCCAAATCCACACCCATATGTGCTACTCCGAGTTCAACGACATCCTGCCCGCCATCGCCAGCATGGATGCGGACGTTATCACCATCGAAACTTCGCGCTCCGACATGGAATTGCTGACCGCGTTCGGCGACTTCAAATACCCGAACGACATCGGCCCGGGCGTGTACGACATCCACAGCCCGCGCGTTCCGACCGAAGCCGAAGTGGAACACCTGCTGCGTAAGGCAATGGAAGTCGTGCCCGTGGAACGCCTGTGGGTAAACCCCGACTGCGGCCTGAAAACACGCGGTTGGAAAGAAACCATCGAGCAGCTTGAAGTGATGATGGCGGTTACCAAAAAACTGCGTCAGGAACTGGCTAAATAATCAGGCCGCCTGAAAAGCATCAAGGCCGCCTGAAAACCTCCAAACAGGTTTTCAGACGGCCTTTTATCATCCAATTCAACTTGCCAAAAAGAACGAAAACCGCGCCTCTGCACCGCCTGAGCCATATGAAGCCAAACCGGCTGACGCTGCGGCATCAAACCAACCTATCCCGCATGGGCAGGCAACCCATCCATCATCTGTCAGGCCGTCTGAAAAGCCGTTTCAGTCTATGGCGATACGCTTGATTCGCCAACCGTTGCCATGCCTTGGCTCAAAAGAACGGTTATTTCAAATACCGAAGCACTCGATAAACCTGCCCCGCGATGTACAGCCCATGCCTCCGAGGCTTCTCCGCCTCGTCCTGATTGAAACGCCGCCCGCTATAAAATTTCTACTTTCGAATGCCAGTTTTTCATCCCGCCCAAAATTTGTTCGGCGTATTGCCGGGCAAAACCGACGATAAGCGGCAAGGTTTCATCGCTGAGATAATAATCCAAAGTAACGAATTTTTCCGCTTCCCATTGCGCAACGTCCATTTCTACCAATGCCGGCATTTCGGGCAGATTGCCTGCGGGTTCCGAGGTAAAAGGGTAGGCAAAATTAAGCTGGTCATAAGTGAATTGCAGCCATTGAGCGGGATTGTCCGGGTTTTCCAACGTGATGCAGACCAGATCGGCCGTTTCGGCCTGGCGGTTTTCCATTTCGGAGAGTAGGGAAATGAGGTCAAGCATGTATTTTTATCCTTTAATCAAGTCTAATTTGACTGGGCCTATCCGGCATTGAGGCCGTCTGAAAAGCCGTTTTCAAAGTTCCGACTTTGTTGCGGCTTCGCTTTCAGACGGCCTCTTTATCGAAGTTCAGCGTCCGCCCTTTCCGACGACGACGACGTTCAATTCCTGCGGGTTGAGGCGGCGTCGCCAGACTTCGCGCACTTGCTCCGCCGTTACCGCCTCGATATGGGCGGTGTAGGTGTCGTAATAGTCCAAAGGCAGGTTGTTCGCGCCGACGTTGGCGGCGATGGCGACGGTTTTGGCATTGGTATCGAAGGTCATGGGGAAACTGCCGACGATGTTGTCTTTGGCCTGTTTCAGCTCGGCCTCGGTGGGGCCTTCGGCAATGAAGTCGGCCAGGACGGCGCGGGCGGCGGCCAACGCGTCTTCGGCACTGTCTTTTTTGGTGGAGAAGGCGATGCTGAACGGGCCTTTGCGCGTCATCGGGCTGAGGCTGCTGGATACGCCGTACACCAGCCCTTTTTCGTCGCGCAGTTTTTTCATCAGGCGGCTGTCGAATCCGCCGCCGCCGAGGATGTAGTTGCCGACGACGAGTGCGTAGCGGTCGGGGTCTTGGTGCACAATCAGCGGCAGCCCCATGACGACGGAGGCTTGCTCTTTACCGTCGAACGGGATGTCTTGGCGGCGGCCGTCGTTATTGGGGATTTCGGGGATTTCGGTGCGGGCGGCGGCTTGCGCGGGCAGGCCTTCCAATACGGCGGCCGCCGTTTTTTCGGCCTGACGGCGGTCGATGTCGCCGACGATGGCGACGTAGGCGTTGTTTTTGGCGTAGTGGCTGTGGTGGAATTGCGACAGGTCTTCAAGCGTGATGCCGTTGATGCTCTCTTCGCTGCTGCGCGCGCTGTTGGCATAGGGATGGCTGCTGTAGTTGAGCAGGGTTATGGCGCGGCCGGCGAGAAAACCGGGATCGCTGAGGCTTTGCTTCAGCGAGGTCAGCGCCTGCCCTTTGGTGCGGATGAGGACGGCGGGATCGAATTTCGGATGGGCGATAATCTGATTGGCCAGTTTGAGGCCGTCTGAAAGGTTTTGGCGGCGGCTGAGCGAGGCAAAGCTGATGGTGGTGTTTTCCGGGCCTGCCGCCGCGCTGACGGTTACGCCGATGCGGTTGCTTTCGTCGCGCAGTGCTTCTTCGCCGTATTTTTCGGTGCCCGAGGAGAGCATGGAGGCGGTGAAGGCGGCCAAGTCGGGTTTGTGTTCGGCAATTTGCCCCGCGCCTTTGAAGGTAATCTGCATATTGACGATGGGCAGTTCGTGCCGTTCCACCAGCGTGATGGTTACGCCGTCGGCGGTTTTCCAGCGTTGGAATTCGACGGCATGGGCGGCGGTGAAGGCGAGACAGGCCGCGAAGGCCGGGATGAGGACGCGGATTTTCATGGTTTTACCTTTTTCAGACGGCCTTTTGCGGCTGTGGGTGGTTGCGGTTGCTCCGCCTGTTGCGGCAGAACGGTGATTTGCGCCATCGGGCTGTCGAGCAGCAGGCGGGCGGCGGATTGCACTTGTTCGGGCGTTACTTTGAACAGGCGGCGGACGATTTCGTCTTCGCTCTTCCAACCGAAACCGTTGTGTTCGAGTTCGCCCAGGGTGTCGGCCTGGCTGCGGATGGAATCGCGGGCGAAAATACGCTCGGTCTCCACCGGCGTGCGGATGAGTGCCAATTCGTCTTTGCCCACGCCGTTTTCGGCAATGTCGCGGATTTCGTCCAGCAGGCGTTTTTTCAATTCTTCGGGCGTGGTTTGGCCGTTGGGCATGGCGAAAACGCTGAATATGGCGTTTTTGCGGCCGAAATCGGTGTATCCGGCCGAAGTGTCCAAGGCAACGGCGTCGCCGCGCTGGAGTTTGCGGCTGTAACGCGAGGAATCGGTGCCGTCGAGCACCAAGCCCAGCATTTCCAGCGCATAAGGCATGCCGTCGCTGATTTTTTCGGCATGCGGCACGCGCCAGTTCAGGGTGATGATGGGCTGCGCGGTAACGGCATAAACGGTTTCGTTGACTTCGCGGGCATCGGCGGTGCGTTCGGCTTCGTCGTTGCGCTGCGGCAGCGGGCGGGCGGGAATGCCGCCGAACAGCCGTCCGACTTTATCCGTGGTTTCCTTGGCCTTCACGTCGCCGACGATGACCAGCATGGCGTTGTTGGGGGCGTACCATTGTTTGTACCAGGCGCGCAAATCGTCGGCCTTCAGCGTATGCAGGTCGTTCATGTAGCCGATAACGGGGGCTTTATTGAACGGTTTGTCCCACATTTTGATGTTCAGTATTTCCCACATTTTGCCCTCAGGGCTGTCGTCGGTGCGCATCCGGCGTTCTTCGCGGATAACGTCCATTTCGTTGTCGAAGGCTTTGTCGCTGAAATTGAGGTTGACCATGCGGTCGGCCTCCATTTTCAGCACTTCGTCCAGATTTTTAACCGCAATATTGGTGGTATAGACGGTTTCGGTACGGTTGGTGTAGGCATTGTCGTCGCCGCCCAACGCCGCCACGCGGCGGCTGAACTCGCCCTCGGGCACGCTGTCCGTGCCTTTGAACATCATGTGCTCCAAAGCGTGGCTCAGGCCGGTTTTGCCCTCATGCTCGTCCACGCTGCCGACCTTGTACCACAGCCGCACGGCCGCCACCGGCGCGCGCGCATCCTCCTTAATCAGTACCTTCATCCCGTTGGGCAGCGTCGAGAACAGCGTTTCCGCCTGCACCGACGACAAACCCGCCAACAGCAACAATCCGGCATAGCGCAGCATTTTTCCGATTCCTATCCGATGTGAAAAGCCGCCATATTAATGGCTTAAAGGCCGTCTGAAAAGCAAAAATACGCGCACGGCAATCCCAAAACCACCGCCGCTTGCGTTACAATCCGACCGAATTATTTAATGATTGCATTAAAAAGGAATACATCATGTTCAGCTTCCTGGCCAAACTGTTCAAACGTCCGTCCGCCAACCCGCCTGCCGAACAGCAGCCGCCTGCCGAGCCGCAACGCACGGTCGCATTCGAAGACGACGGCGGCCTTCAAATGGACGACGGCGATTTGGAGGCCAACGTCAGCTTCGACGACGACAGCCCGCTGACCGCCGAAGAACTGAACATGGTCTCCAAACAAACCGACAAACAATAACCGACAGGAACACTCCATGGCCTTATTCGATTTCCTATTCAAACGGAAAAAAGACGAACCGCAGCCTGCCGCAGAAGACAGGCCGTCTGAAAACCCGCCCGCCGAAGACGCGGCGGAAAGCGCGGAAACCCCCGAACCGCCTTCAGAACCCGCCCCGCCTGCCGAACCGTCGCCACAAGCAGATACTGCCGAAGCCGACACGGCGGAGGGCGAACCCCTCAGCGAACGCGAAGCCTTCCTGCGCGACATCCGCAACACCGACCGCAGCAGCCTGCTCAGCCATCCGACACAGGCCGGCACGGCGGCGGACGCGGAGAACAGACACACCGCCGCCCCGGCCGAAGCACCCGCACCCACGCAAGAGCCGGAAACGCTTTCAGACAGCCTCCATTCCGAAAATGAAGCCGAAACGGCGGAAGAACCGGCAGAACAAGAACCCGTAGAAGAAAAAGAACAGCCTTCGGAAACACAACCCGCCGAGGAACAGCCAACCGAAGTGCGGCATGCAGAAGAGCAGCCTGAACAAGAACCGGCGGCAGAAAAAGCACAAGCCGTTGAAGACCGGCCTGTCGAAGAACAACCTGCGGAAGAGCAGCCCGCAGAAACAGGCGGCTGGACGGCGCGCCTGAAACAAGGCCTGAGCAAATCGCGCGACAAAATGGCCAAATCGCTGGCCGGCGTATTCGGCGGCGGTAAAATCGACGAAGACCTGTACGAAGAACTCGAAACCGTGCTGCTCACCAGCGACATGGGCATCGAAGCCACCGAACACCTGATGGACGAAGTCCGCCGCCGCGTTTCCCTGAAAGGCCTTTCAGACGGCCGCGAACTGCGCCAGGCACTGAAAGAAGCCGTTTACGACCTGCTCGCCCCGCTGGAAAAACCGCTGGAAATCCCCGACAACGGCCAACCCTTCGTCATCATGATGGCGGGCATCAACGGCGCGGGCAAAACCACCTCCATCGGCAAACTGGCCAAATACTTCCAATCGCAGGGCAAATCCGTGATACTCGCAGCAGGCGACACCTTCCGCGCCGCCGCGCGCGAACAGCTCCAAGAATGGGGCGAACGCAACGGCGTAACCGTCATCTCCCAAGCCAAGGGCGATTCTGCCGCCGTCTGCTTCGATGCCGTCGAAGCGGCCAAAGCGCGCAAAATCGACATCGTGCTGGCCGACACCGCCGGCCGCCTGCCCACCCAGCTCCACCTGATGGAAGAAATCAAAAAAGTGAAGCGCGTACTGCAAAAATCCATGCCCGACGCGCCGCACGAAATCATCGTCGTCCTCGATGCCAACATCGGCCAAAACGCAGTCGGCCAAGTGGCGGCCTTCGACGACACCCTGGGCGTAACCGGCCTCATCGTTACCAAACTCGACGGCACAGCCAAAGGCGGCGTATTGGCCGCACTCGCCTCCAGCCGGCCGATACCCGTGCGCTATATCGGCGTGGGCGAAAAAATCGACGACCTGCGCCCGTTTGACGCCCGCGCCTTCGTCGATGCACTGATAGACAACTAAAACAACCGCAAAAGGCCGTCTGAAAGCGAAGCTCCAACGAAGCGACAACCTTTCAGACGGCCTCCTGACATTATGATGAGAAAACGCCTCGCCCCCCTCCTCCTCGCCCTGCTGCCGTCCGTCCTGCCTGCCGCCGGACTGGATTTGGGCGGCATCCTCCCCGAAGAAGCCGCCGTTTACGTGCAAAACCTGCGCACGGGGCAAATCACCGCCGCCCACCGCGCCGACGCATCCGTCAATCCCGCCTCCACCATGAAACTCGTTACCGCCTTCGCCGCCCTGCACGCATTGGGCGAAGACTTCCGCTGGCAAACCGAGTTCAAATCCGCCGCCCCGCTGCGTCCGAACGGCCTGCTGGACGGCGACCTTTACTGGGCGGGCAGCGGCGACCCCGTATTCGACCAGCACGACCTGCTCGAAATGCAGGCGCAACTGCGCGACAACGGCGTGAAACACATCGGGCGGCTGGTATTCGACCGCAACCTGTGGCCGCACGGCGGCACGGCCGACGACTTTGCCGACGATTCCGACCGCGCCTTCACCACCCCGCCCGACCCGCAAATGCTTGCCTACAAAGTAGTCGGCCTCACCATAAGGCGCGACGGAGGCGGCGCGCTGACCGTGCACACCAGCCCCCCGCTGCCCGAAATACCGCTGGACAACCGCGCATCCTTCACCGCCTCCGCCGCCCCCTGCCCCAAGCCCGCCAAATTCGTTTGGGGCAAATACGAAAACGGCATCCTGACCGTATACGGCAAAGCCCCGCCGTCCTGCCTCGGCAAAGAAGTGTACGTCAACATGTTCGACGCGCAGGACTTTGCCCGCCGCAGCTTCATCAACCAATGGCGGCACGGCGGCAACAGCATTTCAGACGGCCTCGCCGTCGGCCCCGTTCCGCCGCAGGCGCGCACGCTCGCGCGCATCCGTTCCAAACCCCTGCGCGACGTACTGGCCGACATGAACAAACACTCCAACAACATCATCGCCCGCACCGTATTCCTTACCCTGGGCGAACGCGCCGCCGCCGACAAAGCCCGGCAAAACCCCGAAGCCGTCGTCCGCAGCCGGCTTGCCCTCTCCGGCATCCCCACCGCCCCGCTCGTCTTGGAAAACGGTTCCGGCCTCTCGCGGCGCGAACGCGTTTCCGCCCGCATGATGGGCGACATGCTCGCCGCCGCCTACCGCAGCCCGTTCAAACAAGCCTTTATCGGCAGCCTGCCGATTGCGGGCAGGGATGGCACACTCAAATCCCGTTTTAAAAACATCGGCGCGCCCTTGAGGCTGAAAACCGGCACACTGAAAAACGTCCGCGCACTGGCGGGCTACTATCTGGGCGGCGACGGCTCCGACCCGCTGGCCGTCGTCGTCATCATCAACAGCGAACGCGCCGACAAACTGCTCGGCGAAATGGACAAACTCACCGAACGTCTGATCGCACCCGCCCCGCCTTCAGACGGCCTCACGCCCGGGGCGGCCAACCCATAAGGACACCGCATGAAAATCGAACCCGGCTGCCGCGCAGCCTTCCATTACACCCTGAAAGACGACGACGGCCAAATCCTCGACAGCTCCGAAGGCGGCCAACCCCTGAGCTACACCGCAGGCGCGGGCGAAATCGTTCCCGGCCTCGAACACGCCCTGATGTACCGCGAAGCGGGCGAACACCTCGACATCTCCGTCGCCCCGCAGGAAGGCTACGGCCTGCGCGACGAAAACGCCGTCCACCGCGTGAACAGGGAATACCTGGCCGGGCTGCTGCCGCAACTCGAAGAAGGCATGGCCGTGCAGGCCGACACCGAAAACGGCCCGCGCACCTTCTTCATCAGCGAAATCGGCAGCGACAGCGTCATCCTCGATGCCAACCACCCCCTCGCCGGCCTGACGCTGCATTTCTCGGTAGACATCGTTTCCGTTACCCCGCCGGGAAAAATCAAAGTCGATTATTAAACCGCTTGCAAACCGGAAAGGCCGTCTGAAAAACACCGAACCGCTTTTCAGACGGCCTCATATTTCCATTAAAATACCGTATTCCCATTTTTCAGACGGCCTCTCTCCATGTTTCCCGACCAATCCGCACCCAATCTGCTACAAGGCTTAAACCCCGAACAACTCTCCGCCGTAACCTGGCCGCCGCAATCCGCCCTCGTTTTGGCGGGCGCGGGCAGCGGCAAAACGCGCGTGCTGACCACGCGTATCGCCTGGCTGTTGCAAAGCGGACAAGCCAGCGTGCACAGCATTATGGCGGTAACGTTCACCAACAAAGCCGCCAAAGAAATGCAAACCCGTTTGGGCGCGATGATTCCTGTCAACGTCCGCGCCATGTGGCTCGGCACGTTCCACGGCCTCTGCCACCGCTTTTTGCGCCTGCACCACCGCGACGCAGGCCTGCCCTCTTCCTTCCAAATCCTCGACAGCGGCGACCAGCTTTCCCTGATCAAACGCCTGCTCAAAAGCCTCAACATCGCCGAAGAAATCATCGCGCCGCGTTCGCTGCAAGGCTTTATCAATGCGCAAAAAGAATCCGGCTTGCGCGCTTCCGTGTTGAGCGCGCCCGACCCGCACACAAGCCGCATGATCGAATGCTACGCCGAATACGACAAAATCTGCCAACGCGAAGGCGTGGTCGATTTCGCCGAACTCATGCTCCGCAGTTACGAAATGCTGCAAAGCAACGAAATCCTGCGCCAACATTACCAAAACCGCTTCAACCACATTCTGGTTGACGAGTTCCAAGACACCAACAAACTGCAATACGCCTGGCTCAAACTCATGGCGGGCGGTAACGCGGCAGTCTTTGCCGTCGGCGACGACGACCAAAGCATTTATCGCTTCCGCGGCGCGAACGTCGGCAACATGACCGCGCTGATGGAAGAATTCCACATCGACGCGCCCGTCAAACTCGAGCAAAACTACCGCTCCGTCGGCAATATCCTTGCCGCCGCCAACGCCGTAATCGAAAACAACGACGAACGCCTCGGCAAAAACCTGCGCACCGACGCCGAAGCAGGCGACAAAATCCGCTACTACTCCGCCTTTACCGACCTCGAAGAAGCCCAATTCATCGTTGACGAAACCAAAGCCCTCGAACGCGAAGGCTGGGATTTGGACGAAATCGCCGTCCTCTACCGCAGCAACGCCCAATCCCGCGTCATCGAACAAAGCCTGTTCCGCAGCGGCATTCCCTACAAAATCTACGGCGGACTGCGCTTTTACGAACGCCAAGAAATCAAACACGCGCTCGCCTACCTGCGCCTCGCCGTCAATCCCGACGACGACAACGCCCTCTTGCGCGTCATCAACTTCCCGCCGCGCGGCATCGGCGCACGCACCGTCGAAAACCTTCAGACGGCCTCAAACGAACAAGGCATCACCCTCTGGCAGGCAGCCTGCAACGCCGGCGCAAAAGCCACCAAAGTCGCCGCCTTCGTCCGCCTCATTGAAGCCCTACGCAACCAAGTCGGACAAATGCCCCTGTCCGAAATCATCGTCGGCATCCTCAAAGACAGCGGCCTGACCGAACACTACAAAACCCAAAAAGGCGACAACCAAGACCGCCTCGACAACCTTGACGAACTCGTCAACGCCGCCATCGAGTTCAAACACGAAGACAGCAACTTCGAAATCCTGCCTGAAAACATTTCAGACGACCCCGCCTTTCCCATTCTCGCTTTCTTGAGCAACGCCGCCCTCGAATCCGGCGAAAACCAAGCAGGCGCAGGCGAAAAAGCCGTCCAACTCATGACCGTCCACGCCGCCAAAGGCTTGGAATTTAACGCCGTCTTCCTCACCGGCATGGAAGAAGGCCGCTTCCCCAGCGAATACTCCCTCGCCGAACGCGGCGGCCTCGAAGAAGAACGCCGCCTCATGTACGTCGCCATCACCCGCGCCCGCAAACGCCTCTACATCACCATGGCGCAGCAAAGAATGCTGCACGGACAAACCCAATTCGGCATCGTCTCCCGCTTCGTCGAAGAAATCCCCCCCGAAGTATTGCACTACCTGTCCGTCAAAAAAACCGCCTACGACAGCTACGGCAACACGCGCCAAACCGCCGCGCCCAAAGACAAAATCATCGACGACTACAAACAGCCCCAAACCTACGCAGGCTTCCGCATCGGACAAAACGTCCGCCACGCCAAATTCGGCACCGGCGTCATCATCGATGCCGTAGACAAAGGCGAATCCGCCCGACTGACCATCAACTTCGGCAAACAGGGCGTGGAGCAAGAATTGAGCGAATACAT
>ERZ773056.611-NODE-611-length-18816-cov-3.432866_pt1 | contig 18816 bp, 16 predicted proteins | sample MGYA00580857_ERZ773056 | MGnify/ENA primary metagenome ERZ773056 (study PRJEB29015, sample SAMEA2737996) | human oral metagenome | biome: human oral; feature: human-associated habitat; material: dental | place: China | collected 2114 ... | reverse complement strand
ACTATAATTATAGTGATGGACTATGTGGAAGGCAGACCTTTATCTGATATTCTGGCAGAAGAAGGTACGATAGAAGAGGAAATGGTAGTGGAATATGCCATACAGCTTTGTGATGTGCTGGACTATCTGCATTCACAAGATCCACCTATAATATACAGGGATTTAAAGCCGGCAAATATAATGTTAAGACCTGACGGCAAGATCACTTTGATAGATTTCGGAACGGCGAGAAAGTATAACTATGACAGTATATCGGACACCACCTGTCTTGGGACAGTGGGATATGCCGCACCTGAGCAGTTTGCCGGAGAAACTCTAAGGCAGACCGATGCTAGAACCGATATATATAATCTGGGTGCCACTATGTATCATCTTTTGACAGGTGTAAACCCTTCAGAACCGCCGTATGAGCTATATCCTATAAGAAGATGGGATGAGAGATTATCAAACGGACTGGAAAAGATAATACTCAGAGCTACAAGAAAGGATCCTGAAAAAAGATTTAATGATTGCAGGGAAATGGCATATGCGCTAAAGCATTTCAGGGATTTGGATGATTCATATATAGCCGGGCAAAAAAGAAAATTATTGTTTTTTGTAACAACTCTTTTTTTATCATTTTTTTGTTTTTCTATGTCTGTAGTTGTAAACGGAATGGAAAAAAGAGAGATATCCAAGGTATACAATAATTATCTCTCTGATGCGGCTCTTCACATTGCCTCAAGTGATAATAAAAAGAATATTGATGGTGATGTTTTAAAACTTTTTAAAGAAGCGATAAATATAGCACCGCAAAACACGGAAGCATATATAAGAATGCTTGATTACTACTGTGACAGAGGACAGACAAGAAACGGTTTGATGGCTATTTCCGCCATGATTGCATCAGGTAAGGGAGACTTAAGTAAGAATGACGATCTGATGATGAAAATGGGGCAGATATACTTTCTCGGTAACAGCAAGGATGCAGATTTCAGTGTTGATTACAGCAGTGCTGCAAGCTATTTTGATAAGGTGGATACAAAAAAATATCCTCAGGCAAAGTATTATTCTTCACTTTCCGGATCGCTTTCAGAGATAGGTACGGACTGGGAGGGAATAGTAAAGGATATGAATAATGTGGATGAGTATTTGAGTACGGAGGTAAATGAGAGGGAAAAAGTAGAAATATATATAACATTGTCAAAGATATACAGAGCAAATGCTTTCGGCATACAAAAGGTTGGAGAAAAGCCTTTTGATAAGGCTATGGAGCTTCTTATGAAGGCGGATGAGATACTAAAAAGTCCTTATACAGACAATGATTTAAAGGAAAATTATTTACCTGAGGTATACTTTGGACTTGCAGATGCCTACTATAGAAGAGCCAATATTGATTTGCAGGATAAAAGTGCAAAAGATGATCTGTATGAAGCTGTTTCATATTATGAACAGTATCTTATATTTGCCACATCCACACAGTCTATTATTTTTGAAAACAGAATAGGGGATATTTATAGGACACTTGGAGAATATGACAGAGCAGTGACTGAATACAAAAAAATCATTGAAAAGTATCCTATGGATGAGACGGCATATATAAGCCTGTCTACAATGCTTCTTATGGATATGAAGGATGTGGAGGGTTCAGCTGATATTTACAGAGAGGCAAGTAAGCTACCTGATATTGAATTCAATTCAAATTTTGTTTCATTAAAAAACAAATTACAAAATGTCGGAGGTATATAATGCACAGGATTTTATATTTTGGAGGACTTGCATCAGGTGCTGTTATGCTTATATTAAGTATTTTGATATGGTTTAAACTTGGTATAAGAAAGGCATTCAAAGATACTATAAACTATGGCTCAAAGAAAAGATGGGCAGAGGATGCCGGTATGAAGAATAAGACAATGCCGCTTAGAAAGACTCGTTCAGGTAGACTGTTTGCAGGCAAAACCGAAAAAAAAGCAGGAAATCATATGGTTAAAAGTAGGCAAAGTGACAGTAAGCAAAGTGAGATTGAAGAAACTGTTCTTTTAGAAAATTATCATGGTCAGATTCTTAAAAATCACAAGGAAAATATCAATTTGGAAATTATCGAGGAAATCAATTTAATTGCGGGAGGTAGATAGTTTTATGAATGTTGGAGATAAGGAAAAAAGGATAATATCAATAGTAATTTGCATTTGTTTTCTGTTTCAAATCATTTTCAGGTCTTTTGTCTTTGATTCTTTTGCGGCAGAGGCAAATCCTGTTATAGCATTGATTTTTACAGATGGTAAGGGATATTACATTAAGGAAGTTTCAACATTATTAAATCCGGATGGTACATTAATTCTACCAAGTCCAAGAGACTTTTTGTATGGTAATGATGAAAGCTACACAAGCTGGACTCCGGTACTTATAGAGAATTCTTTTGAAAATGTAAGAAAAATTATATTGAACGGGGGAAGCCTTGAGATAGCTGAGTATGATATTTCAAGACCGCAGACTCTTGCCACATCATCAGTTGCGACTCCGTCAAGAGCCACTTCATCCAATGCTGAAAGAGAAGATATGGTGATAAGAAACGGATTTATAGAAATAAAGGAAAATGAAAGCAGAAATACAAGCATTACTGTTTATAAAAGCAATATATATTTTGAAGTAGGAAGCAGACTGGATATACTGGATGGGAATAATCGAAATACGATTTCTGAGAATATGAGGCAATTTATTTCCAAGAATGGAAATAAAAATCAGATTTTCTTTGTTTCAGCACAACCACCGTCAACGGAAAGAGAGAATGGAGAAAATCGGGAGATTATGAGCAAAGTACTTTCAAGCTCACGAGTAGAAAATATTGCTTTAAGGGAAGGGGCACAATCTGCAAATAACTCAAGTGGAGAAAGAGGTGAATCCGGTAAGAGAAGTTCACAAAAAAGCGGTAGAGCAGGAATTGGAGAAGGAAAAGCCTCACAAAAAAGTGGTGGGGAAAGAAATGAAAGTATAAGCTCAGAGCAAAATAATGAAGAAGGAAGAGCAAGAGGTATAAATTCAGAGCAAAATAGTGAAGACCGAAGAACCGGAGGTATAAATTCAGAGCAAAATAGTGAATCAAGGAGCTTGAGAGAAATAAGCTCAGAGCAAAATAATGAAGAAAGAAGAGCCGGAGAAATAAATTCTCAGACGAATATAAATGCAACTGCTGAGAGCGACACACAAATAAATGAAACAGGTAGTATACAAAATAATATCTCATCTAATATTCAAAGAAGTAGGGGTAATAGAGGAAATAGAAGGAGTAATGTTTCAGTCAGAGCCGAAGAAGAGAATAATACTTCGCAAAACAGCCTTGATATAAATACTGTTCCTGATACAAATACTGTGGGAAATACAGATATTTCGTCACAAGACCAAAGATTTTATGTACCGATAGGCAGCACGGAGAGAAAAAATTCTGATATCGGTAGTGCAGCTACCAATATCGGAAGCTTAAGCACCAATATAGTCGGTACAAATCCCAATACGGTCAGTACAAATCCCAATGCGGGTGTTACTAATACCAATATAGCCGGTACAAATCCTGATATCGGTAGTGAAAATCTCGATACAGGAAGTACAAATACCGACGGTGTTAGCTTCAATATAGGCAATGTAAGTACCAACACCCTAAATAATACTTTAAGTGCCGATACCAATACAGGCAGCAGAAGAAGATCCGGAGTAAGTATAAGCAGAGGTACTTCAGATAATAAAGTCAACGGTTTTATCACCACAAAAAATACATCTGTAAGTATAAATGATGATAATTTTAATTCAAATAATTATTCTGTACTTGTATATAAGAATGTAGACGGAAAAGAAGTATTGTCCGAAACCAAATATTCATGGAGTTCAAACGGTGACAGTCATAGAGCCGATATTTCATTTGAAGATGACGGAGAGTATAGAATTGCTGTTGTCAGAAATAATGCAAATTCGGATAGAGAAGGAGTAAGGTTTGAAGAAAAGGTAAAAGTGGATTCTACAGCACCGTATATAACTATCACGGGAGTGGAAGATCTGACCGCAAATGCAAGAACGGTTTCACCTGTGGTAAAATACAGTGATGTAAATATTGATTTGCAAAGGTCAAAGATCACTCTGACTTCGGTTACTGACGGTAAATCAAGAGACCTTATATACAAGGCTAAAAAGGAAGATGACGGATATATACTTAATCTTGATCCTATATATATTGATGATAATTATATTCTTACAGTGAGTATATATGATTTGGCAGGTAATGTTACCGAGCAGAAGGTGAATTTTTCTGTAAATAAAAACGGTGCTACTTTTAAGTTTAAGCCGGAAGATATTGTAGGACAGTATACAAATAAGTCATTTAAGCCTGTTATAGAAGTATGGAATACGGATGAGATTTCTATAGTATCGGCCACAATAAACGGAATGGATGAGCCTTATGAGTTTGTAAACGGTGAGTTGAGATTTTTAAAATCCATTGATAAAGACGGTAAATACACCTTCAATCTTGAAGTAATAGATACGGCAGGCAATAAGGCTTCTATGAAGCCGGTGGAAATTATATATGATGCTACAGAGCCTGTAGCTATGATTCTTGGGGTGGAGGAAAGTAAGAGCTATGAGGGTAGTGTAAACATTATATTAAGCACCGAGCTTCCGGGAGATTTTATTGAGTCGGTATGGCTGGATAAGAGACTTCTTACAAAGAGTGAATATACATTAAAGGATGACGGCAAAGTCACTCTTAATGTCAGTGTAGAAGGAAATCATACTATAAAGGCTCAGGCAAAAGATAAGGCAGGCAATCTAAGCGATATCGTTTCTGTAAGCTTTGATATAAAGGTGCCGAAGGCAAATTTATTATCTGCCGGTTATATACCATGGGTGGTAATAACACTCGGTCTTTTAACGGGGCTTGGAATAGCCTTTGCCAATTATAAAAAGGGCTTGAAGAGAGAGGAAGAATAAATCCTCGCTAAATCATCTTGTTAAGAAAAAATTTATTTATTGAAAAAGATATTTACTTATGCTAAAATAGTTTCGCATAAAGCTTGTTGTCGTAGTATCGACATAGAAGGAGAATGTTTATGAAGCATGTTGTTACATTAAATGAAAAAACTCTTAAAGAGAGCCTAAAGCGTGGTGGTTGTGGTGAGTGCCAGACTTCTTGTCAGTCAGCTTGCAAGACATCTTGTACAGTTGGAAATCAGGGCTGCGAAAACCCTAACAGATAAGACGCTTGTATCAAACCCCCTTTGCGGTCGTTGACTGTTAAGGGGGATTTTCGCGTTGTGCTAGTTGCTTTATAATAGAAAGAGGGATAATTTGTTACACCAGTATAAGAATAACGGATATAATATAGTATTAGATGTCAATTCAGGCTCGGTTCATGTGGTTGATGAGCTGATGTATGATGCAATGGCTGTCGGAGAGAAGCTTATCGGTGAAATAGAAGCACCTGTAAAACTGGATGATAAAATAAAATCACAGATAAGCTCATCTTTAAAGAGCAAATATAGCGATAAAGAAATAGATGAAGCCATATCCGATATACAGGAGCTTATAGATGCTGAAGAACTCTATACAAAGGATACCTATGAGCTGTATATTAATGATTTCAAAAAGAGAGAGACTGTAGTAAAGGCACTCTGTCTGCATATTGCTCATGATTGCAATCTGGCATGTAAGTACTGTTTTGCACAAGAGGGAGAGTACCATGGCAGGAGAGCTTTGATGAGTTTTGATATCGGCAAGAGAGCACTTGATTTTCTTGTTGCAAACTCCGGCAACAGAAAGAATTTGGAAGTGGATTTCTTTGGCGGTGAGCCGCTTATGAACTGGCAGGTTGTAAAGGAACTTGTACAGTACGGAAGAAGCCTTGAAGAGCCGAACAATAAGAAATTCAGATTTACAATAACTACTAACGGTATGTTGCTTAATGACGAAATTATGGAATTTTGCAATAAAGAGATGTCAAATGTAGTACTCAGTCTGGACGGAAGAAAAGAAGTAAATGATATTATGCGTCCGACCAGAGGCGGCAAGGGAAGCTATGATACAATAGTTCCGAAGTTTGTAAAGTTTGCAAAGAGCAGAGGAACCAAGGACTATTATATAAGGGGTACATTTACAAGAAATAATTTGGAGTTTTCAAAAGATGTGCTTCATTTTGCAGACCTCGGTTTTAAGCAGACAAGCATGGAGCCTGTAGTAGGCGAGGAGAGCGAAGCCTACGCTATCAGAGCGGAAGATATTCCGGATATTATGAAAGAATATGATAAGCTTGCAGTAGAGTATATCAAGAGAAAGAAGGAGGGAAGAGGTTTTAATTTCTTCCACTTCAATATAGATTTGACTCAAGGGCCATGTGTTGCAAAAAGACTTTCAGGTTGCGGCTCAGGAACGGAGTACCTGGCGGTAACACCTTGGGGAGATTTATATCCATGTCATCAATTTGTGGGTAAGGATGAATTCTTACTCGGAAATGTATTTGACGGCTTAAAGAGAAAAGACATTAGTAATGAGTTTAAGCTATGCAATGTTTATGCTAAAACCAAGTGTAAGGATTGCTATGCAAGATTTTATTGTAGTGGAGGATGTGCGGCTAATTCTTATAGCTTCCATGGCTCTATTACAGATACTTATGATATCGGTTGCGAACTTCAAAAAAAGAGAATTGAGTGTGCAATAATGATAAAAGCAGCATTAGCTGGGTAAAATAGGAGAAGATAATGAAGGACAATAAGCAAAAGGGCTTAGCCTCTCTCTTTATCACATTTGTGATTTTGGTGTTTTTAGGTTTTCTTGCCTACAATGTTTTGTCAGGGGGTAAGAATACCGAGATTGCGGCAAATTCAAGTGAAACTGCAATAACAAGTGGAGATGGCACTACATCAAGTGAGAGCGGTGAAAGTTCTGAAAGTTCATCCGTTGATGAGAGTAGTGATGTATCAAAAGAGGCAATCGCCGAGAGTACTATAAGCGGTGAGACGACAGAGGATACAGGTAAAACTTCCAAATCCGGTACAGGTAAGATAAAGCTCGGACTTGATTTGGCAGGTGGTGTAAGTATTACTTACCAGACAGTGGAGCCTAATCCCTCAGATGAGGATATGGCGGATACTATCTACAAATTGCAGCAAAGAGTTCAAAATTATTCAACAGAGGCTGAGGTTTATAGAGAGGGTGGAAACAGAATAAATATTGACATCCCCGGAGTATCTGATGCCAATGCTATTTTGAATGACCTTGGAAAACCTGGTTCTTTGATTTTTATGGATCCGCAAGGTAATACCGTACTTACAGGCGATCAGGTGGCTACAGCAAAGGCGGGTATTATAGACAATAACGGTAACAGCGAGTATGTAGTATCACTTACATTTACAGATGAAGGCTCAAAGGCATTTGAAGATGCTACAGCAAAGCTTATTGGTCAGCAGATTGCAATTATATATGACAATGTGGTTTATTCCGCTCCGACAGTTCAATCAGCTATAACAGGCGGAAATGCTCAAATTACAGGAATGGAATCTTATGAAGTTGCAAAAAATCTTGCATCTACCATTCGTATAGGTTCACTTTCACTTGAGCTGGAAGAGCTTAGAAGTAATGTAGTTGGAGCAAAACTCGGACAGGAAGCTATATCTACAAGTGTAAAGGCGGCAATAGTAGGATTTATTGTTTTGGCTATATTTATGATAGCTGTATTCTTACTTCCGGGTGTGGCATCCGTAATTGCACTTTCATTATATGTAATACTTGAGATTCTTCTTTTATCCGCATTTGAGATTACACTTACATTGCCGGGTATTGCAGGTATCATACTTTCAATAGGTATGGCGGTGGATGCAAATGTTATTATCTTTACAAGAATAAAAGAAGAGATAGGTCTTGGAAAGAGCGTACATGAGGCTATAAATCTTGGATTTAAAAAGGCATTGTCCGCTATTATTGACGGAAATGTTACCACACTTATAGCGGCAGCCGTACTTTATCTGCGTGGTTCAGGTACTGTAAAGGGCTTTGCACAGACACTTGCACTCGGTATTATACTTTCTATGTTTACGGCATTGTTTGTAACAAGATTTGTACTTAAGGCATTCTACAATATAGGACTTGAAAGTGAAAAACTCTATGGCAAGAAACTTGAAAGAAAGCCTATAGATTTTGTGGGAATGAAGAAGATAACCATGGCTGTTTCTGCTGTTATTATAATTGCAGGTATAGCGGGTGCAGGCTTTAACAAGGCTAAGATAGGCGATTTATTTAACTATGGTATAGACTTTAAGGGTGGAACATCTACAAATGTTACATTTAATGAGGACTTCTCCCTTGAGCAAATCTCAAAAGAGGTTGTACCTGTTGTAGAATCTATAACAGGAGAGGCGGGTACACAGACACAGAAGGTAGAAGGCTCAAATGAGGTTATTATAAAGACTCGTACACTTACAGTGGATGAGAGAGAAAAACTTAACAGTGCACTTGCAGAGAAATTCGGTGTGGATGCTGAAAAGATAACAGCCGAGTCTATATCAGCTGCGGTAAGTACCGAGATGAAGGCGGATGCCGTAGTTGCAACAGTGATTGCGACAGTACTTATGCTTTTATATATCTGGTTCAGATTTAAAGATTTCAGATTTGCAACAAGTTCCGTATTGGCACTTGTACATGATGTACTTGTAGTTGTTACATTCTATGCACTTCTTCGTTGGAGTGTAGGCTCAACATTTATTGCATGTATACTTACAATAGTAGGTTATTCTATAAATGCTACAATCGTAATCTTTGACAGAATAAGAGAAAATAAGGCATTGCTTTCAAGAGCAACCAAGGAAGAGATTATCAATACAAGTGTTACCGAGACTCTTACAAGAAGTATTTATTCATCGCTTACTACATTTATAATGATTTTTGTTCTGTTCATAATGGGAGTATCTTCTATCAGAGAATTTGCACTTCCAATTATGGTGGGTATTGTAGCGGGTACATACTCCTCAGTATTCCTCTCAAGTATATTCTGGTATATATTCAGCAATAAGTTTGAGAATAAGATAGAAGAACAAAAAACAGAGAATAATAAGGGCAAGAAGAAAAAAGCTAAAAAGGTTGAAATAAATAAAGACAGCAATGGTGCTGTAGTTTAGGTATTTTATGAAATATGAAATAAAGGCTGTGGATAAAAGAGCCAAAAGTGCTACTATGGAAACAGTTCACGGTACTGTAGAGACTCCGCTTTTTATGAATGTCGGTACGGTAGCCGCTATAAAGGGTGCCGTATCAACTGATGACCTAAAGGAAATAGGTTGTCAGGTGGAGCTTTCAAATACTTATCACCTGCATGTAAGAACAGGTGATAAGCTTATAAAGGAGTTCGGAGGTTTGCATGAGTTTATGCACTGGGACAGACCGATACTTACGGATTCGGGCGGTTTTCAGGTGTTCTCACTTGCCAAGCTTAGGAAAATCAAGGAAGAGGGAGTTGCTTTTAACTCTCATATTGACGGAAGAAAGATTTTTATGGGCCCTGAGGAGAGTATGCAGATACAGTCAAATCTCGGCTCCACTATAGCTATGGCATTTGATGAATGTCCTCCGGCACTTGCAGAAAGAAAATATATAGAGGATTCTGTAGCACGCACCACCAGATGGCTGCAAAGATGTAAGGTGGAGATGGACAGGCTCAATTCTTTGGAAGATACTATAAACAAAGAACAATTGCTTTTTGGTATAAATCAGGGCGGTATCATTGACGATATCAGAATTTCACATGCAAAGACAATAAGTGAGATGAATCTTGACGGATATGCCATAGGCGGTTTGGCAGTGGGTGAGAGTCATGAGGAGATGTATCATATCCTTGATATGACTGTAGAGCATTTGCCAAAGGATAAGCCGACATATCTTATGGGAGTGGGAACTCCTATAAATATACTTGAAGCCGTGGACAGAGGAGTTGATTTCTTTGATTGTGTATATCCCAGCAGGAACGGCAGACATGGTCATGTATATACAAACTATGGAAAGCTGAATCTTTTTAATAAAAAATATGAATTGGACAAAAGACCTATTGAAGAGGGCTGTAATTGCCCCACTTGCAGGTCTTATTCCAGAGGCTATATCAGGCATCTTTTAAAGGCAAATGAAATGCTTGGTATGCGTCTTTGTGTATTGCACAATCTATATTTCTATAATACAATGATGAGTGAGATTCGCACAGCTATACGCGAAAATAGGTATACAGAATATAAAAATAATAAGATAAGAACGATGCTTGAGGGTTCTAAATAGGAGGATTATGAATATTTTGGCAGCTGCAAATGCAGGCGGAGGTTTTGGAGTAGGTGCTATTGCGATGTATGTTGTGTTCATTGCGGCTATATTTTATTTTATGGCGTATAGACCTAACAAAAAAGAAAAGGCTAAACAGGCTGAACTTTTTGCAAGTCTTGAAGTCGGTGATACGGTAGAGACTTCAGCAGGTTTTTATGGCGTCTTGATAGATATTACAGATGATACTGTTATAGTGGAGTTCGGAAATAACAAGAATTGTCGTATTCCGATGAGAAAAGATGCTATTATAAAAAATGAGAAAAGTGAGTAAAATCTAAGCACATCTTCGGATGTGCTTTTTTGGAAAGGCGGATATGGACAGTTATATAGTACTGGATTTGGAGTGGAATCAAAGTCCGAACGGCAGAGAATACAGCAACAAAGATCTTCCCTTTGAAATAATAGAAATAGGAGCTCTAAAGCTTAATTCAAGACTTGAAACAGTGGATGAGTTTCACAGAGTAATAAAGCCCACGGTATATAAAAAGATGCATTTTAAGGTGCATGAGGTGGTACAGATAGGTATTGGAGAATTAAAGAAAAAGGGTGTTCCCTTTGTAGAAGCTATAAGAGATTTTTTTGAGTTTTGTGAACTTGACAATCCTGAGAAGAAAAAGATACTTTGTACATGGGGTAATCTTGACCTTGTGGAACTTCAAAGAAATATGAAGTTTTACGGAGTGGAAAATAAATTTGATTATCCTTTATTTTACTATGATATACAAAAGCTTTTTAATATAAGATATCCAAATGGAGAGCAGGACAGGATACCTCTTGAAAGAGCCGTAAATATGCTTGGTATAGAAACAAAGAGACCTTTTCATCATGCCTTTGATGATGCCTTTTATACGGTGAAGGTATTGCAAAATATGGATTTTGAACCTGTAAAAGAATATTATTCGCTGGATTATTACCGTGTACCGAGAAACAGTGAGGAAGAGATATATTTGCATTTTTCAGGCTATTCAAAGTTTGTATCCACTTTATTTGCAACCAAGGAGGAAGCCGTTGCCGATAAGCATAATTCGGATCTTATATGTGATAGATGCAATAGGATGTTAAAGAAAAAAATTAAATGGTTTTCAACAAATCAAAGAAATTATTATTGCATAGGACTTTGCCCTGAACATGGGTTTGTAAAGGGTAAGATAAGAGTCAGAAAAAGTGATGAAAAATACTATGTGATAAAGACTACCAAGGTAGTGGATGCCACAGTGTATGAAGAAGTCAGGTTAAAATATGAAGAGAGCAAAAAAAAGCGGCTTATTAAGAGCAAAAGAAGGCTGTCAAAGGGTATGGGAGATTTTTAATTGGAGCTAAAGCAAACAAAAATAAAAAAAATAGATATAAAAGATATTTGTAAACTGTATGAAAATGCGGATATCAAAGAGGCTGCCGATATAATAAGGTCAGGCGGTTTGGTGGCATTTCCGACTGAAACCGTCTATGGACTTGGAGCAAATGCTCTTATGAGTGAGGCCGCCAAAAAGATATATGCGGCAAAGGGAAGACCAAGTGATAATCCGCTGATTGTGCATATTTCAAAGACTGAGGATGTAAATAATATTGCAAGGGAAATACCTGAGATATTTTATAAATTGGCTGAGTGCTTTTGGCCGGGACCTATGACGGTTGTTTTAAAAAAACGGAGTATTATACCTGATGATACCAGTGGAGGTCTTGATACCGTAGCAGTCAGATTGCCTGATAATAATATAGCAAGAGCATTGATAGAGGTATCAAAAGTACCTATAGCCGCACCGAGTGCCAATACCTCGGGCAGACCTTCCCCCACAAGGGCATCACATGTATTTGATGATATGGATGGCAGAATAGATATGATAATAGACGGCGGAACTGTGGGAATAGGAGTGGAGTCCACTATAGTGGATTTGACGGGAGATATACCGACTCTTTTAAGACCGGGTGCCGTTACTTTTGAAATGCTTCAAGAGGTTTGCACTGAGGTAGATATAGATCCCGCCATAGAGCATTTACTTGCATCAGGTGAAGCTCCGAAAGCTCCCGGTATGAAATATAAGCATTATGCTCCAAAGGCGGATATGAAGATGCTTAAGGGGAATGAGGCTGCCGTTTTGGATTATCTTAAAAAAGAAATTTCTAAATCCGAAATAAAGACGGCAATACTTACAGTGGATGAACATAGGGCTGTATTGGAAAAGATCATAGCGGATAATAATAAAGGGAATATAAAGCTTTTAAGTCTGGGCAGCTTAAAGGATATGAAAACTGTCGCCCACAATCTATTTGATGTGCTTAGAAAATGTGATGAACTGGGAGTAAGTACCATATTATCCGAGTCATTTGATGAAAGCGGTATCGGAAGAGCGATAATGAACAGGCTGAAAAAAGCTTCGGGCTTTAATATAATATATTTAGGTGAATTATGAGCGAAAAAAGAGAAGATTATATAAACTGGGATGAATATTTTATAGGTGTGGCAAAGTTAAGTGCAAGAAGATCAAAGGATCCGAGCACTCAGGTGGGAGCCTGCATAGTGAGTGAGGACAATAAGATACTTTCTATGGGATATAACGGATTTCCAAGAGGTTGTTCGGATGAGGATTTCCCATGGGGCAAGGAATATGAAATAACCGATCCTTATAATGCAAAATATTTATACTCCACACATAGTGAACTGAATGCAATATTAAATTACAGGGGAGGTTCACTTGAGGGCAGCAAGATATATGTTACTCTCTTTCCCTGCAATGAATGTGCAAAGGCTATTATACAGGCGGGAATAAAAACAATAATATATGAGGATGACAAATATGCAAGCAGTCCCTCGGTAAGAGCAAGTAAGAGAATGTTAAATGCGGCAGGTGTAAGATATTATGAATATCAACCAAGCGGAAGAAAAATAGAGATAATTGTATGACGGATAAAAGACTTGAAAGAATATTAGCTAAACTTGATGAAACATATGGTACAGAAAAAATTATATATTTGGAGTATAATACTCCATGGCAGCTTTTATTTGCCACCATACTGAGTGCACAATGTACGGATGCCAGAGTAAATATGGTTACAAGGGATCTGTATAAAAAATATGACAGCCTGGAAAAATTTGCTTCCGCAAAACTTGAGGAAATGGAGAAGGATATACATTCCATAGGTTTTTATCACAATAAGGCAAAGAATCTGATAGCCTGTGCAAGGAAGCTTTTATCGGACTTTGGAGGTGAGGTTCCAAGTGAACTAAAGGATCTTTTGACACTTCCGGGAGTCGGAAGAAAGACTGCAAATGTTATCAGGGGAAATATATTTGATATGCCCAGTATAGTGGTGGATACACATGTAAAGAGAATTACAAAAAAGCTGGGATTTACGCAGAGCGATGATCCGGTAAAGATAGAATTTGAACTCATGGAGATATTGCCGAAGGATCATTGGATAGTATGGAATACAGATTTGATAACTCTTGGCAGAACTATATGTATTGCAAGAAGAGAAAAATGTGATATTTGTTTTTTGAGAGAGGATTGCCCAAGTGCTAAAGTATGAGTACTTTAAATTATATTGCAATTGACCTTGAAACAAGCGGTATAAAGCTAAGAAGTGATAAGATAATAGAGGTTGGACTTTTAAAAATAAAAGATTCGCATATAACGGATACCTTTTCCTGTCTTATAAACCCGGAGATAGAGATAAATGAAGATATAATGAGGCTCACAGGTATAAAGAAGAGAGAACTTTATAATGCTGAAAGTATAAATGAGGTAATAGGGCATATAGTCGAATTTTGTGAGGATTATGATCTGCTTGGACATAATACGGTTTTTGACTACAGCTTTATAAAAAGGGAGGCAAGTAGGGCAGGGCTGGTCTTTGATAAAAAAGGATTGGATACATATAAATTATGCAAGAAGATACTGCCGGCGGATATAAAGAAAAATCTGACGGATGCATGCAGGTACTTTGGAATAGAGAGAAAAAATCCGCACAGAGCATTTTCGGATGCGTATTATACTCATCTTTTGTTTCAAAAGATTATGGAGAATTTCCCTGATTTTAATTTCAGTCCTGAACATATGGAAGTAAAGTTGAAAAAATTTATTCCTATCAGAAAAAGAACAAAAGAGGACTTGCAGAAATTATTAAATTGTCATAGAATTGGTTACAAGGTAAATATTGATTTGCTTTCAGAATCTGAAGCTAAAAGAATGATGGATAAAATCAAGTCCGGAAGTAAGGGTTTTGCTTTATAAAGCGTAAGTATTACAATCTACTTTCTGTGGATTGAAAAAGTTTCACTATTATAGTTTATCTTTTATAGAAAAGAGGTTTATATGGATAACAAGAAAAAAAGACAGATAATTTCAATAGTTATAGTTACAATTTTAGTCTTAGCTATGGTAGTACCTGTAGTAGTATCGGCATTGATTTAAAAATATCAGAGCAGCTAGTGTATTTATAGGGTATTATAGAGAGGACAGAGGGAAAGTTGAATAAGAATATAGGAAATATAGCCGTAGCTGTAGCCATATTTATGGCAATTGCAGGACTTGGCATAAGTACGAGTGTAGGAAGATTTGATATTAATGCAGCGCAGACAGAAGTAAATCCGGAAGTACAGAGTCCGGAAAATGAGACTATGTCTACAGGCAGTGATGCACAGGGGGAAGAGGCAAATAATCCCGAACAAGACGGGATAAAGGCTGAAAGAAGATTACCGGAAGGTTTTAGTGTAATAGGTATTGACGGTGTAAGAACCATGGAGACCTTAAATAATGCACTTGCAAATCTTCAGGATAGGATAAATAATAAGACGTTTATTTTAGAGGTGAACGGCGAACAGATAGAGGGCGCTTATTCAGAGCTTGGTGTAAGCATAGAGAATATTGAATATATATTATCAGAGGCTCAAAAGTATTCTTCGGGAAATATGATTGAGAGATTTTCAAAGAGTAATGCACTGGTTGAAAATCCTGAAAGCATAACTCCGAATATAGTTTTTAATGATGAAGCCTTAAATGCATTTTTTAATAGGGCAAACTCCAAAAATCCGAGTGCGCCGGTTAATGCAAGTATAAAAAGAGTAAACAATGCTTTTGAGATAACTCCTGAAAGTGACGGTTATGCGATTGACACCGAATCAACAGTTGCAAAGTTAAAAGAGGCTATATTAAAGGATGGCGAAGAGACTATACATGCCGAGGTGACAAAGCAGGCTGCAACCGTTAAAGCCGAGGATTTAAAAGATATACAGGATATTTTAGGAACATTTACCACAAACTATTCATCATCATCATCTGACAGAGCTACAAATATTGCGGTCGGAACAGAGAAGATGAACGGTGTATTGTTGATGCCGGGAGAGACCATCTCAGGATATGAGAGAATGCATCCCTTTACCATAAACAACGGTTATAAGATGGCGAAAGCATATGAAAACGGATTGGTTGTTGACAGTGTGGGCGGAGGTGCTTGCCAGATAGCTACTACATTGTATCAGGCTGCACTCAGAGCGGAAGTTGAAATCACGGAAAGAAAAAATCACTCCATGATAGTAAACTATGTACAGCCAAGCGGTGATGCGGCAATAGCGGGTGATTATAAGGATATTAAGGTGACTAATAACAGGAGTACTCCTATATATGTAGAAGCTGTTACATCGGGAAGAAATGTCACATTTACCATTTGGGGTAAGGAAGACAGACCTGCAAACAGAACTGTAGAATTTGTTTCAGAGGTACTAAATGAAACTCCAAAGGGAAAGACCTATGTGGATGATGCTTCAAGAGCGGTCGGATATTATCATAAGGAATCGGACGGACATAAGGGCAGAGTGTCAAAACTTTGGAAGGTTACAAAGGAAAACGGTGTGGAAATAAGCAGAGAACTTGTTTCAAGCGATACCTACAGAATGGCTAATGATATCTATATCAGAGGTACAAGACAGGATGCACCGCCGCCACCTCCTGCAGAGACACCGGAAGCACCGTTGGAGGACAATTCGGGAGCTACACAGGATCCGCCGGCTGATAATACACAGGCACCTGATATGAGCCTTGGACCTGCATTTGATCCGAACCTTCATCCGGCAGAGTAATGAAAAAATATATAATATTTTGCGGATATGCCGGACTTAAAGGCTCTTTAATTCTTGCAGAAAGATATTATGATGATCTTTGCAGGTATTTTAACAAAATATATTTGGAGAGCATAAAAAAGCATATCGGAGATTGTGGTTATTATGGGAGATATTTATCTCCCATATATAATGACAGAGCGGATGAGAGGCCTGTAAATATAAACAATATATTTGCAGGCTTTAGTGGTGAAATGGTGGATGTTGCAGAAGGAGGAATCTTAAAGGCATTATATATGTATGCAAAATCAAGAAACTGCGGTTTTGAGATAGAAATAAAGAAAATAAGTACAATTCAGATATGTATTGAAATTTGTGAGTACTTCGGCATAAATATATACAGGCTTTTAAGTGAAGGAAAGATAATAATAAGTGAAGATCCGATATCCGATTGTAATTATTTGAATAAAAACGGAGTGGTTGCACAGATAATAGGCAATTTAACTCAGAACTATGATAAGCTGATAATGGATAAAGAAAATATAGAATTTGTAAACAGACCTGTACAGGATGAAATTTTTAAGGTGATAAATGATGAGAGAGAAGATACTGTCGGTAATTGAAAAAAATTCCAGAATTGATATTGGAGAGCTGGCTGTTTTATTGGGAGAGGATGAGGCAGCTCTTGCAAATGAAATAGCAAATATGGAAAAAGAAGGTGTGATATGCGGTTATCATACCTTGATAAATTGGGAGAAAACAAAAAATGAAAAGGTGAATGCGCTTATTGAGGTAAGAGTTACACCGCAAAAGGGAATGGGCTTTGATAATATTGCGGAAAGAATCTATCAGTTTTCAGAGGTCAGTGCAATATATTTGATGAGCGGTTCATTTGATTTTACAGTATTTATTGAGGGAAGAACCATGAGAGAGGTGGCACAGTTTGTTTCGGATAAGCTTGCACCTATGGATTCGGTACTTTCTACCGCAACACATTTTGTATTAAAAAAATATAAGGATCACGGAACCATATTATTTCCTAAGAAGAAAGATGAGAGGCAGCTTATTACACCATGAGAGATCCGTTATCAAATACAATAAAATCAATAAAGCCTTCAGGCATCAGAAAGTTTTTTGATATAGTAAATACCATGGAGGATGCCATATCTTTGGGTGTGGGAGAGCCTGATTTTGATACACCGTATTTTATAAGGGATGCGGGTATATATTCTCTTGAAAAGGGTAAAACATTCTATACCTCAAACTCAGGTCTGATGGAGCTGAGAGAGGAAATCAGAAAATACCTTATAAGAAAGATTGATGTAGAGTATGATCCGAAAAATGAAATGATTATAACCGTAGGAGGCAGTGAGGGTATTGATATTGCTCTCAGAGCAATGCTTGATGCAGGTGATGAGGTCTTGATACCGCAGCCTTCCTATGTTTCTTATGAGCCATGTACCATACTTGCAGGAGGCAGACCTGTGATAATAGAGCTTAAGGCTGAGGACGGTTTTAAGCTTAAAGCAAGTCAGATACTTGAAAAAGTAACGGATAAGACCAAGATTCTTATTCTGCCTTTTCCTAACAATCCTACAGGTTCAATACTTAATATAGATGAGCTGAAAGAGATAGCAAGAGTATGTATAGAAAAGGATCTGTATGTGATCTCTGATGAGATATATTGTGAGCTTACATATGAGGGAGAACATGCATCAATAGTACAGATAGAGGGGATGAAGGAAAGAACCGTATTGATAAACGGTTTTTCCAAATCCTATGCTATGACCGGATGGAGACTCGGATATGCTACAGGTCCAAAGGAAATAATTGCACAGATGACAAAGATTCATCAGTATGCCATAATGTGTGCTCCTACCACAAGCCAATATGCAGCAGTGGAAGCTCTTGCACATGGTGATTTGGAAGTGGCAAAGATGAGGGAGTCATATAATCAAAGAAGAAGATATCTGCTGCACAGATTCACAGAACTTGGGATGACCTGCTTTGAACCGCAGGGTGCTTTTTATGTTTTCCCGAGTATAAAAAGATTTAATATGAGTTCGGAGGAATTTGCGACAAAACTTTTGGAAGAACAAAAGATTGCTATAGTACCGGGAACGGCTTTTGGCGAATGCGGTGAGGGATATGTAAGAGTATCCTATGCCTATTCTATGGATAGACTTAAGGAAGCAATATCAAGAATTGAGAAGTTTGTAAGGAGTCTTTCATGAATATAGTACTGCTTGAGCCAGAGATACCTGCAAATACCGGAAATATAGCCAGAAGCTGTGTTGCAACAAATACAAGACTCCATCTTATAGAGCCTCTGGGATTTAGAATCAGTGAAAAGCATATAAAGCGTGCCGCCATGGACTACTGGGAAAAGCTTGATTACACCGTTTATTCGGATATAAATGATTTTTATGAGAAAAACCCCGCTG
>ERZ773056.608-NODE-608-length-18879-cov-24.028634_pt1 | contig 18879 bp, 18 predicted proteins | sample MGYA00580857_ERZ773056 | MGnify/ENA primary metagenome ERZ773056 (study PRJEB29015, sample SAMEA2737996) | human oral metagenome | biome: human oral; feature: human-associated habitat; material: dental | place: China | collected 2114 ... | reverse complement strand
GACAAAAAACTCGCTATGCTCAAACAGTTTTGCCAGCACAGAAAAATGCTCCGACAAATTAATTCATACTAGAATCTATTTAAAAGGTAAAAATTATATCTTAAATTACTTGAAAAAATTAGGTTTATATACTTTATTAATTAGAAAAGTTTGTAATAAATTCATTATTTAAATGGGGTTTAGTATAAATTAAATAAAATAATCTAATACTAAATCACATTATAAAATAGAAACGGTATTAAGGATAAAAAGTTTTAATTCTTTTGATTAATTTTATTTTGAAATAAAAATAAAAACTCTCATTTACTTTTAATTTATGTATGGTATACTAATACAAAGGATATAAAATTTAAAAATAATAAATTAAAGTTAATGGAGGAAAGAGATGAAAAGAATAGCAATTGCACTTTTTTCTTTAGTCAATATACTGTCATTTGCGGCGAATGAGAATATTGTGAGAAAAATAAGTGTTACAGGTAATTCGGAAAGAGAAATTATGCCCGATCTGGCAAGAATTAATTTTAAAATTGAAGAAAAAGGAGAAAATTTAAGTAAGACAACGGATGAAGTTAATAAAAAAGTGGAAAAGTTTAAAAATGATTTAAGAGCTAAGAAAATATCATTAGAAAATTTGGAAACAACAGCTTTTTATAACAGAAAAGGAATAGATTATGATGATGAAGATATACTCGATGTAAAGACAGTGCCTAATAAAAATGTGAAAAAAACTGATAAAAAGCCAACTTCATATGATGTCCAAATGTCAATGCTCATAAAGAATACAGATTTTAATAAAATTTCTACATTAATTGACCTGGAAGATGGAAATAACCTTCAAAGTATTCAGAAAAATTTTGATGAAGATTCTTTTGCATTTAGCATAAATGAAAATGATACAACGGTTGAAAGAGCTTTAGATAAAGTATTTAACAAACTTAATACTTCAAGAAGAAAATTAGTTTCAGCTGGAATTCCTGAAAAGGATATTATTTTAAGTGATTATAGAATTAAAGAAAATTATTCAGAAAATAAAAGAAACAGAAAAGATGTGTATTTTGTAACAGATGAATTTGTGATTACAACAAAGAACATAAAAGACTTAAATACAATAATTTCAATTGCAAACGATAATAAAATAAATATAAACGGTTCAATTAATTTTGATTTGTCAAATAAGGATAAAATTGAGTCAGAAATGTATAACGATGCTTATAATCAGTCAAAACAGAAAGCTGAAAGTATTTTACGTTCAAGCAAAATGAAGCTAGGGGCACCGATTATTGTAAGTGAAGATGTGGAATTTCAGCAAAAAATGATTGACAGGATTGATCAGGATTGGGAAGTGACTTATGAAACGATGGCGGCACCATCACCTTCAATGGAAGCATATTCTAATTCTAATAGTATGGAAAGAAAGTTGAAAGCAGCAGGAAGAGCCGCAGTTGACTATACTCCAAAACCGTTAAAATTGACACAGAATATATCGGTTATGTATGAAATGAAATAAAAAATTTAATTTCATAGAAAACTAAAATAATAGTTTAGCGTGCTATGTAAAGAAAGGATTTTAAAATGAAAAAAATAATAGTATTACTTATGGTAGTTTTTTCAGTATTGTCATTTGCAGATGGCGAAATTACTGGAAAAAGAATACAAGTCAGAGGCGTTGCAAAAAGAGAAATTGCCCCAAATTCAGCAAAAATTGGACTTGTAATTCAAACTGAAAATGAAAGTCTGGATAAAGCCAGTGCAGAAAATTCTCAAATATTGGAACGATACAAAAAACTTCTTGCTCAAACAGGAACAAAATATAATAAAATCTCGTCTACAGGGTATTCAACGTATGAATCATATAACTGGGATACAGTTATAGAGAATAAAGGAAAAAAAGAATACAAAACAAAACTTTCTGTAGAAGTAGGCAGCATTTCACTTGATGCATTAAAAAATTTTATGAGTGTACTTGCAAATGAAAAAATTTATTCTTTAAACAGAAATAAAAATGGAACATATGTTTTTTACATCGAATCTCAAGAAGCAACAAATAAAATTGCATATCAGAATGCAATGGCAAAATTTAATGAAATACAGCAAAAATTGGGAAGAGCTGGAATTTCTCAAAACCTTGTAAAGATTTCAGGATATGACAACAAGGAAGTAAGCCTTGAAAAGCAAGTAAATAAGAAAAAAAATATTCAAGTTGTATCACATAAATTGGAAATTGAAACACGTGATTTGAAAAATCTAGGAAATATAATAAATCTAGCAAGTTCTCTTGGAATTGGGACAACAGGGCAAATTGACTACGACATTGACAATAAGCAGCAGCTAGAAAATGAACTTTATGAAAATGCCTACAAGGAAGCTCTGAAAAAAGCTCAAGTTATTCTTGGAAAAACAGATTTAAATTTAAAGAACCCTGTCACAATAACAGATAAATCAAACGGAGTAATTCAGCCATACTATGATTATAACTACAATTATTACAATGAAGCAAATTATGCAACTAATATGATACAATTGAAAAAAAGTGATAAGGAAATCATTGACAATGCAACAAGAAGAAACATCGTGATTTCTCCAAAGAAATTAAATATTTCAAAAACTGTCTACATCGAATTTGAAATGGACTAGTAAGTTTAAAAGTTAATCTGGCAATAAGTAAATTATTTTATGATTAAGGATTACTGCATCTTGAATCTTGAATATAAGATTGGAGGTGCAGTTTTTTATTTATTTAAGAGAGAAAATTATTCTTGATGTTTGATAATATCTGATTCTTACTAATATTTCATCTATCTATACTTATACATAAACATGTTCTAAAATAGTTTTATAATAAAAATACTTGAAAATCAAAATAAATAGTGTTAAAATATATTAATGTTATTTTAAAGCTAAACTTAAAAATTATAATAATTCTATTCTAAAGTTTGATTTTGAATAGTTTTAAATAAATAATTAAAAATTGAGAGGTGTGCTGTATGACAAAAAATAAGACCAGGCTTTTTAGTCTTACACAGATATTTGCAGTAATATTTTGGCTTATTGTGTGGTTTGTGACTTCAAGGATAATTAATCAGGAGCTTATACTTTCTTCTCCTTTGGCAGTTTTACGGAAAATTGGGGAATATATAAAAGAAGCAGATTTTTGGAAAACTGTACTCTATTCCTTTAATAGAATATCGGCAGGATTTTTACTGGCTATACTGCTTGGAACTGTGCTTGCTGTGCTGTCATATCGGTATGAAATGGTAAAAATTCTGTTAAATCCTTTAATAGCTGTTATAAAGTCAGTTACGGTAGCATCTCTGATTATACTTTTTCTTGTCTGGTTTCAGCCCGAAAGACTGTCTATTATAATTTCAATATTTATGGCGTTTCCCATAATATATACAAATGTCTTGAAAGGACTGCAGGAAGTGGATAAAAATTTATTGGAAATGGCTAAAATATTTCGCATTACAACTTTAAAAAAGATTGTGTATATTTATGTTTCGCAAGTTATGCCCTACTTTGAATCGGCTGGAACGTCTGCTCTGGGACTTGCATGGAAAGCTGGAATTGCGGCTGAAGTTATTGGGCTGCCGAAAGGTTCGATCGGAGAAAGCCTTTATGAATCAAAGATTTATCTGAATACTGAAAATTTATTTTCGTGGACAATCGTTATAATAATTTTGGGATATATTAGCGAAAAAATATTTTTGTACATTATCAGGTACTGTATAGCAAAAATAATGGGAGATGCCTATGAATATTAATATAAGTAATCTTACTAAGAAATATGGAAAAAAGGAAATTTTTAAAAATTTTTCTTTGGAAATAGAAGCAGGAAAAGTAACGGCTCTTATGGGAAAATCAGGATTTGGAAAGACGACGCTTATAAGAATACTGATGGAGCTGGAAAAGTACGACGAAGGTAAAATCACAGGGCTTGAAAACAAAAAAATTAGCACTGTTTTTCAGGAGGATAGATTATGTGAAAATCTATCAGCGATTACAAACATTTCGATAGTTTGTGAAAAAGAAACTTCTATCAGGGAAATATCTGCCGAACTTGAAAAAATAGGCTTAAAAGAAAGCCAAAACAAACCTGTAAAAACTCTTAGCGGAGGAATGAAAAGACGTGTGGCAATTATAAGATGCATAATGGCAAAATCTGATATTATAATATTTGACGAGCCGCTTAAGGGGCTGGATGAAATAACTAAAAAAAATGTCATTAGATATTTAAAGGAAAAAATCAGAGGAAAGACTGTTATTATAGTCACTCACGATATAGAAGAAGCGAGACAACTTGACGGTACGATTGTAAATTTGGAAAAATTTAATTAGTTTGTTAAAAGGATTGTGCGTTATCCTAAAATAACGTAAAATTTATATTTAGAGGTGGTAGAAATGAAAAAACGACTTTCAGTGATTTTAATTTCAATTTTAATGTTGGTTATCCTTGTTGGATGTGGAAACAAAAAGGAGAATGAAGTCAAAGCAAAGGCTGAACAGGGGAAAATCAAGGTAAAAGCCTTAAAAGGGCCTCCAGCTGTAAGCATGGTAAAATTATTTGCAGACAATGAAACAGGAAAAACTTCAAACAAATATGAAACTTCTATTATAAATTCAGTAGATGAAGTTGTTGCAACAGTTGCAAAAAAAGATTATGACATAATCACTATACCATCAAACCTGGCTTCTGTTATGTACAACAAAACTAATGGAGATGTAAAAATTGCCTCCATACTGGCATTAGGCATTAATTATATAGTCGGGAACAATGATACTGTAAAATCTATTCGAGATTTGAAGGGAAAAACAATATATACCTTTGGAAAAGGAGCAACTCCTGAAATTGTCTTAAATTATGTACTAAAAGGAAATGGACTAGAGCCAGGAAAAGATGTAAAAATAGAATTTAAGTCTGAAGCTACAGAAGTTGCTGCAGTTTTAGCAAGTGAGAAAGATGCTATCGCAATGCTGCCTGAACCTTTCCTGTCATCAGCGCAAGTTAAAAATCCCAAATTAAAGGTACTTATTTCAATGGGCGATGAATGGGACAAAGTAAAAGGAACTCTGCCAAAATCACAAATTTCAGGAGTAGTTATTGTAAGAAAAGAATTTGCAGAAAAAAATCCTGAAGCAGTAAAAAACTTCTTAAAGGAATATCAGGAATCAATACAATTTTTAAGTGCCAATCCTGATGAAGCTGCAAAACTGACTGGAAAATACGGAATCGTTCCTGAACCTGTTGCAAAAAGAGCCATCCCAAGAGCGAATATCACATTTATTGCAGGAAACGAAATGAAGGAAAAAATGACAGAATACTTAAAAATACTGTATAAAGCTAATCCAAAATCCGTTGGAGGCAAATTGCCAAAAGATGATTTTTATATTATAAATTAATTTTTTTGGTTGCTTTTACAAGGCAGTCTTTTTTCAGTAAAAAATTTTAGAAATAAAACTTTTTATAAATTTAATTCTAAAACATCAAAATTATTAAAATATTTCCCTTGAGATATGATTTGTAATAATTAATGATTTTATATTTTTTAATCTTATTTTTAGAATAATATTAATATATTATTGTAATTTAAGCAAATTTATGGCTTTTTTCTAAAATAGTATTGACTTAAAAAAAAGAATAGGTTATATTATAAATCTAATTATTAAAAAAATATTGTGAGGTGAAAAAAATGGCGAAAAGCTATGAAGAAATAGCTAAAGAAGTAGTAGAAGCTATTGGAGGGAAAGAAAATATAAGTTCATTTGCCCATTGTGCAACAAGACTTAGAATTATGGTAGTCGATAAGGATAAAATCGACAAAGACAAAGTGGATGAAATCGAAAAAGTAAAAGGTACAATGTTTACTTCCGGACAATTTCAGATAATTTTTGGAACAGGAACTGTAAATAAAGTATACGAAGCTGTTCAAGGACTTGGAGGAGTAAGTGAAGCTTCAGTATCGGATATGAAAAAAGAAGCGGCAAAACAAGGAAGCGTTATTCAGAGAATTTCAAGAACCTTTGGTGATATTTTCGTTCCAATAATTCCTGTACTAGTTGCAACTGGTTTGTTTATGGGACTTCGTGGATTATTGACAAATGAAAATTTATTAAAATTGATGGGAACGACACCAGATAGCATAAATCCTAATTTCTTGATGTATACACAAGTATTGACGGACACAGCATTTATTATTTTACCAGCATTAGTTGCTTGGTCTGCATTTAAAGTATTTGGTGGTTCACCTGTACTGGGAATAGTACTAGGGTCTATGCTAATTAGCAGTTCTTTGCCAAATGCCTATCAAGTAGCATCAGGAGATGCGCATCCAATAATGTTCTTTAAATTTATCCCGGTAGTTGGATATCAAGGAACAGTGTTACCAGCATTATTTGTAGGTATGATAGGAGCAAAATTAGAACAAAGATTGAGAAAAGTTATTCCTGACGCATTGGATTTATTATTAACACCGTTTCTTGTATTTTTAGTAATGAGTACATTAGGATTATTTGTTATTGGTCCAGTATTCCATAGTTTAGAAAATTATATTTTAATTGGTACAGAATGGATTTTAAAATTACCGCTTGGAATAGCAGGAATTATAATTGGAGGACTTCAACAATTAATAGTTGTAACAGGAGTGCATCACATATTTAACTTCTTGGAAATTCAATTACTTGCAAAAGATGGATTTAATCCATTTAATCCATTATTATCAGCAGCAGTATCAGGACAATTTGGAGCAGTTTTAGCAGTTGGTGTTAAAACGAAAGATGCAAAATTAAAAGCATTGGCATTACCATCAGCACTGTCAGCAGCATTAGGAATTACAGAACCAGCAATTTATGGGGTAAATTTAATCAAAGGTAAAGGAAAACCTTTCTTAATGGGACTTGCAGGTGGAGCAACAGGTGGGTTTTTAGCTTCAATTTTTGGACTTAAGGCTTCTGGAATGGCAGTTACGGTGTTGCCAGGAATGTTGTTATTTTTAAATGCGCAAATGCCTTTATATCTAATTTCAATAATAGCAGGAGCAGGAGTGAGTTTTGCATTAACGTATATGTTTGTAAAACTTGATAAATAGTAAAATTTGGCAGGAGCTTATATCTCCTGCTTTTTTTAAAAATATAAAAAATGAGGAGAGTGATTGTTTATGAAAAAAAGTTTAGCAATGATTTTGTTTATTATGTTAATTGCTGGAGTAATTGTGAATGGTGCGACACGTGGGAACAGGAAAAAAGTGAGAAGAAAAAGAACTGATAGTGGGAAAGTGAGTGGAAAAACTGTGAATTTATCGAATTATGTTGGTGTGAAGAAAGTCAGTATTTTTGTACAAGGGTTTGAAAGCGGGCCTGCTGTTAGCAAAATTATTTTAGAAATAAATGATTACAGAATAACAAATTTAAATAAAGATGGCTGGAAAGTGAAAACGAATGGATTTGAACGAAAAGTAGAAAATATTTATGTGTCTGATAGAAAAGGGGAAAAGGCATTTGACACAGGAATTATTACGCTTGAGCTGGAAAATAAGTTTGATACAAAAACTTTGAAGTATGAAGGGACGCCATTTATATATAACAGAGAAAAATTTTTTAATGAATGGGCAAAAGAATATATTGTGGAAATTGAAGGAAAAGTTACAGTTTATGGGAAAGATTACTTAGTTAATAAAAAAGAAAATGTAATTAATAATAGAGTCTCAACTGATACAGAATTATTCAATTATAGAAGTTCATTTAGTGGAAATTACAAAAATCCGATTACAAAAAAAATGGAAAATCTGAAACTGGAAATGGCAGCTTATGAGCCTAAAAGTCTAAAATCAGGAGTAAAAAAACCTTTAATTATTTGGCTTCACGGACAAGGAGAAGGCGGAACAGATCCTGATATTGATATTTTGGGAACAGAAACTTCGGCACTTGCGAAAGAGGAAATTCAGAAATATTTTACTTCTGGAGGAACTGATACGAAAGGTGCATTTGTGCTAGCTGTGCAGTCGCCAACGTACTGGATGGACGAAGGAGATGGAACTAACGGAAATGGAAGTGGAATTTCCAGATATACTCAAATTTTGATGGACACAATTAAGGAATACGTAAAACATAATCCGTATGTTGATACAAACAGAATCTATCTTGCTGGAGATTCAAACGGCGGATATATGACTGTAAATATGATAATTACTTATCCAAATTATTTCGCTGCAGCTGTACCGATTTGCGAAGCGTATGCTTACCGCGAATATGAAAAAAATTATGATGGAACTTACAAGAAAAATAACATTAAAGTTACAATAAATGGAAACAACAGTATAATTTCAAAATTTATTGAAACAAATAAATTATGGGTAACGAGAGAAAAAATTCAAAAAATGAAAAAAATGCCAGTGTGGTTTATTGCGGCAGCCGATGATAAAATTGTTATACCAAACAAATTCTCACTTCCAACGTATCAAGATTTATTAAAAGCAGGAGCAGATAATGCATGGTTTTCATATTATGAAAACGTAGTTGGAACAGATGTACCAAATTCAAGATTTCCTGGACATTTTTCATGGATATATTTCTTAAATAACCAAGTGGAAGGGGTACAAGACAGAAATAAAATAAAAAATTCCAAAGATGCAGAAACTTTTGGATTTGAGCCAAGTAATGCTGGAAGAGGTGGAAGAAAAAAGGCTGTTTTTAAAGGAAAAACATTTGAAAATATATTTGAATGGATGAATCTTCAGACAAAAAATGCTAAAAAATAAAAATTTTTTTGATATTTGTTTTGTACGGTAAAATGTATGATTGTAAAACTTCACGATACTAAAAATAACAGGTGTTCTGCAAAAAATACTTGCAATTTTATATAAAATTGTAGTATGATGTAACGGTAGGGAAGATTTTTAATGAGAGATTTAAAAATCAGAATAGACTAGAGAAAAGTGAGGTAAAAAAGATGGCAAAAGAAACATTAAATCCATTTGAGATTGCACAAAAACAAGTAAAATCAGCTTGCGATAAATTAAATGCAGATCCAGCTGTTTATGAAATCCTAAAAAATCCTATGAGAGTATTGGAAGTATCGTTCCCAGTAAGACTAGACGACGGAACAGTTAAAACATTTATAGGATACAGATCACAACACAACAATGCAGTAGGACCTTTCAAAGGTGGACTTAGATTCCATCCAGATGTAACTAAGGATGAAGTAAAAGCATTGTCTACTTGGATGACATTCAAATGTTCAGTAGCAGGAATCCCTTATGGTGGTGGAAAAGGTGGAATGGCAATTGATCCTAAAGATTATTCTAAAGCTGAGTTAGAAAGAATCTCTAAAGGTTTTGCAACAGCAATTTCACCAATCATTGGAGAAAAAGTTGATATACCAGCTCCAGACGTGAACACAAACGGACAAATCATGTCTTGGATGGTAGAGGCTTATGAAAAAGTTGCAGGAAAATCAACAAAAGGTGTATTTACAGGTAAACCTTTAGAATTTGGCGGATCATTAGCAAGAACAGAAGCAACTGGATACGGAGTTCATTTAACAGCTAAAAAAGCATTGGCAAAATTGAACATGGATGTTAAAGGAGCAACTTATGCTGTACAAGGATTTGGAAATGTAGGATTCTACACAGCTTACTATGCACATAAAGATGGTGCAAAAATTATAGCTTTCTCAAATTCTCATGTTGCAATTTACAATGAAAATGGAATTGACATGGAAGCTGTAATCAAAGATTTTGAAGAAAATGGACGTATTTTAACAAACAAAGGTTACGGAAAAGATATTACAAATGCTGAATTATTAGAATTGGAAGTTGACGTTTTAGCACCATGTGCTTTAGAAAACCAAATCACTTCTGAAAATGCTGATAGAATTAAAGCAAAAGTAATTACAGAAGGAGCAAACGGACCAACTACTCCAGAAGCTGATGAAATCTTATTTAAAAAAGGAATCGTAGTTATCCCTGACATTTTAGCAAATTCAGGTGGAGTTGTAGTTTCATACTTTGAGTGGGTACAAAACCTACAAAGCTACTACTGGTCATTTGAAGAAGTTCAACAAAAAGAAGATGCATTATTATCAACAGCATTTGAAGATGTATGGGCTTTAGCAGATGAATATAAAGTAGACTTAAGAAATGCAGCTTATATGAAGAGTATCGAAAGAATTTCAAAAGCAATGAAATTAAGAGGATGGTATTAATTTATAATTAACTAATTAAAAAAAGACTTTTCTATTAATATTAAATAGGAAAGCCTTTTTTGTTTGATACAATTAACATGCCTTAATAAATATATAGCCATAAAATTTAAAAAATTATCTTTTTTCTAAAATATGTATCATTCCTTGCTCTACGATATGTTTTATATGTTCATCTTCTAGAGAATAGTATACAATTTTTCCTTCTTTTCTATGTTTTACAAACCTTCCCTGTTTTAATACTCTCAGCTGATGAGAAATCGCAGACTGTGTCATTTTCAATAAATTTGCAATATCATAAACACACATTTCCTCTTGGAAAAGAGCGCTTAAAATTCTCATTCTAGTCGTATCTCCCAATATTTTAAAAAAATCAGCTAAATCATATATGATTTCTTCTTTTGGCATAGTTTTTTCCACTCTTTTAACAACATCTTTATGAATGGCTTTTGTTTCATAAGTTGTGTTTTCTTCTTCTTTTATAGCCATTTTTTCCTCCAGATTTAAAATTATACACTACATTATATCATACCAAATATTTAAATTAAAACAAGAACGTATAATTTTTAGAAAAATTTATATTATCAAAACTAAAATTTTTACTTTTTAATAATAAATATGCTATAATACTTTTATGAAAAGAAATTCAAGCATATTACAAAATGAAGTAAAATAGGAGGAAAAATGTTAGACAAATTGGCACACTTGAGAGAAGAAGTGTTAGCAAAACTTAAAGAAGTAGAAAATCTCGAGGAATTGAATGACTTGAGAGTTAAAATATTGGGGAAAAAAGGGGGATTTACGGCTATTATGAAGGGGATGGCTGGGATTGCGGCTGAAAAGCGGGCTGAATTTGGGAAAGTTACGAATGAAATAAAAAATGTACTGCAAAATAGATTTGAAGAAGTAAATACTGACTTAAAGGAAATTGCAAAACAGCAAAGACTGAAAAATGAAACTATAGATGTGACTTTGCCAGGGAGAAAGGCTAACGTGGGTTCGCTTCATCCTCTTACAAAGACAGTTATGGAAATAAAGGACATTGTTTCTACAATGGGATTTGACATTGTGGACGGACCAGAAGTAGAATATGTAAAATACAATTTTGACGCATTAAACATTCCAAAAACACATCCTTCACGTGAGATTTCAGATACATTTTACATCGAAGAAGAAAATGTTGTGCTAAGAACACAGACTTCTGGTATGCAAATTAGATATATGGAAGATAGAAAACCGCCATTTAGAATGATTTCAATTGGAAAAGTTTACCGTCCAGACTACGATGTGTCCCACACACCAATGTTCCATCAGATGGAAGGGCTTATGATTGGAGAAGATGTTTCTTTTGCTAATTTTAAGGCGATTTTGGAAAATATCGTGAAAAAAATATTTGGAGAAGACAGAAAAGTAAGATTCCGTCCGCACTTCTTTCCATTTACAGAGCCATCAGCTGAAATGGATGTAGAATGTGGAGTTTGTAAAGGAGCTGGATGTAGAGTTTGTAAAGGGACTGGATGGCTTGAAATTCTAGGAAGTGGAATGGTAAATCCGAAAGTTCTGGAAGGTGTTGGAATTGATCCGAAAAAATATCAAGGTTTTGCATTTGGGCTAGGGCTTGAAAGAATTACAATGCTTAAATATGGAATTGATGATTTGAGAGCGTTTTTTGAAGATGATGAGAGGTTTTTGAATCAATTTTAACAGACAGGTCTGCTTGTTATTGTATATCAAAAAATTTAAAGGGAGGTTAAAAATGTTGTATACAGTTGATGTAAATTCAAACTTAATAAATGAATTTAAAAAAGAAGTAAAAAAAAATGGAGAAAATGAAAATGAGGTGCTATCTGCTTTATTGAGAGAATATTTGGAAGATTTAAGAGATGCCAAAGAATTAGACAAGGCGATAGAAGAAAGCGATGGAAAATTTTATTCATTGAATGATGTAATAAAGGAGCTAGGCTTTGAAAATGAATTATTATAAAATTGAAATAGAGAAAAAAGCGAAAAAGAAATTACTCAAAATGGATAAAAAAAATCAATTTCTAATTTTAGATTATTTAAAAAATACATTAAGCGAACTTGAAAATCCACGTAGTCAGGGAAAAGCACTACAAGGTAAATATAAGGGAAAATGGCGATATAGAGTTGGAAATTACAGAATTTTAGCTACAATCATTGATGAAAAAATAACAATTTATATTTTTGATATTGGGCATAGGAAAGAGATTTATAAATAAATTTAAAAAGCGGAGAAAAATATGAAAATACGCAGATTTGAAGAAAAAGACGCTAAAAAAGTATCTGAATTGATTGTGGAAACATTGCGAAAAACAAATATAAAAGATTATTCTGCTGATTTAATAGAAAATTATGTAAATAATTTCCATCCTGAAAATGTTCTTAAAAGAGCTTCGTGGACACATTTTTATGTTGCCGAAGAAAAGGGCGATATTATTGGATGTGGAGCGATTGCACCATATTGGGATAAAATTGATGAAAGTTCTTTATTTACTATTTTTATCTCGCCTGAATATCAGGGAAAGGGAATAGGACAAAAAATTATTGAAACATTGGAAAAAGATGAATATTTTTTAAGAGCCAAAAGAATCGAAGTACCTGCATCTATTACAGCTGTCCCGTTTTATAAGAAAATGGGATATAGTTACAAAAATGGAGTAAACAAAGCAGATAATGAAGGAATCGTAAGGATGGAAAAATTTAGATAATAAATTACTAATTTAATTGGAAGGTTAAAAATGGAAAATGAATTAGAAATAAAAATTGATGATGAATTCGCCAAAAAAGTTTATGATGAAATTTGGGATAAATATCAAAAAACTATACAAACAAAGGCTTTTACAAAAATTACATTGACAGAAGATGAATTGGAAATAACAGATAGTAAAGTTATGGGATTACCCTATGTTCCGATAGGAAAAAAAATTCCAGAAACGTCCGATGGAAATGAGATGTTTTTGGTTGCACAGATTAATTGTGAAAATTTGAGAGGATTGAAGGATTTTCCCAAAAAAGGAATTTTACAATTTTTTGTAGCTAACGATAGTCTTATGGGGCTTGATTTGGGGCAAACTGTTCAAAATGGATTTAGAGTGATTTATCATGAAGAAATTGGGAAATTTTACAATACAGAAAAGTTAAAAGATATTTATAATCCACAAAAATTCGAAGAATATGGTGTTACAGAAGATAATCAAAGTTATAAAATGAATTTTGAATTACAAACCGAAAAAGAAAGATTTGAAGATTTTTTTGAAGATATATTTGACAAAATTTGTGAAGAGAACAGTTTAGACCCAGCACAAGAATTGAAACTTTATGAAAAGTTGCAGGACTTAATAGATTATTCAGATGATTATCATTCACAATGTGAAGGTTTTCCATATTTTACACAGGAAGATCCAAGAAAATATGAGGAAAAATACCAAAAATACGATACATTGCTGTTTCAGCTTGACAGTGAACATGATAAAACCAAAGGAAAATGGAAAGTTTGTATCGGAGATGCTGGTGTAATAAACTTTTTTATAAATCGTGAAAAGCTAAAAAATAAAGATTTTTCAGAAATTCTTTATAACTGGGATTGCAGTTGAAAATAAAAATAGGATAATTTGAAACATGAAGGAAAAAATATTAGGAAAAACAGTTGGAAAAGCTGGAATTTCACAAGTTCTAATTATAAAAACCACATTTATTATGGCAATTTGTATTATTTTGGGATTTTTCCTTGTAATTTCGTCGCTTGTGAATTGGGAAAAAAGTTATTTTGAGTTTTTGTTCTGGATTGGAATATTCATTATATCACTTGCACCAATTCAGTTTTTATGGCTGAAAATGGAAGAAAATTCAGTTGGGAAATATATTTTTTATGAAAATGGCTTTGAAGATGCCCTAAAAAAGAAAAAAATATTTTTTGAAGATGTAAAAAATTATTTTTACTTGAATTTGAAAAATGGTTCTGATGATGTTGAATTTATCGTTATTGAAACGGGAAATAAAGAAAATTTAGAAAAAATTACAATAAATTTGAAATTAAACAAATTGGCTTCAAAATTATTTGTAAAAAATTATGTTGAATTTGTTTTAAAGAATGAATTTAATGAAGATGCTAAAAATAAGAATAATTTTGACTTTAAATTTGGAATTATTGAAGAAAATAATTTAATGAAAGACAAAATTTTTAGTTTAAATATGGATAAAAACTTAGAAAAAGTAAAAATATATAACAATATTTTTTTAAACAAAGATGGAATTAGAGTGAAAAATCAAAATGGAAAACTTTTAGAAAATTATTTTTGGAAGGAAATTGGAAAAATTACGGTTTTAGAAAATAAGAACAATAAAAATATACAAATTGAGAAGAAAACTGGAGAAGTAGTTTTTTCAAAAAATATGAAATATATAGAAAAACCTGAATTATCTATAAAAATAATAAAAACATATTTTTTGAATTTTGATTTTAGATTTGTAGACTAATAATTCTTTTTTCATATTTATTTTTAACGCAAGAGCATCAAACGCCATGCCCTTGCATCCTCGCTTTACGCAAAACTTTCTTATAAAAGAAAAAGAAAACTCGCTTTTGTTTCAAAAAAATTCTTAGGCAAGTCGGGATTGCAAAGGGGATGGCGACTGTTCCCCTTTGCTTTTAAAAAGGATAAGTATAAAATTGTAGGAAAAATATTTATTAATAATAAAAAAATAAAACAAATAATATATTTTAAATAAAGAAAAATAAAAAATAAGGAGAGAAAAAATGCTAATTTCGTTAAACTGGTTAAAGCAGTATATAGATTTAGATGGAATAGAAATAAATGAAATGGAAAATGCCTTGACTATGATTGGTCAGGAAGTAGAAAAAATCGAGGTTTTAGGGGAGAATTTAGAAAATGTTGTAACGGCACAAATTATTGAAAAAGAAATGCACCCTGATTCTGACCACTTAACAATTTGTAAAGTTGATAATGGGAAAGAAATTTTGCAAATCGTTTGTGGAGCACCTAATCATAAGGCTGGAGACAAAGTTGTACTGGCACAAGTTGGGGCAAAATTAGCTCCAGATTTTGTTATTAAAAAAGGTAAAATTAGAGGTGTAGAATCGAATGGAATGTTGTGTTCTGAAGAAGAATTAAATATTGGGAAAGATTCTTCTGGAATTATGATTTTACCTGAAGATACACCAGTTGGAGTGCCTATGAAAGAGTATTTAGGAATTAACGATACAGTTTTTGAATTGGAAATCACTCCAAATCGTCCTGATTGTTTGTCACACATTGGGATTGCAAGAGAATTAGGAGCCTATTACAATAAAGAGGTTAAATATCCAAGTTTTGCGATAAATTCAGAAAGTTCTGAAAAAACGGCTGATAACATTTCAGTTGAAATTGAAAACAGCAATTTGGCGAAAAGATATGTGGCTAGAATAATTAAAAATGTTACAGTTAAAGAAAGTCCAAAATGGTTAAAGGAAAGAGTGGAATCTATTGGAATTAGAAGTATTAACAATATTGTAGATGCTTCAAATTTTGTTATGATGGAACTTAATCAGCCTAATCACGCTTTTGACCTTGATAAAATTGAAGGTGGAAAGATTGTTGTGAGAGCAGGGCTTGAAAATGAAAAACTGGTTACACTTGATGAACAGGAAAGAGAATTAAATAGTGATGATATCGTAATTTCGGATGGGGTGAAGGCTGTGGCACTTGGTGGTGTAATGGGCGGAGAAAATTCACAAATTACTGAAAATACAAAAAATATCCTTCTGGAAGTAGCAAACTTTAACTCGCAAAATGTCAGAAAAACTTCAAGAAGATTGACTTTATCAAGTGATTCTTCATACAGGTTTGAAAGAAGAGTGGACGAGGAAAATGCGATTAATGTGATAAATAGACTTGCAAACTTGATTCAGGAAGTAGCAGGTGGAGAAATATTGGCCGGAGCTGTTGACAATTATCCTGTCCCTTATGAGAAAAAATCTGCTGAACTTAATTTTGAAAGACTGAACCGTTTCGTTGGGAAAGTAATTCCTCGTGAAACTGTTATTGGAATTTTGACTAGACTTGAAATCGAAGTTGTGGATAATGGGGAAACTTTGACATTAACTGCACCAAGTTACCGTGACGATTTGGAAAATGAGCAGGACTACTTTGAAGAAATCATCAGAATGTATGGTTTTGACAATATCGAAAACATTTTACCAAAACTGGATATTAGCGAACAGCCAGTTATTGACACAACAAAACTTTCTACACAGGTAAAACTTATTGCATCAAATGCAGGACTTAAGGAAGTTATCAACTACAGCTTTGTGTCAAAAGATGCGATGGAAAAAATAAAATACACAGTTGCACAGGAAAAACTGATTGATGTGTTAAAACCAATTACAGAGGATTTTGTAACATTGCGTCCGACATTGCTTTACAGCCTTATCAAAAACGCAAAGGACAACATTAACAGAAATGTTGCAAATATCAGATTCTTTGAAGTTAGCAGAACTTTTGAAAAAGCCGAAGAATTGGCAAAAGAAGAAGTAAAATTGGGAATAATTCTGGCTGGAGAAAACGACAAGACATTGTGGAATCCAAAACCTGTTCCTTACGATTTTTACGATTTGAAGGGAATTGTAGAAGAAATTTTTACACAGCTTAAATTCAATAACTATATGATAAAACGCTCTGAGCAAAGCCAGTTCCATCCTGGACGTTCAGTTGATGTATTTGTTGGTCGTGAATTAATTGGAAGTTTTGGAGAAATTCATCCAGATGTGCTGGAAAACTTTGACCTAGGGAAAACATCAGTTCTAGTTGGAGAATTTAACATTGACTTGATTCAGAAATATATCGGTAAAAAGGCAAATTATCAAGGAATTGTAAAATATCCAGCTGTGCCAAGAGATTTTGCATTTGTTATGAAGGAAGAAATCCTAGTTGGAGATGTCTTAAAAACAATCCAGAAAGTAGACAAGAAAATAGAAAAAGTGGAACTGTTCGATATTTATCAAGGTGTCGGAGTACTGCCAGGAATGAAGAGTGTGGCAATCAGCGTAGTTCTAAGAGATAAGAACAAAACACTTGAAGAAAAAGAAATTGTAGATATTTCCAACAAAATTGTGGCTAAGGTTGAGAAGGATTATGGTGCGGTGTTAAGACAATAGAAGTATCGAATTTAGAGGTGATTGCTATGAAAAATAAAAAGTTTGAAATAATAGTTTTATTAATATTATGCGTTATTTTTACAGCATGTGGTAAATCACAAAATTCTAATAAAAATATTTATGGATATAAAACAAAATATCTGGGCGACAATTCTAAAGTAATAAATATTTTATCAAATTTAAAATATCCCAAGGAAACAAGCTATAATTCTGTACAAATTTTGTCTGAAAAAGAGCCTTATGGAATACTTGTGAAATTAAATATAAATTCTAGAAAAATTCCTGAAAAAAATGAGCTTCTTAAAAATTCGGCTGTGTTATTTGCTTTAATTGAAAATTTATCATTTGTAAAATATACAGATGTTTCAGATGATAAAATTATAGCCGAATTTACAAGAGATGAAATTGATAATTACTTGAAGGCTGAAGTGAATAAAAATACTAAAGAAATTGGAAGTAATGAAAAAGAATTTGTAAAATATTTAAACAAATAAAACTTATAAAGTTTAAGTAAATAGGGGGGGAATTGAGGTGTTAAAAATAGTAACATTGCCATTTGATGCGAAAATGGAAGAATTTGAGCAGGAAAAGCTGGAAAAAGTGTTAAAAGATGTTCAAATCGTGAAATATCAAGCGGAATTGGTGAAAATTGAGGGGAAATATTACTGGACGGCTTTTGTTGAATGTGAAAAAGCAGATAAATTTAATAAAAATTCTGAAAAAGATAATTTTACACAAGATGTAAAAGAATTTAAAGATGCTAACCCAAATTATATGGAGTATTTAACAGAAGATGAAATGGAGCTGTACAAGATATTAAAGGAATGGCGGGCAGGAGAAGCACAGCTGTTGGGCTATCCACCGTATATTATCGCTTCAAACCAGCTTTTGGCGAATATTGCAAAAACTAATCCTAAAAATATGGAAGAACTTTCGCAGTTAAAGGGAATGGGGAAACGGAAAATCAGGGATTATGGGGAAGAAATTTTGCTGATTTTAGAAAATTTTTATGATATGAAGATTTAGATAAAAAAGAATTTTAAGACACGAATTTAAGAATTTAGAGATTTTTGATTCGTGTTTTTCATTTTATGAAAAAAGAGGAAGAAATTTAATTCTCCCATTATTAATATTATTTTCCGTTTAAAGAGCAGAAATCAAAAAATTTATGAAATTAAAGTCATTTTTTCTTTAACGAAATTTTGCTGATTTAATATTTTCCGAATGTAAAATCCTGAAACTTAAATACAGCAATCTTTATAACTTAATATAAAATGTCGCATATTATACAATCTATGTATACATAAAATTTACTTTTTAGCAAGTAACAAATGTCAAAATTTCATCAAATAATCCATCTTCAGTGTATTTCTTAGGCTCTATTCCCACTTTTACCCCATATTTTTCAATAGTTTTTGTAGTGACAGGACCAATCGAGGCTATAATTTTATTTTTCAGAATTTCTTTTATTTCCTCATTTTCACTCAAGTTTATGCTGTCAGCAAAGGCTTTA
>ERZ773056.607-NODE-607-length-18880-cov-4.327862_pt1 | contig 18880 bp, 7 predicted proteins | sample MGYA00580857_ERZ773056 | MGnify/ENA primary metagenome ERZ773056 (study PRJEB29015, sample SAMEA2737996) | human oral metagenome | biome: human oral; feature: human-associated habitat; material: dental | place: China | collected 2114 ... | reverse complement strand
ATAATTGGGATTTGATAAACAAGACGAATTGGAACATGGCAGAAAATTTACAACCATTTAGTTTCAACTTTGAACGAAATGAGCTTGCATTTTATTTCCCAACATCATGGAAGATGTTCAAGGACAGCAATCATGATAATTCGTCTGTCAAACCTCTTCGTTTTGTTCTTAAGCATGAAGACAAAGAAAAAAATATTGGTGTAATCAATATATATTTATATTCGAGGACAAGCAAAGAAAATTTTGAAAGTATCGCCTCCAATATAGAAACACGTTTTAAAAGCATATCAGGGTTGGAATGCGAAATACAAAAAAAGGTAACTGATAATATTCTGAATCCAAAATTAGAAAAAGTGTGGTACATTCAAGGAGATTTAGAATATCCTAAAAAGCAATTCAGAGCTGTTCTTATGTCATATCTTATACAAGGTAATAGCGGAATCTGTTATATTGAATCAATTGGACCTAGACCCTGTTTTAAAAATTATTATTGGGAAGCAAGCAAACGCTGTATAGAGTTAATAGTTGAATCATTCGATAACATGGATTTCTCCAAGGAATAGAATTTGTAAAAGGCTCTTATCCGAGGTATTGATTGTAACGACCTCCTTTACTATCATATTTCATCAATTTGGAGTTTTTAACAATACCAGCCGTGTCTATTTCTTACAACTCCATCACCGCCTGTGTTGGTAATGTACAAGTTTCGGAGGAGAACGCGAGTGAAAATGGTAGTGTATATAAAGTGTCAGGAGAAACAGACGCCAAAGGTATTATGGGCTTGATGAAATAAATGCAGACAAAGGCTCGTTAAAAAACAACCTGTTCCTTTCGGTGTTTTCATATTGGAAGGTTGTTCATAGAAAGCAGTTGTTGCGATACCCAATGGCAGTTTTTGTAGATAAGCACACAAAAATAAGTTCTTTCATACACTAAAAATTGATTTTAGAGGTTATGGTTATATCTTTTTGAGGATTATATACGTGTTTCCTGATTTTTTCGTATCTTTGTAAGCAAAACCCTCATTTATGAGCAAAAGAAGGGTATAAGACTTAATTAGATGTAATATTAGAATATAAGACTATGGCAATTTATGATTATGGAGTTGGAGGCAACGAGGTAAAAGTCGATGCCAATGAGTCGATAGCAGACATCCCTTCCAACCGAACATTATTGGTACAGAAGCTTACGGATGATGCTCCCGTCAGTCCAGAAACGGTTTACGGACTTCAAACGGTGGAAGATGTGTTTGAACACTTTGCACCGTCGGTCAAGTTGGAAATGCAGAACGAAAATGGTGAAGATGTAACCGAAACGATGACTTTCAAGAACCTTGGTGACTTTGATGCCAAGAGCATGATGGGACACAGCGAGTTTCTCAGTAAACTCAATGTGGAAAAAGAACAGAACACAAAGATTGCCCGCCAACTTTCTTCCAATAAGGCATTACTGAAAGCACTTGAAAATCCTGAAAAGAAACAAGCCATTATTGATTTGTTGGAAGCTTCCCTTGAAGAAATAAAAGGCATGGGCGCCAAATAACCTTTTAACTTAGGAACAATGGAAAACGAAATAAAAGTAAAGGAACAACAGCAGGCAGTAGTAACAGGAAAGTCGGCCGTAAGAAAAGAAGCACTATCGGCAACTTCTGCCTTAGACAAATTGAAAGAATATGGTGGTTTTGCATTCCTTGAAAACATCATTGACGGTTTCTCTAATCTGAATCCTACACGAAAGGCACGTCGCAACATTTTCCTGACAGACGAACAATGGGCTGGTGAACGTAAGGTGCTTGCCAATCGTCTCAATGTATGGCTAGAACTGCTTAAGTCTGGTGAATCAGCCGAGAAAATGAGAGATAAGGCCAAGTCTAAAGCCCAAAGTGTTGAAGAACTGCTTAATAAGAACCTACATACGGCGTTAAACCGTGTCCACGATTTGGAAACAGCCTATCGCTCAGTAGCCCTCTTCTATAAAAATACAGAGAGCAGCAAGGTGAAGAATGTAACCATCGTCAATGCAGACATGGCACAATTAAAGGATTTGGATAATACACTCTTCATTGATTATATCGGTAATGAACTTAGTCAGAATTTCGATAGGTTGGATTTGCGTAGAAACTACTCAATTCTTATCATACCGGGCTATTTGGGTTCCAACGCCGTGCTTGACAAATGGGCTAAGATGGCACATGATAACAAGGTGATGCTCGTAACGGATTTCCAAGACTTGGAAACACCGGATGATGTCGTCGATATCTTCTTCAATGCCGACCATACGGGGGGAGACGTTTATAAGTCGAATGTCATCATGACCTGCAACTACCTTTTGGGTAGACCTAAGGTTGCAGAAGTTGGCGAAGAAGAAAATCTCTATGTTCCCGGTTCGGGTGCTCTTGCAGGAAAGATTTACAGCACGTTAATGTCTCAGGTGGTTGCCGGCAAGAAGTTCGGTAGTCTCAATGAGGTGGAAAGCGTTCGCTTTGACTTGAAGAAAAGTGAGATTTCCGAACTCGAACGTATGGGGTTAGTGCCAATGGTAAACGAATACAGCAAGGTAATGGCATTCTCTGCCAAAACCCTTTTCAACGGCGATAATCTCGGTCTGCAAACCTATTCTGTTGTGCGCGTTTTCGACTACATCTCCAAGGTGCTGTTCGACTTCCTCAACCGCCGCGCCTTTGAGAATTGGACGACCCGTACTGAAGCCGACTTGCGAAGTCAAATCGTTAAGTTCTTGGATAGCATCAAAGGACCGTCACGACTGATTGAGAAGTTTAAGGTTATCAGGATAGAACAAGACCCCAACCAAAAGGACAGGGTGTTGCTTGACATTCACCTTACTCCCTACTTCCCCGCAAAGAGTTTTGTTATTCAGCTGGAAGGGCGCAAGGGCGAAGAACCTGAAGAAGCCAATTGGGAAAGTCAGTATAACCAAGAGTAGAGATTACATTTCAAAACTAATTGTAGATAGAAATCACTCCACTCATTCAATGAAAAATGGCAGGAAAATCCTGCCATTTCTGCTTTTTATGGGTGTCAGCGTTTTCCTAATTTTCCTTTATCAAATGAGCCAAGGATGGATCGGATTTAATTCTTTCCGTTTCTTTGTCGACAAGATTTAGTACCTCTATCTTCACCCGTTTATAATTTTCCTCTATCGTTTCTTTGAGAATATTCTTGCCTTCTTCATCCGTAAACTCAACAATCACGGGGATGGGCTGATAGGCTTTCATTTCTGCCGATACCTTAGCACTATTCACGACTATCTCTACGTGGAAAATCTTCTGGTCGATGCGCTCGTCGAAGTTATCCGATACGGCACCGACAAACATACCTTGCGTAAGATTGCTAATTTTAGAAGCAGGAATAAGGCTGTCCATCTGTGTGGAGATAGAGGTCGATTTGTCGTTGCGATTGATGGTCATGGACTGCCGTTGCTGCAGAACCTTGCCAAAGCGTTCGGAAAGCGTCTTAGCCGTCTCACCAACTACCTGCCCGGAAAACACATTGCCTACCGTATTCTGAATGACCTTACTTTCCTTGTCTCCATAGTCATGGGTAAGCTGCGAGAAATCCTGAAAACCAAGGCACACCGCCACCTTGTAGCTTCGGGCTGTCGCGATAAGGTTGTCCAGACCACGGAAATAGATAGTCGGCAACTCATCGATTATCACCGATGATTTAAGTTGTTTCTTCTTGTTGATGAGCTTTACGATACGGCTGTTATACAATCCTAGTGCCGCCGAATAGATATTCTGGCGGTCGGGGTTGTTACCCACAACAAGAACTTTCGGCTCATTGGGGTTATTGATGTCAAGTGAGAAATCATCGCCCGTCATCACCCAATAAAGGGCAGGGCTTATCATTCGGGAAAGTGGTATCTTGGCACTGGCAATCTGCCCTTGCAGCTGGTCTTGTGCTCCACCCTCCCAAGCGTCCATAAAGGGGGAAAGATAATTGGCTAATTCATCGTAGGAAGTGAGTATCGGAAATATTTGCGCATAGGGACGGTTCAGGAACTCAATAGCATGTGGAAACGTGCAATACTTCCCATTCTCATAGATTTTCAGAAACCAAATGATGGCACCGCCGGTTCCATCGGTGACGTCTCCACTGTGGTAGGCGTAGTCGTCCACCTGCTGGTCCCCGTACCAGACACCACCAAGCGGCTCGCCTTTCGCGTCGTACAGCATCAGTGAGAGGTCTATATCCGCTGGCGAATCCCAGTATACGAATAGCCTAATAATCTTGTGTGCCCCCTCATGAAGCGGAACACGGCTGAACCGGCACAACCCGTCAAGGGACTGGCTGCTGTTCCGGTTCCCTAGCGGCATGATGAGTTTTCCCACCCCGGTGGGGGTATAAATATCCATACCGTCGGGGGTGTATATTTTAGTGTTTTCAAGACGTGCCGCGAAACCATTTTCAATAGCCTGCAACCCGAGCTGCACCTGCGTGCGTGTATACCTGCTCGCGTCGGTTACCGTCCCCATACCAGCCTTATCAATCACCAGGCGGTGCTGTGTGCTGCCCCGCCTCAGATTGGTGTACAGGTTGTACAGCTGCACCAGCACAGGCAGCGCAACACGGGGCGCTATGCGGGCGAACCCGTCCGCTATGACCTGTTCCTCATCCGGAAATGCCCGGAATGCCCGGCTGAGCTGCCGGGCAAAGACCCCGGGCCTGCTGCTCAGCAGACGCACCACCTGTTCCGCGTTTTTGCTGCGGTAGGCGGCATCTACCTCCGATTCGAAGCTTTGCATCCGCCCCCGGTACAGGTCATCGGCCCACCGCTGTAAATGCGTAAGTGAGGGGTAGTCACCGGGGTGTATGGTGTGTGCCAGCCGTTTGAACTGTTCGGAGTGGCTGGCGGTGTCGTAGCGGGCGGCCGCATAGTCACGTTCGCACAGTCTATTGATGAGGCGCGCAATGAGGGTGCGTTCGCTGCGGCGCAAGCGTAGCCGGGTGGGCGTGCTCAGGCTGAGGTCGGCCTCGTTCCCGTTTGCCCCGCTGAAGGCAACAGCTAGACGCAGCACCTCGTTGAGGGTTCTCATCTGCTGAACATAACAACGATCAATGTGCACTGTAAGAAACGCCAGGTTCTCGCGGTACGCACTCGCGTGTTCTAGTGCGGGCAGCTTATGGTGCGCACGCAGGTAATCGGCGAGGGTGAGCAGATCGGCGCGGTCGGTCTCACTGTACACCTGGTTCTGCACGGCGATAGCGGTAAAAAGTTCCTGCGCTAAGGCTGCGCATGGCGTGTTCCCGCGCAGCAGTATCACCTGGTTCTGGTCGCGTTCTCCGCGTCTATAGGTGGTGCGGGGGCGGGGGTCTTGAGTGTCGTATGGAAGTAGCGGGTGCTTGAGATGCCCGTAGATGGGGGCGTAGAACTCTCGGTCCTCACGCGGGGCGAATGCATCCAACAAGTCACCTGTGGTGATGGAACGGGTGATATAGTGCAGAATCTGTTCCGTGTAGCGTTGCCTGTCGTTGAGGTGAGGTTGGCGCATATCAAAGTCTCGGCGGAAAGCCCGCCCTCCCCGGGCGCCGCGCAGGTGTTTCCAGTCGGCGGTGAACTCATCAAATTCTGTGTAGCTCATGGTGGCCAGTACGGCACGGGAATCTTGGGCAATGGCCACTCCGAGCTCCGTCAGTTCTTCAATGCGCGGACCCAGAATTCTCCGCACACGGTGGCGCAGCCCTTCAGTGATGGTGGGTGTTTCTATAATCCAGCGGTTGGCGGGTTCACCGGGCAGAATATAGACCCCGGTGCGGCGGAGAATGACTTGGTGCAGCGTTGCCACGTTTTTCTCTTTTCTATTAATTCCCGTTAGAGGCCAGCCGAGATCCTGCCGACGGTGTGTGGTTGGGGTACAAAATGACGGGTGGATTATATCCACCCGTCATCAATAAAGTGCTCGCGGTAAGCGCATTCTCTGAAATTGCGTAACCAGGCAAGAGAAAGTAAGAGAATGCATGATCCGCGATTGAGCCTTCTGCGGGATTTGAACCCGCTACATCCCGTACAGCGGTGCTGTCATAGCAGCCACTGTTGATGAAGACGAATCGTCCACTCTGTGGTTTTCAGATTCCAATATATGCGCGACATGTAGTATTGTCAATTTTCAGTGGCTATTCTTCGTCAGATATAGCTAGTGCTTGTTCTTGTGCTTGACGGGCAAGCCCCGTCGGACACGGCCCCAGCGCGCTCAACGCCCGCAGATTCTTCGCCAACACAGTCGAACCCTTCATCTTCAAACGCACAACCTCAGGAATCTCAACACTCACACCATACTCCCCCGCCAACTGAGCAAGTAACTGCACGAGCGCACCACCCCGGTTCAGCTCCCCCACCACCGGCAGCAGCCCCTGCAACACCTGACAGACACGCCACCCCGCCAACGGGCTAATAGAAGCAGCATCCTGCAAGGTCTCGATAACCCTCCCAACTATCACGTACTCCCCCTGCAGCATCCACCCCAGCTCTGCGGCAAACATGCCGGTGTCAAGCATATTGCGGTCCGCGAGGGCTGCAAGCGCCTGTGCCGTGGCGGAACGGTACTGCCGTTCAGCTGCGGAGGCGGCGTAGGCTAGGAACGAGTATGAAGGCTCGCCCAGCACCCGGTGGGCGTGTTCAAAGGCCTCAAGTGCAGGCTCCATACCGTGTATGACTTTCGCAAATTTGGCTCCTTTAACAGCGGGCATCATATGGGCTGCGAATATATCGGGGTTGTTCTGAGTTAGCCACGCGTACCACTGGATGACGGCACGCATCGCTGGCAGCTCGCGTTGCTCACTGTCCCGGCTCTCATACTCCGCCCTGACGCTATCAACCAGCAGGGCGGCCTGCTCAAACGGGGTTTCGGCGGTAACAGGCTGTTCTTCGTGAACGGTCCAGGCAACATAGTAGTTTCCGTAGATCCGCTCAAAGTCGGCGTTGAGTGGTTTCCGAGGCACGGTAATACGCCGCCATGTGCGTTGTACCGCTGGCAGCGGTTCACACACAATGCCGCTGCCGCAGGTGTCGGGGGTGAGTATGCGCGATATTTGTTCGCTCAGCAGGGCAACCGGGCCGCGGCTATTCCTTATCTCTACCGTACATTCAGCATCCCAATATTCTTCGTCGGAATAGTATTGTCCGTCCTCTAAATATTCCCCAGTAATACTACTGATACGACGGTCATATTCGTATCCCGGGAATTTTTGCGGGGCAACATCCCCCTCTTTGGCACATAATTTAAGAATTATTCCCGCAAGATAGGTGAGGTTATTGTAGGTATTTCCATCACTATTTTCGAGATATTTTTTCAGATATTCCTGCTGCGCTTTATCTAAACCAATATTACGGTGCTCTGCAATGTAAGCTAATAGACGCGGAATATCAGCCCCGTCACCGGTATTTTCGAGGAGCTCAAAAAGTATTTCTTGCGCCTGCGCAGCGCTATCGATCGGTGGCCGAGAGGTAAAGAAATTATCTGGTTCCCGGTGCTGGGGTACCGCATCGGGAATACTGCCGAGCTGAGCTGCGGAAGCGCCCGTATCCGTGTTATCCGCAGCATGGCTGAGGAGCTTCCCGGTAATATGACCGGCTTGGTCCCTCAACTCTACAGGGAGGGTACTGGCTGCCTGCCCAACGATGCGGGTGATCTGTTCGCACAAGTGCGGGCGGGCTTTCACTAGTTCAGCGAGTATGCGCAGCTGGCTCTTCAGGATTTTCTTTTCGGTACGCATGAGAACAGCCTGCGAGGCATCCACCAGTGTATGCACTTGGTGCTCGGTCAGCTCCCCCAGTATAAGTAGCAGCTGCTTTTGGGCAAGCCCCACTACGGTTGATGGTTGAGAGCACAACAGCGCGATAAGTTCGGCGGCATGCCCTGTGATTTCCTGCCCGTTTGGCTGCATACCCAAGTAGAAGGAGCGGTATGTTGTGGCGTCGGGATTAGTATCTGCGGCCAACAGCCCTTTAAGAGACTCCGCAAACACGCGCTGACGGAACCCCTCATAATGCTCCTGCAGAAAAAGCAGCAACTCAATGGTTTTTAGGTGGCGCCCCGGGGCAACATAAAATTCATCTCCCACTCCGTTGCTGAAAAGATCCCAAAACTCCTGTGTTAAAAGCAGCGGATCATCATTAAATATGTCAAGAAGCGGGGCAAATCCTCGGGATGATACAGAGTTATCCCGTATAACGTAATTCTCATACGCATACAGGTACCCGACGCTGACGCAGCGCAGCTGGCGGCTACGCAGAAAACGGTGCGCAATCTCGAAATATATTTTACCTTCTGCAAGATGCACATACTGGTCAATAAATTCTAGCCCCCATGCATCAGGGCGCTCATTGAGCCCCATTTCAAAATAACGCCCAGCCTGCTGCGCAATATTGTCTTGCCACCCGGTATGCCGGTTAAATTGCCGCAGCAGCGAGGCAGCGCGGCTGGGCTTTTCGGTGAGCGCCCCAATAGCGTAGAGCGCAACAGGGTGGTAGGTGTAGTCCTTGCCCATAAGCCGGGTGGGCGAAAGAACACGGTATAGGGCTGCGCGTTCCTCTTCGTTGGCTCCCGCTAAAGCGCGGCGGAACTCTGCCACGGGTGCGTTATTGTCCAATAGTTTTTTCACGAGCGCGCGCCGTTCAGCGAAAGAAGACGGCATATTGTTGCTGGGCATAGTTTCTCCGTACGTTCTTATGACGGGTTGGTCTTTAGTATTGTGAACGTTTGTTCTTGTGCTTGGCGGGCAAGCTCCGTCGGGTGCGGACTCAGCGCGCTCAACGCCCGCAGATTCTTCGCCAGCACAGTGGAGCCTTTCATCTTTGGCTGCAGACACTCCGGGATATTAATGATCGCTCCGTACTGCTGGGCCAGCTGCGCGAGTAGCTGTACGAGCGCACCGCCCCGGTTCAGCTCACCCACCACCGGCAGCAGCCCCTGCAGCACCTGACAGACACGCCACCCCGCCAGCGGGCTAATGGAAGCGGCATCGGTAAGGGTGCGCACTAACCTCTGCACCTGCACATATTGGTGACTCAGCAGCCACGAAAGCTCCGCTGAGAACGCATCAGGTTCCAGCATGCCGCGCCCCGCTAGGGCAGCGATGCACTCGGCCGCATGGGCACGAACCTGTTCCTGCCGCGCACTGGCACACGCCGCTATTGCACAGTAGGATGGGGCACCCAGCACACTGTGCGTATCCGCAAGAGCCCGCAGCACCTGCACCTCGGCACCTGCCGATTGCGTCTCATACACCGCCGCGAAACATGCGGGCGCGAACTGGGCGGCCAGCACATCCGGGGTGTTCTGGGTTAGCCACGCATACCATTGAACGACCAGTTCCATGCCGGTACCGTACTGTGCTTCCTCTATGCGACGCTGGTACTCGCCAGCTACCCGGTGCACGTTCAGCACCCGCCACGCAAACGGGGACTTTTCAGGTGCAGCGTGCGGGTAGAAGACTTGCCGCCACTGCGGTAGGCGGCCGCCGGGGACTTTCTTCGCGTCCAGCCATATCCAGGCTGATATATGCTGAAATACCGCCCAGCTGCGTGCCCATTCATAGTTTTCAGCCGGTAGCGGTTCGGTAATAAGCGCAATAAGCTCCGTACGGTATGGCCACAGCTCTTGAGAGCCTTCAACAACCGGCTGCTGCTCCGTCTGGTGTGCGTGCACCCATTTGAACTGCTGCACCAGTACATCCGCTGGACGAGATGAGAGAGGATGATGTTTGGTTTTCTCGTACCTCTGAAACTTAAGCACTGGGGCCTTATAGTTGTCCGCATCTTTGAGGTGAGGCCACATGGTGAGGTACCTCATGTATGAGCCCGGGTCGGCATCACGTGGTCCGGTGTTAAACCCCTGCATGAGTTGATGCGGCGCGAGGGCTTCAGGGCCTAGTTCGACCACCGGGTGCTGCATGAGGTAGGCGAGCATCCGGGGAATGTCCGCACCATCGTACCCGTCATAGAATAGGCGCTGAAACTCGTGATCGTCTGTAATGGGCGCACGCGGGGCGAAGAACCCGACGGGTTCTTGTTTCTGTGGTGTTATATCGGGAATATGTATGCTCACGGCGGTTTTACCCGCATCCGTCATGCCTTTGTCTGCCCCCTCGACAGTGCTTGTAGATACTGTTGCGGGGGCGATAAGTTTGCGGGCACCCGGCTGCACATCCAGCGGCATAGACTCCACGGCATCCGCCACTAGGGTGCTGACCTGGGCAGCACACTCAGGGTGGGCCTTCACCAGTTTCGTCAGTAACCGCAGCTGGGCGCGCAGCACTTTCTTCTCGGTGCGAAATAGCACGGCTGCGGATGCATCTACCACAGCTAGCGCCTGCTCACCGGAAGCCTCATCAACTGCGGTATTCAACATATCTTGCGCCAGTGAAACACTGGGTGAGGGGGCCGCACCCAGCACCGATACGTACAGCTGGAAAAGCCCCAAAATTTCTTCTCTGCTTGGCTGCAGAGCACGGTGAAGGTGACCGAAAATAGCGCTGTTCGCAGCCGAAAAATCACGCAGTAGCGCCCGCAGAGTTTCCTCCAGCGCACGCTCACGCACGCCCTCAAAACGCTCACACATATACCGCATGAAAGCTATTGCGGCATCACGTTGACCCAGCCGGCCGCGCAGCAGCCCCTCACCTCTAAAAAGTGCCCAAAAGTCGTGCTCCAACAGAAGCGGGTCTGACCGGAAGAACTCTTCAATTGTTAGCTTGTGGGGGTTGTACCGTTTGAATGCTTCCTCGTTGGCGCGCATCGGCGGAATCATGTGGGTCAAAAGCTCCAGGTAGGCTGGGGAATCACTCACGAGGCGGCGGTTCCGAAGCACCGTATGAACCGGTTCCCATGCGTCTTGGGCTTCCGTCCACGGGTCGTGTTCCACTGCGGCAAGCTGCAGAACCCATTCGTCGCTCCGCTCAGTCAGGCCCGTTATAAACCATCCCAGGTGTTCCCTGTGAGTATCGGCACTGCACCGTGTACGCGAAATGTACCCCACCGTACACCAGGTACGGATCGCGGTGGCAGGGCTGCTCGTCAGAGCACCCAGCAGGTAGAACCCTAAACTGGTGAGGGTTTCGGGGGCTTGGGCTGCTTCCCGTTCACTTCCGAGTATTTTTGCGGGTTGTACAGTGCGTGCCAACGAGGTGCGTTCCTCTTCGGTGGCTCCGCGGATAGCCTCCCGGTAGGCCTCCATATTAATGGGGCCGGTGCTTTTAAGCATGGTTTTGAGGCGGGCACGGCGCTCAGTGAGCGTGAACGGTTGAGGCATGGGGTATCTCCTGGGGTATGGTGTCGGTGCTGACGCTTGCGGTTACGCAGGGTTGGTGTTGTTAGCCTGTTCTAATGCTTGGCGGGCAAGCTCCGTCGAACACGGACCCAACGCGCTCAACGTCCGCAGATTCTTCGCCAGCACAGTCGAACCCTTCATCTTCGGACGCAAAACCTCAGGAATCTCAACACTCACACCATACTCCCCCGCCAACTGAGCAAGTAACTGCACGAGCGCACCACCCCGGTTCAGCTCCCCCACCACCGGCAGCAGCCCCTGCAACACCTGACAGACACGCCACCCCGCCAACGGGCTAATAGAAGCAGCATCCTGCAAGGTCTCAACAACACGGTTTGCTGGCACATATTTATCTTTTAAAAGCTGCATTAATTCAGCAGAAAACGCGTAGGTATCAAACATGTCGCGGTCTGCGAGAGTGGCGAGTGTTTCCGCCGCGAGGGCGCGGTAGCCGGTGTCTTTAGCGGCAGTAGCGAACCCCAGGGCACAGTATGCGGGTGCGCCAAGAGAACGCCAGCTCTGTGCAAGAGCGGTGAGCACAATTTCTAGCCCATACACTCTCTTCTCATATAAGGCAGCCGTCATCAGAGGCATCATATGGGCCGCAAAAATATCCGGGTTATTGTATAGAAGCCATGCGCACCACTGCACCACCAGCCGGTACCAACGGCAGGTACCAGCTTTCTCCATATTCTCGCTGTAGTCGGCAGAAATCACAACGGCCGTGAGTGCTGCCTCGGCAAACGAGGCGTCTTTTGGCTGCCGGGTAACACCCAGTTTGCGCCACCCAACATACCCGGGGAAGCCCTCTACGATCCTGCCCGCAACATACACGTTCCGCCGCTTTGACCAGTCCACCGCAACGCGTTCCCACACGCACTGCGCGGCCGGAAGCGGGGTTGTGACCACAGGCTCCAGTTCCTTTTTATAGGGTTTATCGGCATACGCGAACTGCTCCTGCAAAAGTACCTGCGGCCCGCGTGACTTCGCGCGCGAGAACAGATAGTTTTCCCGATACTTCTGCATAAAATCACAGTGGGTGAGCTTTAACCGGTAGGATTTGAGAGCCAGATAGCTGAGGCTGGCCCGCAGCTCGTCCTTCACCGCATCCCAGTAACGCAAATTCTTATTGTGGCTATATATGCGTTCTTGAGTGGCCTTATCCATCTCAATGCTTCGGTTGGCTTTCCGGCTCTGCACCATATAAGCGAGCAGGCGCGGCAGCTGTGTCTCTTGCGTCTCTTCTTCCAAAACTTTGAGAAGAACCTCTACGCATTCAGCGTCATCCGCGATAGGGGTAAGCGGTTCCGCCTCCCGCCCCGGTTCACGGTCACGCGGGGCCGCCTCGGGAATAATAATGCTTCCCGTCTCTCCCTCAGCGTCGGGGGTGTTCGGGGCAGTGACAGGCTCATCAATTATGAGTTTACGGGCGGTACTTTGCACATCTAACGGCAGGGTGTTGGCGGCAGCCGCCACGAGGGCACTGACTTGGGCTGCACATTCGGGGCGGGTTTTCACCAGTTTCGTCAGTAACCGCAGTTGGGCACGAAGCACTTTCTTCTCGGTGCGCACAAGCACAGTGGCAGAGGCGTCCATGAGCTCCGCCGCCTGCTCCTGGTCCAGCTGCGGGATAAGTGGGGTGAGCATGTCTTGGGCTAGGCCCACGGAGGTTGAAGGGGACGCGCCCAGTACGGACACAAGGGTACCGAAGCGGCTGAGGTTCTCAGCTTCGGTGGGGTGCATCCCGCGGTAAAGCGCGTGGAATATCCGCGTGTTAGCTGGGGAGAAATCACGGAGCATCGCCTGCAAACATTCGGTAAGAACCCGGTCACGGAACCCGCTGTAGTTGTCGCTCAGCAGTTTAGTGAGGGCTAGCATGCTGCCGTTGGGGTGGAAAAATCCGTAGGTGTATTCCTCCAGCATGGCGCCCTCCACCCGGAAAAGTGCCCAGAACTCCTCAAAGCGGGCAGGATCTTCTGCAAAAAATTCCAGGGCTTCCTGGTGGTTGTGGGTCGAGGCAGTATTCACTGCGGGAATACGGGCCTGGAATCCTTTCAGGTACTCTTCGTCTTCACAAATGAGCCCGCGTTCCCGCAGTAATGTCTGACTGAGAGGCCATAGTTCATCCATGAAACAGATTTCCGCCACGTATTCCAACACCCAGTCGTTAGGGCGTTCGGAGGCGCCTGCGGCCGCGTACCGGGCGATGGCGTCCCGGTATTTATAGTTATCCCAGCACAGTTGCAGAATAAGCTGCGCGGCTCGGGCAGGTTTTTTAGTGAGAGCAGTAACCGCATACGTCCCCAACGGGGTAAACCGGTTCTTGGGTTCTTTCAGTTTAGTGGGCGAGAGGGTACGCACTAGTGAGGCGCGTTCCTCCTCGGTAGCCCCAGAAAGCACTTTCTGGTATTCCTCAACCGGCTTGTGCTCAGCGATCAGCTGCTTCAGGCGGGTGCGGCGCTCGGTGAGTGTGAGAGTCTTATGCTCTGAGGTGGTCATAGTATTTCTTTCTCATATATGGCGGGGTGTTCGTGCTGTATAGGCCGCTAACGGCATTCTGCTATGCCTCTTAGGTATTAGCAGGCGTTACCGGCCGCTAATTGTTGGGCCTGTTCTGCGGCTTGGGCTGCTAAATCACTCGGGTGCTCGGTAAGTTTATGCAACACTCGCAGGTTTTTTGCCAGCACCGTTGAGCCTTTCATCTTGGGAAGCAGCTCATCCGGAATAGTAACGCTCACCCCGTATTCTTTGGCTAGCTGCACCAATAGCTGCACGAGCACACCACCGCGGTTCACGCTTCCTACCACCGACAGAACCTCTACGAGTACCTGCAGGGTACGCCACCCCGCCAGCGGGCTAATGGAGGCAGCATCTGCCAAGGTTTGGGCTATGCGAGGCGCTTTGAGGTTGTTCCGTTCCAGTAACCTGCGCAGCTCGGCTGCGTACGCATTGGTGTCCAGCATTCCCCGGTCGGCAAGGCACGCTAGGGTCTCGGCTGCTGCCGCACGGTTATCGGGACCGGCCGCATTACAGGCAATGGCCAGCAGCGAGTGGGATGGTTCTGTCAGCACCCGCCAGCTTTCCGCAAGAGCACCGAGCACAGTATCTAACCCATACGACTTCTTATACAGTGAGGCGGCAATAGCTAAAGGCATGTAGTGGGCCGCTAAAATATCGGGGTTATTCTGCATAAGCCACGCGTACCATTGCACTACCGCACGGTGCTGCGGATTACTCAACGCATCCTGGGCACGGTCTGAAACCGCAAGACGTATATTAGCGGGTGTCAGAAGAGCCGCCTGCTCAAGCGGCAAATCAGCGTCTTCTTCGGTTTCTCCAGCCACGTTCCAGGTAATGAACTCTCTGCCGAGGCCCTCATAGCAAAGCTCATACCAGCCTTGTGGTGTTCCGTAGCTTTTGCCCACGTTCCTCTCCCAGATGCGTTCAACGGAGGGAAGCGGAACCGGCGGCAGAGGCACCTCAGCGCCGGTGTCAAGGGCTACCAACTGCCGGTGGAGTACCCCGTAGGGACTTGCATAAGTATTCTCCCGATAGCCGGGGAAGGTGCCGGGCTGCAGCACGTTTTGGTTGAGGTGATGCTTCAGAACCAGGTAACTCAGATACAGCGCCTGGGCCGAAGGGGCATCAGGGGTCCGTGCCCTGTTGTGCGTGTGGATACGTTTACGGGTTGCCGCATCCAGCTCAACATGCGGGTGCTCATGGAGGTAAACGAGCAGGCGCTGCAGGTTCTTACCGTGTTCTTCCCCCTCCAGCTGGCCGAAGAGAACATCTAGAAACTCAGCCTCATTATCTATTGGGGGCAGTGGTGTGAGGTTTTCACCGGGGGCACGATCCTGCGGAATAATATCTGGGATACTCACGGTACGGCCAGTGGGTTCAGGGGGCACCGTATCATCGGAGGTCATAAGTTTACGCGCCGTATCCTGCAGATCCAGGGGCAGGGCCTCCACGGCCTCGGCCATTATCCCACTCACCTGTTGCGTAAATTCCGGGTGTGTTTTTACAACTTTCCGCAAAACACGCAATTGGGCGCGAAGAACCTTCTTCTCGGTACGGTACAGCACCGCATGGGACGCATCCACCAATGAGGCGGCTTGCTCGGTATTCATTGCTGGCACTGTTCCCGCCAACGTATCCAAAGCAAAACTGATAAGAGCCGACTGCGGTGCCTCCAATACGGCCAATAACTGTGGCAGGCGCCGCAGGTTCTCGGCAGTGGTGGGCTCCAGCCCACGGTAGAGCACCCAAAAAATACGGGTTTCGCGAAAATCACGGCGCATAGCGGCCAGGCACTCGTCAAGAACACGGTCACGGAACCCCGCATAGTGGCTCGTCAGCAGGCGTACCAGGGCCACAGTGTCGCCTCGGCCGTGCCCGTATGTCTCATAGAGCAGCCCGTCCACCCAGAAAAGCTCCCAGAAATCCTGCTCCAGCAGCTCGGGGTTCCGGGCGAAAAACTCTAAAACATCTTTCTGTCCCCGTGAGGATTCGCCAGTGACTACGGGGATGGATTCTCGGAAACCCAGCAGGGCAGAGACGGAGGTATTTTTGAGCCCACGCTCCCGCAAGATAGGGTGTATGGCGTCCCAATAGTTTATAGTCAGCGGATTACTGCTAAACCCCAGCACCCACTCATCAGGGCGTTCCCGCGCCCCGGCGGTGAAGGAACTAAGGGCTGTTGAGAACTTTTCATGCTCAAGATGCCACAGTGTGCAGCGCAGTATATAAGCGGCCTGCTCCGCAGTACCCAGCGCGCCCAAGATATAGAACGCACCGGGCCGGGGCGCGCCGTGGGTATCCAGAAGTTCAGTACGTTCCAGAACTTTCGCCAATACAGCCCGTTCTTCTTCATCAGCCCCGCCCACGGTCTTCTGCAGTTCTTCCATTGGGGCGTCACAGTCCACCAGCACCGCCAGCTGGGTGAGGCACTGAGCGGAGGTGAACGTATTCTGTTGCGAATCTTGCATGGGGTTCTTTCATCGGTGAGGCGGCGGCACCTCAACGGCAGCCGCCGATGGCAGTAGTACTAGTGTAGGGTGCGGCTGCTGTTTTATGCTCCGCCTTCGGTCATAAGGGCGAGCGCCTGCTGGTTAGCCTGCTCAGCGAGCCCGCTGGGGTGTGTATCAAGTGCGCTAAGCGCCCGCAGGTTTTTCGCCAGCAGGGTTGTACCTTTCAGCGCTGGCCGTAAACTTTCGGGCAGTGAGACGCTTACCCCGTACTCCCCCGCCAGCTCCGCCAGCAGCTGCACGAGCACACCACCGCGGTTCACTCTTCCTACCACCGGCAGAACCTCTACGAGTACCTGCAGGGTACGCCACCCCGCCAGCGGGCTAATGGAGGCGGTATCTTTCAATGCCTGCACCACACGGTTTGTTGGCACCCACTGGTTTTTGAGGAGGTATGCCAGTTCCTCACCTAGAAGTTGAGTGTCCAGCATGCCGCGCTCGGCAAGCTGGGCGACGGTTTCGGCTGCCTGCACGCGGTATTCATTGTTTTTCGCCCCGAGCGCCCACCCCATTACCGAGTAGGATGGGGCTCCCAGTACCCGGTGTGTATCCGCTAAAGATATGAGTGTTTCCGGTAGCCCGTACACGGTTTTCTGGTAGGATGCGGCCAGCGCCAGCGGCATCGCTTGGGCTGCCAGAACATCCGGGTTGTGCTGCATTAACCATGTATACCACTGCATTATTGCACCGGTAAATGGGTAGTTTTCTGCATCGTCGGTGCGGTGCGTGAATTCTTCCAGCAGGCCCATAACGTTTACTGCGGCGTTTTCGAATGTCTCTCCCTCCGGGTTGAGCTCTTGCCCGGCGGCAAGCCACATCATGAGTGAGTCCTGCGGTGCATGTTTATAGATCCCTGATTCGTTGCTGGGGCGAGCGCGTGCCTCAAGGGCTTCCACGTGCCGGTACCAGTCGAAGGTTTTAGCGGGTATTGGTTCGGTTGCTAGGGGCGCCCAGTGCGTTTCGTGGGGTTCGCCCACACGGTTAAGCTGTTCTTGGAAAAGCGCGGCGGGGCCACGGTAGTTTATGAGGGTGGCGGTGCCGCCGCAGTTGTCGTGGTGCTCGTCGTGGCGGGTAAGCTCCCAGTACAGTTCGTAGGTTTCTGCCCAGGAGGGCGCGTAGTCGCGGTGGGGAAGCATGGGCTGCCCCGTTTCGGGGTTGTGGAGCAAATAGTTCACGTACCCGTCAAAGCGTTTGGAGAAGCTTTCTGAGTCGTGGGCGCGCAGAATCAGGTGGGTGAGGTAGATGTTTTGCACCCAGGGAGGTATGACCCACTGGGAGTTGTGTTCCCGCACTATTTTCAGGTGTGTTTCGTTCAGCTGCACTCGCGGGTGTTTACCCAGGTATTCCAGCAGGGGCGGTATGTTGGCGCCGTGGCCTTCACCGCCCAGTAGAGGGATGAGTCGTTGCGTGAAGTCTTCGTCATCGCGCACGGAACCGGGCGTGAGGTTCCCTTGTGGTGCGCAGTTTTGCGGCACTATGGTGGGGATACGCACAAGCTGGGCCGGTTCGGCGGGTTCTGCCGGTGGAACCATGCGTGGACTGGGAAGGACTACTAGCTGCTGTGCCTGCGCCTGAATGTCTGCGGGCATGTTCTGTACCACCTCGGCCACTTTTTGGCTTACCCGTTCCGCAAGCTCGGGGTGTGTTGTGAGGGTCTGAGCCAGCAGTCTCAGGTGGGCGCGGAGCACTTTTTTCTCGGTACGGAAAAGTACCGGTGAAGAAGCATCCACCAGTTGGGTTGCTTGCTCACTGGTGAGAGCTGTCACTACCTGCCGCAGCATAGTTTGTGCCATCCCAACTGCGGGTGAGTATGGGCTGGCAAGCACGGCGGTGTACAGGGGTAGTCGTTCTATAATTTCGGTGTCTGTGGGGGTTAGCCCCTCGTGTGCTGTATAAAAATACCGTGAGTCGGCGGGGCCGAAGTCTCGCAGTAGAGCCTGGAGGGTTTCGGTAAGGCACCGGGGGCGAACACCCTCGAATTCTTTGCTCAGTAGACGGGTGAGGGCACCGAAGGAAGGCTCACCGCGGCGGGTGCGGGGCGCCCATGTGGATGGGTACTGTCTCAGGACCCCTTCGACGGTGAAAACGTCCCAGAACTGCTGTTCAAGGCAGTGTGGGTTGGTACGGAAAAATTGGGTGGTTTCAGCGTGGTTCTTAGGTGAGTCGTCATATACCGGTGGGATATTAGCGAGGAACATTGCCAGGTACCGCGGAGTGGAGCAGCTGAGGCCGCGGTTTCTTAGGATTGTGTTGCTAAGTTCCCACTGCCCGTGGAGTGACGCCCCGGTAGATGCATATTGATCAGCAAATTCGAGTACCCAGTCGTCTCTTCTTTCTTCAGTTCCCCACATGAAGTGGTCACGTATTTCACGCCGCTGACCGATGCGTCCCGCCTCGGTGAGGCGTGTAAGTTGATGCAGTTGTTGTGCGGCACGTGCTGGTTTTGCGGTGAGAGCGGCCGCCAGGTAGGCTTTTATGCTCTTTGGAAGATCTGATGCGGCGGCTTTTTCAGCGTTCAGGGTTGGTGCCAGGGATGCCCGTTCTTTCTCGGTGGCCCCGTTAATAA
>ERZ773056.605-NODE-605-length-18893-cov-7.388205_pt1 | contig 18893 bp, 19 predicted proteins | sample MGYA00580857_ERZ773056 | MGnify/ENA primary metagenome ERZ773056 (study PRJEB29015, sample SAMEA2737996) | human oral metagenome | biome: human oral; feature: human-associated habitat; material: dental | place: China | collected 2114 ... | reverse complement strand
GAAGGCTTGATGAGCGTGCAGGACATCGGGGCCCAGTGTGCGGCCCAGCTGCTCGATCCTCAGCCCGGCGAGCGGATCCTGGATGCCTGTGCAGCCCCGGGCGGCAAGACGGCGCATCTGCTCGAGATGGCTGACTGCGAGGTCTGGGCGCTCGACATCGATCCTGATCGTGCATCCATAATTACGAATAATCTTCAGCGTGCCCGGGTACCCCTGCTGTCGCAGGATGTCACCGAGGCTCCTGATGCTGCGACATCCGCTTCCGGACAGGCTGCCGGGGGCGTCTGGGGCGCCCATGTACTGGCTGCCGATGCCGGAGACCCCGAAAGTTGGTGGGATGGCCGGCCCTTCGACCGGATCCTGCTGGATGCCCCCTGCAGCGCCTCGGGTATCGTGCGGCGCCATCCCGACGTGCTCTGGCATCGCCAGCGTCGTGATATTGCGACATTTTCCGCCACGCAGGCGCGGCTCCTGGAGAAGCTTTGGCCGCTGCTGCGTCCCGGTGGTACATTGCTTTATGCAACATGCTCCATCTTTCCCGAAGAGGGAGAGAAGGTCGTTTCGGCATTTGCATCAAGACAGGCGGATTGCCGGTGGCAGCGCGAGGTCCGCGTGCCTGGCTGGGCCGACTGGCCCCAAGGCGGACAGCTGTTGCCCCGTAGCGATGAGCTGCATGAACATGATGGTTTTTTCTACGCGCTGTTGAGCAAGCATCAGTGAATAGGCGTCGTGCTCTGGTGACGCTGGCAGGTGCGGCGTTGCTGTTGCAAGGCATGCCCGCCCTGGCCGGCGAATCGATGCAGGTGAAGACCCTTCAACTCGATCTTTCACCTGACGATGGTGCTGTGCTGCTCTCGGCACAGTTCGCCGTCGACCTCAGCGCAGCCCTGAAGGACGCCGTCTCGCGCGGTCTGCCCCTGCATTTCATCACCGAGTTCGAGATCTACAGGCCGCGCCTGTTCTGGTTCAACAAGAAGGCGGCCAGCGGCCACATGGAGTGGCGTCTTTCCTATTACGCGCTCACGCGGCAGTACCGGCTCAATTCCGCCAGCGGCAGCGAATCCTACGCCACGCTGGATGAAGCCATCACCCAGATGACCGCCCTGCGCGACTGGCCGGTCACCACCATCGACCGGCTCGATGCCGGTGAAGAATACATCGTGCGCGTCCGGATGCGGCTGGACACCGCCCAGCTGCCCAAGACCGGCCCGACCCCGACGCAGCCGACAAAGCCCTTATCGCCGAAATCTACGAACGGCATAAAGGACGCTACGGGCAAAGGCGCATTGCCGCAGCATTGGATTGGAACCGCAAAAAAGCGGCTCGGTTGATGAAACAGATGGGGCTGAAAGCCAAAATACGGGCGAAAAAAGCCTACCGCCATCCCGCCATGGGCGAGATATCGGAACACCTCCTCAAACGCCGGTTCAAAGCCCGAAAGCCCAACGAAAAATGGCTGACCGACGTGACCGAACTCAAAGGAAAGGACGGCAAACTGTACCTCTCGCCAATATTGGACTTGTTCAACCGCGAGATCGTCGCCTACGCCATGAGCCGCAATGCTAACAGCGAAATGGTGAAGGAAATGCTCGAAAAAGCCGCCCCCCGTCTAACCGGCGAAGGAACGATGCTTCATTCGGACCAATGCGTGCTGTACCGTACGTCGGGATACCCGAATGTCTTGAAGGCGGCTTCGGCCTCAGCCGCTTCTTCCAGTCCCTGCAGCCGAAATATTCGCTTACCCTTGATGTCGGCACGCGCTTCTTCAACGAAAAACTGGAATTGGGCATGCGCGCCATTCATCACAGCAAGGCGGAGCGGAAAAACTACGACAAGCTGATTGCCGACGGCGCGGGGCAGGTGTATGAGCGCAACGGCAAACCCTACGGCTGGCATGCCGCCACCCTTTTGGATGCCTATGCCCGCTACCGCATAGGGAAACATATAGACTTGAACTTCGGTGTAACCAACCTTGCCAACCGTTATTACTTAGACCCGATGTCCAGCACCCCGGTTCCCGGCCCGGGCAGGACGGTTACCTTCGGCCTAAAAGCGAAATTCTAGCCGCGAGATAAGATAAATTAGGCCGTCTGAAAACTTGAAATCAGTTTTCAGACGGCCTTTAACGTACCGGCGGCATAATCAGGTACGCCGTTCGCGGAAATCCGCCCCTTCAAATACCCGTTTCGGATTACCGCGCTCTACCTGATACAAACCGCTGTGCCGCTGTTTGGCATAGTCGGCATTTTGTGCGGTTTGATGTTCGGCCAGTTTGTGTGCCAGAAGTTCCAACGCGCGTTTTTTGTTGGCATGCTGGCTGCGTTCGCTTTCGACGCGTACGGAAATACCGCTGGCTTTGTGTGTGGCGCGGACGGCCGACTCTGTTTTATTGACGTGCTGCCCGCCTTTGCCGCCCGAGCGGCAGGTTTGAAACTCAATTTCGCTTTCAAACGGCATTTCGGGTTTTTCCGGCAGGCGGAATATGCCGATATACCAGTTTTTACGCGGATGTTTCGGACGGACGGGGCTGGCGCACACCCATTGCAGCGCGCCCTGCCAGCTTTGCGCCAACGTGTCGGCAGCCGCTCCTTCTAACATCAGAACGGCCGACAGGATGCCGTGTTTGTCGGCCGTTTCGCCGGCAATCTCTGCCTTCACATTCCGCGTTTCGGCTTCGGCCAGAAGTTTTTTCAGGACGAAGCGGGCGAAGATGCGGCATTCGGCAGGCCCTTGGGCGGTAGAAATTTGCAGATAAATCATGGTTTATTTCCTTTTCATTTTCGGGCGGAAGGAATATTTTTCGTCAAATCCCTTGTTGCCGATTTTGGCTTTGTCGGGCACGTTCGGGCTGGTTTCGGACTCGCTTTTAAGCTGCGACAAGTATTCGCTGATGTTCTGCCACACGATATCGGGATCGATGTAGATGCCGAGTGCGGAAAGTTGCGGGTTGGCGGCAAAGTCCTGACTGCTGTCCGATTTGCTTGGACGGTTTGGGTCGGCGTAATACACGAGCAGCAGCGACACATTCCGATAGGTTTTCAATATTACGTTGCCCCGTTCTCTGCAGACGGCTTGGAAATCGGCATTTTGGATCTCGTCATGCCAAGCCCAGTAGTAATTACCGTATTGCGGCAAAACGTATTCCGCGCCATCTTGGAAACGGATTGACCGACAGAAATAACGCCCAATTTTTTTGCTTAAAACTTGTCCGACATCGTAAGACGTATAGACTTTATCATTCGTAGCAAACAGGTATACGCGCAGGTTGCCGATATACAGTTCCGACACCACGGCACACGCGCCGTATTCTTTTTCCCACTTGGCCGGCGGCTTGGGCAGGCTGTGCAGGATTTCTGCATCGGACGGCAGGCGGCGGTCGAACACCAATACGGGGTCTATGCCGTATTTGGCTACTTTGTGGTCGTAGAAATCTTTAAATTTGCTGATGATTTTCATGCCTCACCTCCGCAGTTGCCTCCGGTTTTGTAGGTCAATACGGGTTTCAGCCGCGCCACGGGTTCGATGAGGCCGGCATTCGCCATGGCGGCAATCACGCCGTCTATGCTTTTATATGCCTGCGGGGCTTCTTCAAAAATCAGAGCCTTGTCTTCGCACACTACAACGCTGCCGAAGGCGGTACGGCGCAGGCTGTCGGCAGAATATTTGTGCGACAGGCGGCCTTTGCATTCGCCGCGCTGCCATTTTCGCCCTGCGCCGTGTGCCAATGAGTTGAGGGAATGGGCGCAGTCGGCGGCGGGTTTGACCAGATAGCTGTAATCGCCGCGCGAACCGGGTATCACGACCATGCCGCAGTCGGAAGGGGTTGCGCCTTTGCGGTGCAGCCAGCCGATTTGGCCGCCGATTTCGGCCTGTTGCAGGAAGTTGTGGTGTACATCGAGCAGACACGCTCCGCCGCCATGCCACTGCGCCAGCATTCTTTCGGCAATCAGTATGCGGTTGGCGCGGGCAAAGTTGAGGGCGGATTGGTGTTCCGCCAGATAATCTGCCGCATCGGTGCTGCTTTCGGCCAAGCCGTTATGTCCGAACCGTTCGACATGGCGGCGCAGTATTTCCTGCCCCAAGCCGCGCGAACCGCTGTGTACCAGCAGTTGCAGGCGGTCGGTTTGGAAACCTGCGGGCAGCAGGCCGGCGTGGTAGACGGTATCGACTGTTTGCAGTTCGGCAAAGTGGTTGCCGCCGCCGATGGTGCCTAAGGCCGTCTGAAAAGGATGATTCGGCAGGATTTCGTTTATCCGTGCCTGCCAGCCTGCGTCCGGCGGTGCATCTATGCTGCTGAGCTGCCTAGCCAGTTTGGCGGGTTTGGCTTTGGCGGCAGGAAGGTCGGTCTGCCACAGAGCCATGCCGCAGCCGATGTCGTTGCCGATGAGCGCGGGATAAAAACGGCCGACGCTGAAAAATGCCGCCCCCACGGGATAACCGCGTCCGGGATGCAGGTCGGGCATTCCGGCCACACGCAGCATCTGCGGCAGTTTGGCGGTGGTTTCGAGTTGTTGGACGGCTCGCCCTTCTATCCATGTGTCGGAATCGGCGATGATGGTAATGTTGTTGTTTGAAATGGGATTGCCCATGTTGTGCTACTTTCTTGCGGGCGCAAAAAACGTCGCCTGTTTTTCAGACGGCCGCTGTTGCGCGGAATGATGGAAAGCAGCCCGATGCGGGCGGAAGGGATGCGGCTGATTTGCCGCAATAGAAAAGGTGTATGCCTAAACGACCGGGCTGCAAAGTTTGATTGAGCAGGTGATGGTTTGGGTCATGATGTGCTCCTTTCTTTGCAGTGGGTGGTTGAAAGCGGCGGATTATAGTTTTGGGAGACCTTATTGGCAAGCATACGGCGTTTTACACGCCATTATAGTGGATTAAATTTAAACCAGTACGGCGTTGCCTCACCTTGCCGTACTATCTGTACTGTCTGCGGCTTCGTCGCCTTGTCCTGATTTAAATTTAATCCACTATAACTGTGGCAAAAGGCAAACAGGCCGTCTGAAAGTCTTTCAGACGGCCTGCTGCTTTCAGACGGCCTTAACCGTGCAATGCACGTTTGTCGGCAGCCAATGCGGCTTCATGCACCACTTCGGACAAGGTCGGATGGGCATGGATGATGCGGGCGATGTCTTCGCTGCTGGCGGAGAATTCGAGGGAAGTTACGCCTTCAGCAATCAGTTCGCTCACCATCGGGCCGACCATGTGCACGCCCAAGATGCGGTCGGTTTTGGCATCAGCCAGCACTTTAACCGTGCCTTTGGCTTTGCCCAATCCCAGGGCGCGACCGTTTGCGCCGAAGCCGGAAGTGCCTTTTTTGTATTCCACGCCTTCGGCTTTGAGCTGTTCTTCGGTTTTGCCGACCCAGGCGATTTCGGGATCGGTGTAAATCACGAACGGTACGTTGTTGAAGTCGATATGCGGTTTCTGACCGGCGATGCGCTCGGCAACCGCCACGCCCTCGTCGCTGGCTTTGTGCGCCAGCATCGGGCCGCGAACCACGTCGCCGATTGCCCAGACATTAGGCAGGTTGGTGCGGCATTCGCCGTCCACTTTGACAAAGCCGCGCTCGTCTTTTTCCAAGCCGACGGCTTCGGCATTCAGGCCTTCGGTGTTCGGGATACGGCCGATGGAAACGATAAGTTTGTCGAATACTTCGGTTTTGGCTTCGCCTGCGGCGGTTTGGTAGGCAACGGACACGCCTTTGCCTTCAGATTTGATGTCGCCGATTTTCACGCCCAGTTCGATGTTCAAGCCCTGCTCTTTGGTGAAGTATTTGAAGGCTTCTTTGGCGATTTGCTGGTCGGCGGCGGCAAGGAAGGTCGGCATGGCTTCGAGGATGGTTACTTGCGAACCGACGCGGTTCCATACGGAACCCATTTCCAAGCCGATCACACCCGAACCGATGATGCCGAGTTTGGCAGGCACTTCGGTCAGGTTCAATGCGCCTTCGTTGTCCAATACGTTTACATTGTCGATGGCAATCTGCGGCAGCGGACGAGGCACGGAACCGGTCGCTACGATGACGTGTTTGGCTTCGATAACGGTTTTTTCGCCTTTGTTATCGACTTCGATTTGGTAGGCATCGCCGTTTTTGCCTTTGAACGAACCTTTGCCGTGCAGGCTGGCCACTTTGTTTTTTTGAAATAAGAAGGCAATGCCGCCGGTGAGTTTGGTAACGATGGCGTCTTTGCGCGCAATCATTTTCGCCGCATCGAATTTAACGTCGCCGACGGTAATGCCGTGTTCGGCAAAATCATGTTGCGCGGCGTGGAAATGTTCGCTCGACTGCAACAGGGCTTTGGAAGGAATGCAGCCGACGTTCAGGCAGGTGCCGCCCAGCGCGGGCGCATCGCCTGCTTTGTTGACACCCACATCGATGCAGACGGTTTTAAAACCCAGTTGTGCGGCGCGGATGGCGGCAACATATCCACCCGGGCCTGCGCCGATTACGGCGACATCGTATTGAGACATTGTTCTATATCCTTTAAAAATATTGTTATTTGCGTTGAAACATGGTTTTCAGACGGCCTCTTTCAGGTTGAGGCCGTCTGAAAGGCGATATATGCCTTGTATTACCTGCATGGCTTGGGCGGTAAATTTCAGACGGCCTGTCTGTAACAACAGGCCGTCTGAAAAACGCTTACAAATCCAACAGCAGGCGTGCAGGGTCTTCCAACAGGTCTTTGATGGTTACCAAAGTCAGCACGGCTTCGCGACCGTCGATGATGCGGTGGTCGTAAGAGAGTGCCAAATACATCATTGGGCGGACAACGACTTGGCCGTTTTCTACCACGGCACGCTCTTTGGTCGCATGCATACCCAAAATGGCGGATTGCGGCGGGTTGATAATCGGGGTGGACATCATGGAGCCGAAAGTACCGCCGTTGGTAATGCTGAAGGTACCGCCGGTCAGGTCTTCGATGGCGATTTTGCCGTCTTTGGCTTTTTTCGCGTAATCGACGATGGCTTGTTCGATGTCGGCAATGCTCATTTGGTCGGCATCGCGCAGAATCGGCACAACCAAGCCGCGCGGGCTGCCGATGGCGATACCGATATCGAAGTAACCGTGATACACGATGTCTTTGCCGTCAACAGAGGCATTGACCACCGGATATTTTTTCAGCGCGGCTACGGCTGCTTTGACGAAGAAAGACATGAAGCCCAGTTTGACACCGTGTTCTTTCTCGAATTTTTCTTTGTATTTCGCACGCAAGTCCATGATCGGTTTCATGTTGACTTCGTTGAAGGTGGTCAGGATGGCGTTTTCCTGTTGAGAAGCCAGCAGGCGTTCGGCCACGCGGGCACGCAGACGGCTCATCGGCACGCGTTCTTCAGGACGTGCGCCCACAGGAATCGGAGCGGCGGGAGCAGCAGCTTTCGGAGCGGCAGAAGCGTTTTGCACGTCTTCTTTCAATACGCGGCCGTCGCGGCCCGAGCCTTGGATGCTGCCGACATCCACGCCTTTTTCAGCAGCCAGTTTGGCTGCGGCAGGCATGGCGACACCGGCCTGTGCATTGGAGGCGGCTGCAGGTGCGGCTGCTTCGGCGGCAGGTGCGGCTTGGGCGGGAGCTGCAGAAACGGCTGCGGCTTCGGTATCGATTTTGGCCAAAACCTGTTGCGAGGTAACGGTATCGCCCTCGTTCACGATAATTTCAACCAATACGCCGGCTTGCGGGGCAGGTACTTCCAATACGACTTTGTCTGTTTCGATATCGACTAAAATTTCGTCGCGTGCAACGGCTTCGCCGATTTTTTTATGCCAGGCAAGCAGGGTGCCTTCTGTAATACTTTCGGCGAATACGGGAACATTTACTTCTACTATCATTTTTTACTCCTAGGTGTGGTTGTATGCGGCCCGGAAATCATCCGAGCCGCGTCTGTACGGCGGTTAGTTGAATGTGAAGGCATCTTCCACCAGCTGTTTCAGCTGTGCGGCATGTTTGCTGCCGTAACCTACGGCAGGAGATGCGCTGGCGGGACGGCCTGCATAAATGAGTTTCTGGCCTTCTTTAGCCAAAGCTTCCAAGCGGTGGCGTGTCTGATACCACGCGCCTTGGTTTTTCGGCTCTTCCTGAGCCCACATGATTTCGGTCGCATTCGGATATTTGGCCAATTCTGCTTCCGCTTCGGCATATGGGAAAGGATAAAGCTGTTCGGCACGCACGATGGCCACTTCTTCTTCCAAACCGCGTTCGGCACGTCCGGCAGCCAAATCGTAATAAACCTGACCTGCACAAAGGATGACGCGTTTTACTTTGCCGTTGTCGGCACGTTGCACGGTATCGCCGATAACGGGGCGGAAGGTCGTGCCTTCCAAGAAGTTTTCCAGCGGGCTGGTTGCATCTTTAAAGCGCAACAGGCGTTTGGACATGAAGATAATCAGCGGGCGGCGCATTGTCCGTAAAACCTGACGGCGCAGGATGTGGAACATCTGCGAGGCTTCAGACGGCATGATGACCTGCATATTGTGTTCGGCACACAGTTGCAACCAACGCTCCAAACGTCCGGACGAGTGTTCCGGGCCCTGGCCGTCATAGCCGTGCGGCAGGATGACCGTCAGACCGCACAAACGACCCCATTTGGTTTCACCGGAAGAGATGAATTGGTCAATCGCCACTTGCGCACCATTGGCAAAATCGCCGAATTGCGCTTCCCAAATGGTCAGCATATCCGGAGCAGAGCAGGCATGGCCGTATTCATAAGCCAGTACGGCCTCTTCATTCAAGATGGAGTCGATAACGGTAAACGGTGCCTGGCTGTCGCTGATGTGCTGCAGCGGAATATAAATGCCAGCATCCCATTTTTCACGGTTTTGGTCATGCAGTACAGCCTGACGATGTGAGAAAGTACCACGACCGGAATCTTCGCCGGAAATACGTACGCCGGTGCCTTTTGTTACCATGCTGGCATAAGCGATGGTCTCCGCCATGCCCCAGTCGATATTCTGTTCGCCGGCCGCCATTGCTTTGCGGTTCTCCACCAGCCGTTTGGAGGTGTTATGCAAACCGAACCCTTCGGGAACATAGGTAAATTTATCGGCCAAGCGTTTGATGTCTTCGGCAGACAAGCCGCTTTCCACAGCTTCACGCCAGTCTTTGCCCTGATATTTTGTCCAATCAACGCTGTGTTTGCTGGTGTAATCCGACAAGCGTGTCTGCTCGACGTGTTCGCCGCGATCCAAGGCATCGCGGTAAGCTTGAACATACGAATCGCTTTGTTCTTGGCTGACAACACCTTCTTGAACCAATTTTTCCGCATACAGTGCGCGTGTACCCGGATGTTTAGCCACGGCTTTGTACATCATCGGCTGGGTCAATGTCGGGTCATCGCTCTCGTTGTGCCCGTTTTTGCGGTAGCACACCACATCGACCACAACATCTTTATGGAATGTTTTGCGGTAGTCCATTGCCGCCTGCATGACCATGCAAACTGCCTCGGGATCGTCGCCATTCACATGGAAAATCGGCGCATCGACCATTTTGGCAATGTCTGTACAATAAACGGTTGAACGGGTATCGCGCGTATCGGAAGTGGTAAAGCCGATTTGGTTGTTCACTACGACGTGCACGGTTCCGCCCGTAGTGTAGCCACGGGTTAGCGACATATTGAATACCGCTTGGTTTACACCCAAGCCGATGAAGGCCGAATCACCGTGAATCAACACCGGCAAGACCTGCTTCTGACCATCTTCACCGCGGCGCGTTTGTTTGGCACGGCTTGAACCTTCAACCACGGGATTGACGATTTCCAAGTGTGAGGGGTTGAATGCCAAGGTAACATGTATCGGGCCTGTTGGCGTGGCAATATCGGAGCTGAAACCGGTATGGTATTTCACGTCGCCGCTCGGCAGTTTGATTTCAGCACGGCCTTCAAATTCGGCGAACAAATCGCTCGGTTTTTTACCCAAGGTATTGACCAACACATTCAGACGGCCTCGGTGCGCCATACCGACAATCACCTCTTCCACACCGTCTTTACCGGCATTTTGCACCAGATAGTTCAATGCCAGGATCGAACTTTCTCCGCCTTCCACGCCGAAACGTTTTTGGCCGACATATTTGTTTTGCAGATAACGTTCCAATGTCTCCGCAGCTGTCAGCTGTTTCAAGATATAGAGTTTTTGTTCGGAATCATATTTCGGCGTAGAGGAAACGCTCTCGAAATAATCACGAATCCAGCGGCGCTCGGTGCGGTTGGTTATATGCATGTATTCAATACCAACCGAACCGCAATAAGTCTGCTTCAATTTACTCAGGATTTCCGACAAAGTCAGCTTCTCGTACCGCCCGCCGAAATCTCCCGGGCCTACATTGAATTTAACCGCCATATCCTCATCAGAAAGGCCGTGGAATTTAGGATCCAAACCTTCGATATGGATAGGCGGTTTACGTTTCAAGGGGTCCAACTGCGCCGCACCGACACCCTGAATGCGGTAAGCGGAAATCAAGCGCAAAACACCCACTTGTTTTTTCAGCATATTTTCGTCAACAGTACCCACTGCAATCGGACGGGATTTTGCCAATTTGACAAAAGATTCCTGAATGGGGCGGTGAGCCACATCACGTTCGGCAAAGCCAGGCTGAGCAGCCAGTTCGGAAAAATATTGCCTCCAATATTCTTCCACCGAATCGGGATTGTTCAGAAATTCTTCATACAACTCCTCAATATATGGAGCGTTTGAACCGAAAAGATAAGAGAAGTTTTGTTTTTCATCCATCATGGCATGGCCTTTTCTGCTTGAGAAAATTTAATTTGGGAAACTGAATTTACCACGTTAAAACATATTACTCGCATAACGGTAATATTTTACTCGTTATACCTTTCTATGACTACCACGCAGCAAAAAAGAAAGCAGGATGACTCCCGCTTTCCTTGTTTTATATCAGATTACCGCTTGTCTACCGGAGTATAGTCTCGACGCGGCGCACCGGTATACAATTGGCGCGGACGGCCGATTTTCTGATTCGGATCAGAAATCATCTCATGCCAGTGGGAAATCCAACCTACTGTGCGCGCCAAAGCGAAGATAACGGTAAACATGGAAACCGGGATACCCAATGCGGACAATACGATGCCTGAATAGAAGTCAACATTCGGATACAGTTTTTTCTCAATGAAATATGGATCGTTCAATGCGATTTTTTCCAATTCCATTGCCAGCTTGAATTTCGGATCGTTTTCCAAACCCAATTCGCGCAATACTTCGTCGCATGTTTTCTTCATGATGGCGGCACGCGGATCCATGTTTTTGTACACACGGTGTCCGAAGCCCATCAGGCGGTATTTCTTGGCTTTCACCCCTTCCATGAATTCGGCAACTTTGGATACATCACCGATTTCGTCCAACATATTTAACACAGCTTCGTTCGCACCGCCGTGAGAAGGACCCCACAGGCTGGCGATACCGGCTGCAATACAGGCAAAGGGATTCGCCCCAGAAGAACCTGCCAAACGGACAGTAGAAGTAGAGGCGTTTTGCTCATGGTCGGCGTGCAGGATAAAGATTCTGTCCAATGCGCGAACCAATACCGGATTGGGCTTGTATTCTTCACATGGCGTTGCAAACATCATGTGCATAAAGTTTGCCGTGTAAGAGAGGTCGTTCTTCGGATAATTGAACGGCAGGCCGTTGGAGTAGCGGTAACACATCGCCGCAATAGTCGGGATTTTGGAAATCAGGCGGTAAATGGCGACTTTGCGGTGTTCGGGATCGGCAATTTCCAAGCTGTCTTGATAGAAGGCGGACAAAGCGCCAACCACGCCAACCATCATTGCCATCGGATGCGCATCGCGGCGGAAGCCTCGGAAGAACCATGTCAACTGTTCATGTACCATAGTGTGGTGCATGACTGTATTAACAAACTTTTCCTTTTGCTCAGCATTAGGCAGTTCGCCATAAATCAAAAGGTAACAGGTCTCCAAATAATCACCTTGTTCGGCAAGCTGCTCAATCGGATACCCGCGATAATAGAGATAGCCTTTATCGCCGTCGATAAAGGTAATCTTTGATTCACAACTGGCTGTCGAAACAAAACCCGGATCGAAAGTAAACATTCCGCTGCCTTTGGTGAAGGTACGAATATCGACCACTTCGTTGCCCAAAGTACCTTTCAATACCGGCAGTTCAAGAGGTTCTTTACCTGCGATTTCTACTTTAATTGACTGAGACATCTCTTACTCCTTTATTCTTCTAAAAATACAAGGTGGCATTTTCAGACGGCCTTACCATAGCTCAGCTTCGCCTGATTTTATCCAGCAGCAATGCAAACTGAGGATTGTCTGTTGTTTCTTTCTGATTGACCAGAGCCAAAAACTCCTGATCCGGCAAATCCAAAATTTCAACGAATACCGACAATTCAGCATCGCTAAGATGCTGGAATTCTTTTTCCATAAACCGCTTGAGCACGATATCGAGCTCAAGCAGCCCACGGCGTGTCAGGAAACGGATGCGCCGTTTCGCTGCATCATCAAAAGTTACCATATCTAGACTGCTCGTTTCAACATGATTTCTTTGATTTTTCCGATTGCACGGGTAGGATTCAAATGTTTCGGACATGCATCAACACAATTCATGATGGTATGACAACGGAACAGACGGTATGGATCATTTAAATTATCCAACCGTTCATTGGTAATCGTGTCGCGGCTATCGGCAATAAAACGGTAAGCATTCAGCAAACCGGAAGGACCAACGAACTTATCGGGATTCCACCAGAACGACGGACAAGAAGTCGAACAGCAGGCGCACAAAATACATTCGTACAAGCCATCCAATTCTTTACGCTCTTCCTGACTTTGCAAACGCTCTTTATGAGGATCAACCGGAGTGTCGTTTACCACATAAGGCTTGATTGAATGATATTGCTTGAAGAACTGGGTCATATCAACAATCAAGTCACGTATAACCGGCAGACCGGGCAGCGGACGCAGCACAATAGGTTGCGTCAAGCTGCGGATATCGACCAGGCACGCCAAACCGTTTTTCCCATTGATGTTCATGCCGTCTGAACCGCAAATACCTTCACGACATGAGCGGCGGAACGACAAACTGTCGTCTTGCGCTTTCAATTTGATAATCGCATCAAGCAATTTGACATCCGTTGGTTCGATTTCCAACTCGTAATCTTTCATGTACGGCTTGGCATCCACATCGGGATTGTAGCGATACACTTGCAGACGTATTTTTTCCATGTGTGCATTCCTTTAGTAAACGCGCTTGGCCGGTTCGATATAATCGACTGTAAGCGGTTTGGTATGAACCGGTTTGTAATCCAAACGGTTGTCGGCCGAATAAAAGAGGGAGTGTTTCATCCAATTGACATCATCACGATCCGGATGATCATCCGAAGCATGGGCACCACGGGATTCTTTGCGTGCTTCTGCCGCAATCATGGTCGCTTTGGCAACCTCCATAAGGTTATCCAACTCCAACGCTTCAATACGCGCCGTATTCCACACCATGCTCTTATCACCGATTTCTGTATTTTTTGCACGTTCATACAGTTTCAGAACCTTATCCACACCTTCTTTCAAAATAGCATCGGTACGGAACACACCTGCATGCAGCTGAACGGTACGCTGCAATTCAGTACGCAAAGCATCTACTTTTTCGCCGTTAGCCTGGCCGTTCAAACGATCCAAACGCTGTTTTGTAAACATTCCCGCATCTTTCGGCAAAGGTTTCCAGTCAGCTTGTTCTTTAACGTAAGCAATCATGCTGTCACCGGCTGACTTACCAAATACCACCAAGTCAAGTAACGAGTTGGTACCCAGCCTGTTCGCGCCGTGTACGGAAGCACAAGCACACTCACCTGCTGCGTAAAGGCCTTTGACAGGGACTTCCGGGTTTCCATCCTTAGGAACAACAACCTCACCGTGATAGTTGGTCGGAATACCGCCCATCATATAGTGTGTGGTCGGCACAACGGGAATCGGGTCTTTAATTGGATCAATACCGGCAAATTGGATGGAAATCTCGCGGATACCCGGCAATTTTTCCATAATTTTTTCTGCACCGATGTGATCGATTTTCAACAACACATGGTCTTTATTTTTACCGCAACCGCGACCTTCATAGATTTCCATTGCCATTGCACGGGAAACCACATCACGCGATGCCAAATCTTTAACAGTCGGCGCATAACGCTCCATAAAACGTTCGCCATCCGCATTCAACAGAATGCCGCCCTCACCACGCACACCTTCGGTAATCAATACCCCCGCACCTGCCACGCCGGTCGGATGGAATTGCCAGAACTCCATATCTTCCAACGGAATGCCTGCACGCGCGCAAATCCCCAAACCGTCACCGGTATTCATAAAGGCGTTGGTAGAAGAAGCGTAAATACGGCCGGCACCTCCGGTAGCAAACAACACTGCTTTGGCATGGAAAATATAAACATCGCCTGTTTCCATTTCCATCACAGTTACGCCGACTACATCACCATTTTCATCACGGATCAAATCCAGCGCAGTCCACTCAACAAAAAACTGTGTATTGGCCCGAACATTCTGCTGATACAAAGTATGCAACATTGCATGGCCTGTACGGTCGGCAACCGCACAAGCACGTTCTACGGCACGCTTGCCGTGCTCGGCAGTATGACCGCCGAAAGGACGCTGATAAATTTTACCGCTTTCCACGCGGTCAAAAGGCATGCCCATGTGCTCCAATTCAATTACTGCTTCAGGCGCAGCACGGCACATAAATTCAATCGCATCTTGGTCACCCAGCCAGTCCGAACCTTTCACGGTATCGTACATATGCCAATCCCAACGGTCTTCCTGCACATTACCGAGAGATGCGGAAATACCGCCTTGTGCCGCTACCGTATGCGAACGGGTCGGAAACACCTTTGACAATACGGCGGTATTCAAACCGGCTTTAGAAAGTTGCAATGCCGCACGCAAGCCGGCACCGCCGCCGCCTACAATGACGGCATCAAATTTACGGATAGGGAAGCTCATCAATTCACTCCTATGCTTACCAAATTACTTTGAACGAATAAACTGCGCACATCACCAACCAAACAATAGTGGCGCAGTGCAGTGTCAAACGCAGGCCGAAAGGCTTGACATAGTCCATCCACAAATCGCGGATACCGACCCACGCATGCAGAAGCAAAGCAATAAGCGTAGTTTGCGTGAACACTTTAACCCAAGTTTTACCGAAGAATGCCTGCCATTGCGAATAATCCTCCGCACCCGCCATTCCGAGCAGGAATAGGAAGAATACAACAGCATAAATAATCATGATAACTGCCGTAATACGCTGTGCCGCCCAGTCTCTCAGGCCATAATGGGCTCCGGCCAATTTGCGGTCTACCATAATGCCACTCCCAATACCAAAGTCAGCGACAAGGAAATAATCAAAACCAATTTAGCCGTCTTACGGCAAGTTTGAAGTTCCAAACCTTGATGCGCATCCAGCAACAAGAAACGGATACCCGCACACAGATGGTGCAGGAAAGCCCACAAAACACCGATCAGTATCAGCTTGACCAACGGATTGTCAGCCACGGCTTTATACGATTCGAAATCTTCGCCGCTGCTTAACGAACCGTTCAACAACATCAACAAAACCGGAATCATGATGAACAGGATAACACCGCTCGCACGGTGCAGAATGGAGACAATCCCGGGAACAGGCAAATGTCGAACCAACACCTGCAAATCCAGGAATACAGGTCGTTTTTTCGTCTGCATTTCAATTCCTCTTTAAATGAACGATATTTTTCAAACTCTCAAAAACCAAGCAACTTGATGATGCAATCCGACTTTTAACAGATGCTACATCAAGTTACGTCAGACCATAATTTACCCTGTTTGCCGCAAGTTGAATAGCCCTTTCGATATTTTTTTTAATCCGTTTTTACATCAAAATTACAAATAAAAACGGTTTTCAACCATAATAGTTGCCATTTCTTTATTTAACATACAGTTACACTCCAACTTAGTATCACCCAAACAGAATATCCGGGCCACAGAATCAAAAACCTGCACCCCTCCCATGTGCCTCTCACCATAAAAATAAATTTATTCAATAAAATTCAATTTATTACAATTAAATATGTTTTCTTGCATCTCTTTTTCGCCAAACTGAATCCTGTCTAGCATATTGAGACGGAATTTCGTTTTACAGCCCACCCGTAATTAAACTACACAAAACTACAGATTCGCTATTTTCTTCTTTACACATCTTGATTAAACATTATGCCATCAAGTAAACTCACGTCATGCCCGTCGGTATATAACGCATTTCTATTTGCCGATACGGCCTTTCCTTTCAACCCATTCATCTATGAAAGAGGAGAATTTCCGTTATGAAATCACCCGTTCGTGTTGCCGTAACCGGTGCTGCCGGCCAAATCGGTTATGCCCTGCTGTTCCGTATTGCCAGCGGTGAAATGCTGGGCAAAGACCAACCCGTTATCCTGCAGCTGTTGGATTTGCCTCAGGCTCAAAATGCCGTTAAAGGCGTGATGATGGAACTGCAAGACTGCGCCTTCCCGCTCTTGGCCGATATGTTTACCACCGACGACCCCGAAGTCGCCTTTAAAGATGCGCAAATCGCCATTCTGGTCGGTTCCCGTCCGCGCAGCAAAGGCATGGAACGTGCCGACCTGTTGCAGGCTAATGCCGCCATCTTTACCGTCCAGGGCGCGGCACTGAACAAAGTGGCCGACCGTAACGTCAAAGTGCTGGTTGTGGGCAACCCTGCCAATACCAATGCCTACATCGCCATGAAGTCCGCCCCCGACCTGCCGTCCAAAAACTTTACCGCCATGCTGCGCCTCGACCACAACCGCGCATTGAGCCAAGTGGCCGAAAAAACCGGCAAACCCGTTTCGCAAATCGAAAAACTGTGCGTTTGGGGCAACCACTCGCCCACGATGTATGCCGACTACCGCTTTGCCACCATCAATGGTGAAAGCGTGAAAGACATGATTAACGACCAAAACTGGAACGCCAACACCTTCCTGCCTACAGTCGGCAAACGGGGCGCGGCCATTATCGAAGCGCGCGGCCTGTCTTCCGCCGCATCTGCCGCCAATGCCGCCATTGACCACATCCGTGACTGGGTGCTGGGCACAAACGGCAAATGGGTAACCATGGGTATTCCGTCCGACGGCTCTTACGGCATTCCGAAAGACACAATGTTCGGCTTCCCCGTAACCTGCGAAAACGGCGAATACAAACTGGTGGAAGGCTTGGAAATCGACGATTTCAGCCGTGAGCGCATCGATGCCACCTTGAAAGAATTGGAAGAAGAAAAAGCCGGTATCGCCCACCTGCTGTAATTTCGACCAAACCGTAAAACCCTCCAAACTGTCGGCCTGACCGGCAGTTTTTTCATGCCTGTGGGAAAGCCGCGCCATTCGCTATATAATTTACCCGTCCCAAAACCGAAACAGAAACGGCCTCACCATGCCGGCGGAAAAAATCTACTATGCGGTCATCATCCTGCTGTCGGCAGTGTCTGTGCTGCTGTCCCCGTTTTTTTATGTCCGCCGCAGCCGTAACGGCCTAAAAATCACACCGCCCCGCAAAAGGCAATGGCGGGCGATTGTTGCCGCCAACCTGATTACCTGCCTGATTTTGCTGCTGGTTTGGTATTTTTGGTTTTAACCGACACAACGAAAGGAAACCGTATGAAACACATTACCTTGGCCGCCCTGCTGTTGGCTGCGATGCTGCCCGCGCAGGCTGCTGTTTACGCCTGCAAGGACGCATCGGGACGCACAACCTACACCCAAGACCCTCGCGGCAAAAACTGCCAAACAAGCGACCTTGGCCGTCCGTCCGTATATTCCTCCGTCAAGCCTTCCTCCGACAGCACCACATACACGCCCCGGCAAACTGCTTATGAAGGCTCGTCCCCTTCAGGCGGGCAAACCGTAGCGGGCGGCACCAACAACGAACAAATCGCCGCTGCGCAACAACGCCTGCAAAACGCCAAACAGGCCTTGGAAGAAGGCCGGAAAGTGCGCTACGGCAACGAACGCAACTACGCCAAATATCTGGAACGGATTTCCGGCTTGGAAAACGCCGTCGAACAGGCTGATACCGAGTTGAACAATCTGAGCAAATAACCGTCCCTCCAAACCCGAAACATCACAAAGGCCGTCTGAAAATCCACTTTCAGACGGCCTTCCGTATCTATCCCTGCCTTATACCGCAGCGACAAACAGCGCGATAATGCAGACAAATCCGGCACTCCACATCATCGAGCGCAAACGCGGTTCGTCGGCAATGTAGCAGAAGATAAACAGCAGGCGGAACAAAACAAACAACCCCGCCCAAATATTGATTACCGACTGTGCGGCATTGCCGGTGGCATGGGCGACAATCACGGCGGCGGCAAACGGGGCAAACGCCTCGAAACAATTCTGCTGCGCGGCATCGGCGCGTGCGGCCGCACCTTCCGCCTTTTCCAAAAACGCCCTCGGATTACCGTTATCCCGAGTAAAAACAAAACCCGCGCTTTTCTTCGCATAAAACGCACAACCCAACGGCATCAGCATGGCCGCAAAAATACACCAATAAGCAAAAGTCATCACATTAGACCTTTTGCGAAAGTATCCTGAAGATTTATAATTCCCAAATGAAATACGAAAACCTAATCCAAAGAAGCGACAGGGAATTCAAACGGCTCACAGGTGTAACGCCCGTCCTTTTTCATGAAATGCTGCAAGTCACCACAGAAGCAGAAAGCCGGAAGGTCAAGTCGGGCAGGCCGCATACGCTCAGCTTGGCAGACCAACTGCTGCTTACCCTAAGTTATCTGCGCCATTACCATACCCAACTCGAATTGGCCGCTATCTACGGTCTTTCTGAAAGTAATGTCTGCCGCACCATCCGTAAAACCGAGGACGCCCTCATCCGTTGCA
>ERZ773056.603-NODE-603-length-18909-cov-40.356847_pt1 | contig 18909 bp, 18 predicted proteins | sample MGYA00580857_ERZ773056 | MGnify/ENA primary metagenome ERZ773056 (study PRJEB29015, sample SAMEA2737996) | human oral metagenome | biome: human oral; feature: human-associated habitat; material: dental | place: China | collected 2114 ... | reverse complement strand
CAGGCTGTCCACCACCGGCCACGACGGCGCCACCCTGCTCGCCCTGACCCTCATCGCCGAGACCAACACCGCCCGCACCTACAACACCTGGTCCAGGACCAGCACGGTCCTGTCCGGTCCCGACCCTGACCACGTCCACGTCGTCTCCACCGCCGACCGTGACCGTGCCTGCCGATGGGCTGTGGCCGCCGGCGGCTACAGCAGCTGGTGGGACCCTGGGGCAGGCACCTGGACGCCCCTGCTCGAGACGCCCGCGCCGGGCACAGCACCCTCCTGACTACCACCCCCGACGAGGAATCCAGGGCCGCAGGTGCGGGGGCTTCGTCTGTCGAGTACGCCTGCTTCCACCTGGGCCTCGTCACGGATCCTGCTTTCGGTGCCTATCCTGGGCAGGTACCGTCACACGTCAAAGGAGAGATCGGGCAATGAGCTACTACGACGACGACCGCTGGGAGATGGACCACCGGCTCGTAGACATGTCCTATGAGCGGGAGAACGACGACCTCATCGGGACCCTCTTCATGTGGGCTCTCGGGATCTGCGCCCTCGTCGCCGGCGGCGCCTGGCTCCTGCACACCATCGACGCCCACCTGCACTGGCACACCTATGACACGGTCGTAGGCTGGCTGAAGTCCACGGGGATGATGTAACCCCCGTCTGGCCTCCAGGCACCGAAAGCGCCCCGCCGCGGCCGCACCCTCTCTAGAATCAGGGGCTTGTGTGCAAGACGGGCGGCCCCAGGTGCCAACGACACGTCAACCAGCGCCTCACCCATGCCCAGAACCGGTACGACAAGGTCTCAGCAGCCCACGAGCGCGGTGAGGCCACCGATGCGGCACTGAAGCAGGCTCAACGGTCCCTGGCCAAGGCCACCCGAGACTGGGAATCCAGCGTCGCCGGCATCACCACCCTCACCAACCAGGTAGCAGAGCTCGACCCCTCGACGCCGCAGTGGCAGGAGACCCTCACCCGAGCACAGCAGGGCCTGGCCACCCGTATTCGTCAGTCCCAGGACCTCGCCCGCCGGCAAGGACGCAAGATCCCCCAGGGCGTGTTCATCCCCCTGGGCAGGCGACGATTCCGAGTCACCGCCATCCACGCCGCGGACCCCGCCCAGGTCGCCGCCGCCAGAGCCCACATCACCAAGACCAACACCGCCCGCGCAGCCCGCGGCATCCCGCTGCAACCCACACAGATTCCGCCCCTGTACCAGCTGGCCCCATCCGAGGCAGACACATTCCGCCGGAACATGCTCACCACCAAGGAACGCAACCCCCACGCCGCCGCCGTCGACGTCTACAGCACACAGGACTACCAGCGCATGACGATGCTGCTCACCCCGGACGGCTGCGCCGGCGTCGCAGTCAAACCCGACGGCGACATCGTCTCGGTCCACTCCTTCACCGCCCCCGAGGCCCGATACGCCAACAACGGCCAGAACCTCGTGGCCACGGCCGCCGCCGTCGGCGGAGACCACCTCGACTGCTTCGACACCATCCTGCCGACCATCTACGCCCGCGCCGGCTTCCAGGAGACCGGCCGCATGGCATGGGACGACCAGTACACCCCAGACGGATGGGACCACACACTGTTCATGTCCACCAAGTACCCAGACGGCAAACCAGACGTGGTAATGATGAGCAGGGTCCGATAGGATCTAAGAGACACCATGAAGGAACAGGACCCTCGGGAGACAATCATGGACACCTGGAACCAGCTGTCCACGACCGAGCAGGATGACGCACTGATCACCTACCTCGGCTGGGACGGCGTCGACGCCGCCGCCCGCCAGCGCCTCACATCAGACCCCCTGAAAGTAAACGAGGCCCTCATCGGACGCAGCCTGGGACTCTAACCAACCAGGCCGGCCGGCGCCGTCGCGCTCGCGGCCACACGATTTGCGTCGGGGTGGGGTGTTAGGCGGTGGCGTTGTAGGTCTCTCGGACCAGGGAGCGGGTCATTGCTCGCACGACCTCGGTACCGACCTGGCTTTCCATGCTGATGGGGACGATCTGGACTCCTTTGGGTGCCCAGTCGAAGATCGTGAGGACCGTTGAGCGTTTGCGGATCTCCTCATCAATGCCCAGAGTGATCCAGATGATCTTGACTCCGGCGTCGATCATGCGTGTCAGCTCTCGCCGAGCCCGCTTGCAGCCCTCCTGGGAGTAGGCGCCGTCAGACAGGATGAACACGATCTTGACTCCGCGAGCCGCGGAGAGGTTCATGCGGCCGTCGCCGGCGCGTAGCCCGGCGGCGAGGTTGGCCTGGGTGTCCTTGGAGCGGTAGACGGGGATGCGTCGCAGCACCGTCATGGAGTCGGCCAGGACCCGCACGTCGCGTCCGAAGGTCAGGGCGGTGGCCTTGCCGCCGACAGCGTGGATGACTCGGGAGAAGGCCCACGTCAGAACAGATGTCGGGCCCATGACCCATTCCATGGATCCTGACTTGTCCGCCAGGATCAGCGCATGAATCATCGGCGACGGCGTCGAGGCGTAGATCTGGCGCCGCCAGGGCCTGACTGTCGGTAGCCGTCCCTGGGACTGCTGAGCCATGCGCTGCACCATGTCGCGCCCCACCATCCTGCCCGGAGGCCGGTCGAAGGAGCTGGACGTCTTGCCCCGTTCACGGAACTTCGCCCGCCGCAGCGCCTGCTCCAGGTCTCGACACAGCTTCTTGTCCCCCGAGCTCGGATCCCGCCAGCTGTGCGCCGCCGGCTTCACAAGCAGCCCCTCACGGTTCTTGGCGTACACGTCCTCCGCCTCGGCCCGCCGCTGAGCGGCTTGCGCAGATCCCTCATCAAGAGGCCTCGTTGCGGACCTGATGACCTCCTCACGGTGCCGCTCCTGACGACGCTGCTTCTCCAGGTCGCTGCGAGCCCCCTCGTGTGCGCTACGCGCTACGCGCCCAAGCGCATCGGTCAACGGGTCATCCCAGTCCAGACCAAGCTCCGACACCAGGCTTCCCGTGGCCGCAGCAGAGGCACTATCCCCGGCTCCTTCCATCTCGCCATCAGAGCCACTACCACGGCCCGCTGCATCCTCGCCCTCACCAGAGCCCTGAGCGTCACTGGAACCATCCTCACCCCCACTGCTACTGCTGTCGGGGCTTCCACCAGCAGCGCCGCCGGTCTCCTGCTGCCTGTCTGCGCCGGAGCTCTCACCGCCTCCACCATCAGCTGCGTCCGGCCCCGTCTCACCAGCGGCACCATCCTGACCACCACCGTCAGAACCGGCCTCGCCCTCATCGCCACCACGCTCATCGTCCGGAGGAACCGACATGTGCCAGCTCCGTGCCGCACACGGGTCAGGAAACGTGCCCGCGCGCTGCCGCGGCCCCACGATCTGCACCCACCGAGCCCCCAGATCAACCAGGCCCTGCGTGTCTCCGTCCTCAAGACGCAACGCCTTGACCCACACCCCCGTCAACCGCCTCCGCTCATGCACAGAGAAGACAGCACTGACCACAGGAAGCACCGGATCGGTGTCCTCGGGCAGCAGCACCCCAGCGGCCCGCCGCCCCAACGTCATCAACGCCAGGTACGCCGTCCGCCACCGCTGATCATCACCCTCAGGAACCGTCCACAACCGCGCCGACGCCCGCAGATACACCGCATCCCACGGACGCTCCCGCACCTGCGCCGCCTCACAGCGGATCTCCTCCAACATCGTCGCCGCCGCACGAACCTCCCAGTCCACGCCCCCCAGGACAGCCTCATCCAACCGAGTGTGCTTCAAATGCGCCGCAGCATGCGCCAACGCACCAGGAACCGACGGATGAGCCCGCCGCCCAACCGGCTTCAACGGATTCACCTCAGCAGCGTCCACTCCACCCAGCAACGGCCCCAGCGCCACATGCAGAGCACCCCCACCAGCAGCCGGCGCCGTCGCACTCGCGGCCGTGATCAGGGTCTTGTCGATCCAGGCCCAGGCGCCGTGGTCCCTGTGCTTGTGTACTACGAGGGGGATGTCGTCCCGGTCGCCCATGAAGGCCACGCCTCTGCTCAGACGTACGCCTAGAAGGGCTAGTGCCTGCTCGTCGCTTAGGGGTGTGCGGCCGTCCTCCACGATGGTTTCTGCTGCTGCGAGGTCGACTGCTGGAGGGTCGGACCACTCGTCCTTCTTGGTGTGGGGGGTGCTGTCGGCGTCTCCTGCGGCCGGGGCACTGGCACCTGCGATGAAGCCTTCGAGGGTTGTGACGTTCTCGCCGTGGGGGTCCTGGTCGGTCTGGGGGTGTGCCTCCTGCGGCGCTGATTCACTCGGAAGGGTCTGGATCTTCCTTGTCAGGCGAGAAAATAGCCCGGCCACTTCGATGCTCCGATCGTCTCTATGCGGCAGTCACTGATTACCGGAAACGACGTCCCAGCGACAGGGAGCAGGGCTCGCCGATGTCGTTGCTCATCCTGATCGCCTTGCCCTTGAACACGGCTTCCAGCGCCTCAGCCACGACTTGCCGATAGAGCAGGGGCGCCTTGGCGATCATGTTGGACAGGGCGTACTGCTCCCCGAACGTCTTCTTGGCGTCCTGATACGACAGGAGCGAGCGCAGCTGAGGCGACCATCCGATCTCTCCGGCCCGTCGGCGCCGATCCAGCTCTGTGGACACTCGGATGATGTCCTCGTCCACCCCGAGGTAGGCCGCCAGCTCCCAGTCGGTCGTCACCTCCACGTTGTGGTCGAACCTGTCCAGCAGTGCCTCGCTCATGTTTGCTCCTGGGACATCCGGGTTGAACGACGCCACCACGTTCCATCCCTTTGGCACCTGAATCTTGCCCAGCGCCGGGTTCGCCGGCACCTCGACCCAGGAGCGCCCGTCCATCGCCGGGTACACCACAGACAGCACGCGAGGGTCGGCCAGCGCGATCTCCTCGATGATCAGTGGGACTCCACGCTCCAGGGAACGGAGGAACGGCCCGTGCGCCCACTGGAACGTCATTGGATTGTTTGGGTCTTGAATGTACCCTCCCACGATGTCTGACTCGGTGGTGTCGGCCGTGCATATGAGTGTCTCAAAGCCGTCTGGGAACGCCGCGTCCGACAAGGCTGACTTCCCTGTCCCTGGAGGCCCCGAGAACAGGACGTGCTGGCCTCGAGATCGACAGAACCTCATCCACGCGACATCCTCATACATGCCGATGCTGCGGGGTACGTACGTCTCTCCGTTCGGCCTTTGCTGTGGACCTGCCGGCTCAAGAACTACAGCTCCCGAGTTCGCCCGATCCTCGGGCGTCATCGCCCAGTCCTCAGTATCTACAGTGCCGGCGGCCAAGTCGCTCATTGATGCTCTCCTCCCCTGACCGCAGCGGTCAGGAACCTACGCCCCCCAACCCAGTACTGAGGAGCAGTGACCTCTTGACACCGACACAGTAAGTGAGCGCGAGAGAGCACACCCGCCACCGCCCTCTATGGGGCACATACCGTAGCCTCATGACGTCGAATCCCACCGCCACGAGATGGACCCTGACCTTGACCCACCAGGCTCTGACGGGCGCCGCCAGAACCAGTCCGATGACCGTGAAAGGATTCCTCGCCGCAACCCACCGAATCCTGAGCACTGCGTACGGCATCAACGTCCGCAGGGGCACGTTGGCCGACTCCAGCAAGGATTGCCTGCCCGGGGAGTTCTTCGTCATGCGCACCCTGCCAGCAACCGACGTCGTCTTCCCCGAGGTTCACGTCCCTCGAACCCTGGATCTAGACCTGGCGTGCCACGCCGCCGGCGTCGACGTGGACACCTGGGTCAAGGCTCTTGCGACCTCGCTCGAGCAGACGTGGGGACAGCCAGTCAGGGTGTTCCTCGACCATGGGGTGCCAGTAAGCCAGCCGACCCCTAACCACTAAAGCAGTGTTAACATGTAAACATGTTGACATGCTGTCGTCAGACGTGGTAGACAATAACCATGTGAGTCATGCCGATCTCTTCTGATCCGGTGTTGGCGTCATCAAATTCTGGGAACATGAGGGCCTGGAACCCAAACTACTGGGTTCCAGGCCCTCATGGATTGTCAGCACACACGGACCACACAGCTCAGGACCCTGAGACAAGCCAGACGCCAGCGACAGCAAGCGCCCCGGAAGCCCACCACCAGCCGACGCGACACTGCCTACGCTGCAACACCGACAACGCAACCAGACATTGTCGACGTCGACGAGCACCCCACCTCAGGGACAGGCCATAGGACTAGAGACCTGCCAGCAACAGAAGATGCAGCACCTGAAGGCATGACCGCCCGTGGCACAACTAGGCACGACCACAGCCGAAGAAACCAAGAGCCAGCGACCACGCGGATCCTGATAGACCTACGGAAGCCAATGAACCAGCACCGCATACTCGAGCTACCCGGACCAACTAACCACTCAACGACCGTCGCGCTCGCGGCCACGCGACTTGCTGCGATAACGGGGCTGTGGCGATGTTCGTCGTCTGGCTCGCCCTTGGCGGCCGTCTGGGCTCCTGGAGGAGTCTTGCTGGGGCTCCTGTGGGTCCTTGGGGGCGGCTGTCTCTGTCTAGCTGCGCCCCTCCATGTCCTTCCCCGGCGCCCTTCACGCGGGGCACGGGAGTGCCGGCTCTTGACCTCAGCTTAGCCTGCGTCGGGCAGGTTCGCGTGCCCGCCAGGGGCTTCGTGAGTGTGCTTGATGAGTCTCGGTGGGGGCTCGGTATGGGTGAGAGCTTCTCGGGCGCTTTAGACGGGGAATGACCCTCTCGTGCGTGTGAGACTGGTAGGTCGTCTGCGTATACCAGCGTCCTTCGTTCGTCCGGGACGCTCCAAGTTGGGGCATGGCAGGGTTGATTCGTGAGGTACTTGTCCCCCCTGCGATACCCAGGCGGCAAAGCCCGCCTGGCCCCCTTCTTCACCCGCCTGATCTGCTCCCAGGTCCCCGCTCCGACCCACTACGCCGAGCCCTACGCCGGCGGCGCCGGCGCCGCTCTGCGCCTCCTGACCGATGGCGCTGTCGACCACGTCCACATCAACGACATCAACGCCGGCGTAGCTGCGTTCTGGCGCACCATCACCACCCCAGACGGCGCCGAAGCCTTCAGCCATCTCATCAACAACACACCCGTCACCATCGACCAGTGGCACCGTCAGCGCGCCGTTTACCAGGCTGCCCAGGCAGACGACCTCACTCTCGGCTTCGCCACCTTCTACCTCAACCGCACCAACCGATCCGGCATCCTCGACGCTCGCCCCATCGGTGGCCTCGACCAGGCCGGCAAGTGGACGATCGACGCCCGCTACAACAAGCCAGCCCTCATCGAACGAGTCAAGCACGTAGCCAGCCTCGGGCACCGCATCCACGTCACCCAGCTCGACGGTCTCGACTTCCTGACCACCATAGAGGCGCACGCTGCCGACGTCCTTGTCTACGCTGACCCTCCCTACGTCGAGCAAGGGGGAAGCCTCTACCTCCATGCCTTCGACGCCGACGACCACCGGGCCCTTGCAGACAGACTCCTGGGCGCTGACTACCCGTGGCTGCTGACCTACGACGACCAGGAGGTCATCTGGGCCGACCTATACACCGCCGCCCGCTGCGCCCGCTTCAACTTCGCCCACACCGCCGCCGTCCAGCACGTCGGCAAGGAGACTATCGTCTACGGCCCTAGTCTCACCGTCCCTGCTGGTCTCGAGATCACTCCTGGTGTCTACGCAGCCTGGACCGCCTAGGCGCGGGCTGGGTAAGACGGTGCAGCGGGACTCACTGTCAGTCGATTAGCTCGATCTGATCCTTGTGAGTCCCGCTGCATTAGCGCTCTGTGACTACAGCCTCGTGGCCTGCGGGTGGTTATCCGGCGGGAGGCGCTGAAGTCTGGGGCTGGCTAGTCTCCTGCTCCGTCGGGGTGGCCTCAGGCGTGGCTGACGGAGCTGTATTCGAGGCCCCTACCGTGGCATCGGGTGCTGCGGTAGGTGGCGTGGGCTGCTGGTTGCTGTAGGTCGCGGGGGCCTCTGATGCCTCTGGCTTTGGGATGTCTGCGGGAGATCCAGCTGACGACTGGTAGGCCGGCACAGGTTCTGAGGCGACGAGCCATTTCGACCCGACGTGACGCATGCTCATCTCGTATGTCGTGGTGCGCGTCGCTAGTGAGCCGGATACGGTCCAGGTCACCTCAACGGTCGCCTTGGCGGTGTCTCCCTTGCCGTCACCATCGATCATCATGGACACGTCTCCGATGGTCGGCGGGGGTGAGGACTGCATCGCTCCTCCCAGACCGACAGTCGTGAAGCCGTCCACCACGTACTGCCGCAGCGTGGCGTCATCGCTGGATGCCCAGGCCGCGAAGAATGCGGGGTAGAAGTCTGATGCCAGCGTGTTCGCTACGTCGTCATCGCTCTTGGCTCCTGACTTCACGTCAGGCAGTTTGGGCAGCCCGGTACGTGCTGCGCAAGCGGTGGGTGTGGGCAGTCCAGACAGAGTGAATGCCCAGGTTGTCTCCTTGCCGTAGGTGGAGGGCTTGAAGGCGAATACTGGTACATCCACGCAGGACCAGGTTCCAGTTGATGTCTGGTAGGAGGCTGTCACGATCGCGTGCGATCCATCGATCACGCGAGGCTGAGGGTTGACCGACACGAACGCAACCTGCTGGCTGCCCTTGCCGTTCCAGCCGGCCATCTCGTCCATGTCGCCATTCAGGAACTGAGACACCTGGTTGACGTAGTCGTCTTTGGCGTTCTCGTCGTAGGTGCCCATGACGCGCACGACCTGGCCCGCCCACTGGACCGCTTGGCCGGACGGGAACCCGGCTCCCTGCTCCTCCAGCTGCTTGGATACCTCGTTGGCTACGTCGGCCTGCTTGACGGACTGCGAGGCGACTACCACCGCTGCGAGCGACAGTGCTAACGAGCCGACGAGTGCTCCGACGAACACCATGGCGTAGCGGCGCTTGCCGCCATACTTCTGAGCGCGCTTGAGCGACTCAGACAGATCGGACTTGCCTTTAGATGATCCGAAGAATCGTTTGAGGGAGCCGACGACTCCGCGCGATGACGCCGCGTCCTTGCCTCGCTCGTGGCTGTCCTCGTCGGCGCTCTGCTCGGGCTCATCCTGTCCGTCGTCGCCGCGGCCCTCATGCTTCTTTCCGCGTCCGAGGATTCTTCCCAGAAGTCCTGGCTTCGTGTCCTGGCTGTCGCTCTCCTCTTGCGCAAGATATGCCCGTGCGGCTTCCAGCTGCTCTGGGGTCAGGTCGACCTCGGCTCGAGGCTCACGTCTGCGTGGGGTCAGGGGCCTCTTGGGGCTCTGCCCGGACTGATCAGGCGGTCGAGTCATGCTTGTCTCCTTGTCATCGTCATGTCGAGCGGCAAGTCACCCACCGGGATAGCCTGTCTAGTCATCATCCACTACTGGAGCCCACGGGTCCGCTGCCTGAGGGGGACCTGCTGGCGCATTTGCGGGGGGTGGTGGGTCTTGTGGCTGTTGTGTGGTGTCATCCTCGCGTGGTTCGTCGTCGAGTACCTCGATGACGGGCTTGCGGGGGCGCTTAGTGGGGGTGGGTGTTGGGCGTCGTGAGGTGGAGAAGGGGGTGATGGGTGGGTCTGTGGGCTCGTCCTCTTCGATGCTGGTGGGGGTTGGTGGTGGGGGTGCTGTTAGGGTGCCGAATCCTTGTGCTGGAGGTGCTGGTGAGAGGGGGTGTTGCTGCGGTGGTGTGGTGGGGTCGAAGTTCCACTCGCTGGTGGTGGACGTTGCTCGTGGTGTGTTCGGGAGGCTGGTCTCGCTGACCTGGTTGGCTGCTTTCAGCATGATTGCGGGGGGGACTATCCGGACGATGGGTGTGTCGTAGGTGAACCCGTACTCCCAGCCTTTACGGAGCCTGGGGTTCTTGGTCCAGTCTCTGGGTGTTGCTGGCGGGCGACGCTTGTTTCGGCCGGATCCGGTGTCGACTCCGGGGAGGTACTTGAACCAGATGTAGGCGCTGTAGTTCGGGAGCTCCTGGAACTCCTGGGGGGTGATGAGGGGTTCTCCTGGTTGGGCGATGCGTTGCTTGCTGCCGCCCATGGTCTGCTTCTCTCCGCCGATGGCGCCGCGCGCGGTGACCTCTCGTCTTTCGACTTCGATAATGCCGAATCCGGCGTTTGCGGAGAGCTGTTCGGCGGAGGCGCTGTCGTCGCTTCGTAGGGCGATGATGGTGGATGTGTTGCCCAGGATGGCTGTCTGGACGCTCTCGAGCCATGCGGACAGCTGCTGGGTTGCGAGCCATGTCCAGATGCGTGCCTCACGGCCTTGCTTGAAGAGTGTCTCGACGAGGATGGCCTTATCTCCGAGGGCTGAGGCCTCGTCGATGAACAGGATCATGGGGGTGTGGTTTCCTCCGCGCATGCGTACCTGCATGATGGAGGTGAGGTGCTCGATGATGAGTGATCCGACGCCTTTGACCACGGACTCGTTGGCGGCGCTGATGGAGATGTAGGCGACGGCGCCGTTGGTGCCGATCTGCATGGGGTCGAAGGTTCCACGGCGGGGGTCGTCGGTGCTGGGGGTGAGGTTGGGGGCTAGGGGGCTGGCGATGTTCTGGATTCTGGCTCGGACGCCTTCTAGGTCGTTGTTGGTGACGGATGGGCCCCTGAGGGAGATGAGGTGGTCGTGTACCATCTCGTCGCTGCGGTGGATGTCTTTGAGTACTGCGTTGGCCTCGGCGACGTTGAACATGCGGATGATGAAGTCCATGGTGGATTCGTTGGCGCGGGGGGCGGTGTGGTTCAGGAGATGAAAGCAGAAGCGGAGCCATCTTTGTGCGAGGCCGGAGTAGTGCGAGGCCGCTCCCTCGGTCGGCAGGTCGAGGCAGGACAGGAGCATGGATGCCTTCTCCTCGGGCGTGCCTTCCCATGCGAAGGGCTCGTAGAAGACTGGTGTCTCCTGGGTTGTCTGGGTGCCGACCTGGAGACAAATGAATGGCTTGTTGGCGGCTGTGGCGGCGGCTCTGGTGGCTTCTCTGGTCTTCGCTGATGCCTTGAAGTCGATGACGATTGCTCCCCAGCCGCAGCCGACGACTGGGTAGTAGATGACTGGGTATGCGGCCACGGTCTTGCCTGATCCGGTGCCGCCGCAGATGAGTCCGTGGCCGAGCTCTTCGACGGGACGCTCGACGATCTTTCCGATCCGGTACCCCTCCCAGGGGAGTGCGTGTCCGGTGATGTATCCGAATCTTGTGTAGACCCCTGATGGGGCGTTCTTGTCCTTGGTGGCGATCATTGTGGTGCTCCTGGCGCCTGGTGTCTTACTTGGTTGCGTCTTCGATGTCGCCGGCCGCTAGCTCTTCCTCGGCGGCTTCCTTGATCTTCTCCAAGGATCTGATGCCGTCGCGAGGGGGCTGGAGGAACCTCTCCTGGGTCAGGTCTATGCCTGCCGATCGTCCCAGGCCCATCACGCCGCTAATGATGAGGATAGGGGCGGAGTACCACAGTGACCCGATGAGCCATATGAGGGCCGCTAGGAGCCAGTTTGGTGAGCCGTAGAGGGCACTACCGAGGGCCATGAACAGTGCGCCGACGGGGACTGTTCCTGCAAGGAGGGATGCGATGGTGAGGGCTGTTGAGGCTCCGATGACCATGAGTGGGATGCGTTTGCGGTCGAGGTTGTCTCGGAGGAAGGTCAGCGGGTAGACGATTGCGAAGGCTGCCGCGATGGGGCAGGTGACTGCCATGATGAGCAGGACTGGGCTCAGGGTCTTCCATGACATGAATGGTCGTAGGAGGCTCTCTCGTACTGCGAAGCGCTCTACCTTCTGGTAGGGGTAGGCGTTGAGCATTATGCGCTCCTTTCGGGGGTCATGGGGACGTCCTGGGCCTGTTGCTCGGTGCGGATCATGCGCAGGGTTCGTTGACCGACGTTGGAGGGTTGTCCTTCGCTGTTGAGGAGTACGGACCCGTCTAGTCCGATGCCGGGTAGGCCGACCCATGAGGTGTTGCGTCGGGTGAAGTTGTCGTCGCGCATCTGCTTGGTTGGTTGCCCCCAGTGCTGGACGGTGTCGACCAGGAGGGGGGTCTGTGAGGGGTTGGTGACTTCGCCGGCTTGGATGAGGTCGTTCATGGCTTGCCGGACGCGGTTGCGGATCGAGTTGCGGTCGCACAGGTACCAGACGGCGTCGACGTGGGGGTCGTCCATGTACGTCAGAAGCTTGTCTCGATACTCCTTCATGGGGCGGGATCCGATGCGCTCGACCTCGATAGCCGTGAAGGAGACTCTTCCGCGCTCGTCGTAGTGGAGCAGGGCTAGGTCTGGGCGTTTGCTTCGGGGCAGGGCTCCGTTTGGTCCTCCGCCTTTGCGGCGTGACTGGAAGAGGGTGACCGGTACTTCTCGTGTCTCGCCGTCGCGGTATGTCTGGCCGGCCATCATCTCGCGCTCGGAGAGCACGTCGAGCCCAAACATGGTCTCGAGCTGGTTGCCCAGGTCGGCTGAGTCCCAGGTGTGCTGGGCCTTCAAGGTTGCAGGTCTTGTCGCGATCGCGTAGGGGGCTTGCAGGTACTCCTTGCCTGCTTTGGTAAGCCACCATCCGGAGGTCTTCTCTCCTGGTTCCCACGAGTCGAGCCTGGTGACCAGGCCTTCGTCGTACCCGGGCACGCTGAGGGAAGAGAGCAGGCTCATTCGGCGGCTAATTGTCGCGTAGTAGGTGGAGGCGCGTTGTCCGGGAGAGCCGTCAGGCATTGGGGTCAGTTCTCCGCCGGTGGGGACTTCGCTGTTAGATAGCATCGTCGCCCAGGCGGGCCAACCTAGCTCCATCCGTGCCATGTGGTCGATGGTCAGCGAGTACCAGCGAGCCACCCGCTCTAGGTTCCTTCGGTCCCTGTGGGTAATCACCATGCCTCGGGACTTCCCGGACTCTCTGGTTCTGGGGGTGTACTTCAACCTGCCTGCCTTAGTGTCTAAGCCTACGGCTGCAACGTGCAAATCTATTAGATCAGTGTACTCGTTCTCGTACTATTTGCCTCAATTTCAGCCCTATCTGAGCCTACTAGCGACTTAGGTAACCCTAAGACATCGCTGTTTGTGTTGATATAGCAATGAAAAGTCCATACTCTTCAAGCCTGAACGAGAGCCGAGGAATCCCGAAGGGTCCCTCCTTGGCAGGTTGTTTACATGTTTACATGTTGACATGCTTACAGGCACTAGGGTTAACCCCAATGTTGGCGCGGCATCGTGGTCGAGACTCGGTGTTTCACTGTGGTGGTCCTGACGGGGCTTACGCTGATGCCTCGCCTCAACCTGATGGTGGGACTCTTAACCCGGCTGTGGCTGGGTTGCGTTGTTGGGTTGCCATGGCGCTCGCGGCGCCCGTGGTGGTGCGCCTTGGTCGTATTGGTCCGCGAGCGCGGTGGCTCGGTTTGGTGGTGTGCCTGTGGGGGGCCCCTTGTTGTGGGGTCCCTTTTGGGGTGCCCTGTGTTGTGGTGCCCTCTTCGTGTTGGTCGGTAGGCCTTCGGCTGCTGGCCTCAGTCGGTCGGGCACCTCGGGTGTCAGGTGTGCGGGCGCCTTGGTCCACCCTCTGGGGTGTGCCTCAGCTGTGGTGCGCTGCCGGGCGCAGGCCGCCCGCCCACTTGTGGGAAACCTGATGGTGCGTATCAGGCTGTGTCCGACAGGAGCCCTGGTGCCTAGCTGTGCTGGTGCGGCGGCATGGTGCCCCTACTACTGGGGTGCTCCACACCGGGGGGACCACATGGGCTACCCCAGTGAGTGCTGGAGTTGGTGGACCGAAGGCAAGGCCCGAGCGAACTCTGCGCGCGTAGTGTCGGTGGGGCGCTCGCGGGACCCCTCTTCTGTGGTGAAGGGTCGCCTCCTGGTGAGCCCCGTTCGTTGGTGGGGTAACCGTGGAGCCAGGTCGTGCGTCGTAGTGAGACGGTCAGAACCAATGAGACGGTGAGAAGGGGACGGCGGGAACGAGAGGACCACGTGGTGCGCAGAGTCAGGCGAGGCGAGATGTGGTGTGGTGCCCCAAGGAATGTGGGGCCCCACCGACGTGGGGCACCACTAGCCCCACAACGGGGCACCACCCTGTGGGACCCCGCTATGAGGGGCTCCCCATCTCGTGGGTGCACTATTCCGAGGTGAAGGGGGCTGGGTTGCCGGCCAGTCGGCCGGCACGATTACCCCCGATTACCGGTGGCGGCGGTGAAAGGGGGCCCTGGGCACCACATGAGGAACACCCCAATGAGGGACACCAATGGGGTATCCCTCGAACGATCGAGCAGACCGAAGGTGAGGAGAAAGGGGTGGGGGGACCGGTCCGTCCCCCCACGCCCCCCGCCGGCGGGTTCTCCGTTTGCGCCGCCGGCACCCCTCCGCTCACGCTCCGTCTCCTGTTCTGGTGGTCGGTGGTTTGTGGGCGGTGTTGGGTTGGGTGGGTGGTTGGGTTTTTTAGCTTAGGAGGGGGGTGGGTAGTTGACTTTGGTTTTTTATGTGTCTATTATTGGGGTGTTGGCGGGCGCTGCTCGTGCTGGGTTGCGCTCGGTTGTCTCGTTGGAAGGAGCAGGAGTGATATCAGCGATCTCGAAGTTTTGGAGCCGTGTGTTGCTTAGTCTGAGGTGGCGGCCGTGGCGCCGGCAGGTGGACAAGGTGCCGGACGGGGAGGGGCTCGGTGAGGCCCACGCACAGGTGCGCACCTCGGACGTGAGCCAGGACCTTTATGTCCGCTCCGAGGGAGTGAGCCTCATCCTTCACACCCTTGGGGAGGGCGATGAGGTGATCGGGGTCAGCCAGTCGGGTGTCGCTCGGAGGTTCCTGGTTCCGGATCCGCGGGTCGCGCTGATGTTGGTTAGGTTGGCGATGGCTGACTTCCTTGGGTGGGAGCGTGACGGCTCGGCTCAGGTTCAGCTGAGGGTCTAGGTCTAGCGATCCCCCGTGGGCGGGGCGGCGGCCGAGGGGTGTCCCTCATTGGGGTAGCCGCCCCGCCCACGGGTAGGGCCCTCGCGCTCGCGGGAACCCCACCCACACACGGCACCCCTCCACTCCCCCACCTCCTCCTTCCCTCCTGCTCCCTCGTTTCCCTTGTCGTGGTGTGGTGGGGTTTGTCGCCGTGTTTATTGTGTGCCTATAGTTATTGTGTTGTTGATTGAATCTTACGGATGCTGTGTGGCGGGTGCTGCACGGAGAGGGGTTGAGATGGGGACTGCGAGTGGCAACGCCGTCGCCCTGATGTTCATCATCATTCCGGTTGGGGTGATGGCGCTGGTCGCGTGGGTCGTGATGAAGGTCGTGCGAGGAACCAGGCGGGCGGTGCGCTCGGGCGCGGGCATGGTGGCGGCCAAGCAGGGACACAACGTGCCGGTGGGCCGCAGCTGGGTCTTCGGGCAGCCCGGCACCGAGACGTGGGTCGAGATGCACCCCCTGGGGAAGTGCCCCCCCAACGCGCCCCGACACGGCTCTGACGGGCTGTGCCAGTACTGCTCGTGGGCGCGAGCCAACCGCGTGAGCGGGCCGTGGGGCGAGGGGCACGTCGTCACCAACCCCGACCTGTGGTCGCAGTACACCGAGCGGATGCTGGACGCGACCATGACACCCTGGCTGGACAGGACGACAGCCGGCTGGGGTGTCCCGAGGGTACTGCCCGGACAGGAGGGATGGGACGACGAGGCAAGGTGGCTCGAGCACCTGGCGTCCAACGGGGGAACAGCACACTGGCCGCAAAAGGACGCCTGGGGGAACCCCTGGCCCAACCACGCCTAACGGCGACCCCCAGAACCCAGAACACGCGCCTACTGCAAAAGGACGACGAACCATTCGAGCCCGCGAGCGCGAGCGTCGTCGTCCCTCTCCCCCGCCATGGCGCTCACCCCAATCAGGCTTCTGCCTGACCCTGCGCGTTAAGGGTCGGGCAGAAGCCTGATTGGGGTGAGGTCAGTAGAGTCCCTGCTCGGCAGTGAGGGCCTGGTGGAGGACCTCGGCGGCCTCCGCGGTGATGTCGCCGGCGGCGGCGCTCAGGGCGTCGCTGACGGCCCGCGCCAGCGCGTAGTCGCCGTGCGCGATCGTCTGAACCTGGAGCCGGGCGTATCGGGCTGCGGCGAGGACGTCGTCGATACCGACCTCCTCAACGATGGTCTGGCCGGCATGGTGGCGGATCCATGTGCCGTCCTCGGACACGAAGGGGTGCGCGGCGCGCACCAGGTTGTCCACGAGGTCCTCCCACTCCTCGCTCCCACGCTCGTCGTGAAGGCGGACCAGGTCAGCTTCAGTGGGGACACCCTGGGGGTCTTTGCGTGCCCGGAGGATGAAGTGGTTACTCATCGCGAGGCGAATGACGTCGATACGGTCCATGCTGGTCATGCTTTCCTCCTGTGGTTCCTCTTGGCTAGCTCTTTCTCGGCGCTGGTCAGGCCGAGCTCGACGCCCCGGGCCGCGGACATAAAGGCGTCCAGGCGCATTCCCAGGATCGTAGCCGCCGCCTCGGCGTCGGTCATCTCGCGCACATCGGGGTCTGCGGCCAGGTCGGGGGACAGTCCCCACAAGGAGTCCTCGTCGCTGGCGTCGATGCCCGTCTCGCGCAGCTGGCGGGTCAGTGACCCGCCCGGGCGAATCACGAGCCCACCGTGGTGAAGGAAGAACGTGACTGCCTGCTCGACCCTGGCGATCCCCAGGCAGTCGCCGGCGTCAGCGGCCGCGGCGAGGACCTGCAACCTCACCGTCCCATCCGGTCTCACGATCGGGTCCGCAGTCTCAAGGCCCCGGTCCAGGAACGGTGCCAGGTAGGGGCGTAGCGCATCCCAGGCCACCTGAGACGGCTCCTGGTTGGCCCGCGCCACGGCATCAGACAGGACCATGCGGGTGTCCGCCTCGCCCAGCTGCGCGGCCGGCGCGACTCCTTCGAGAGCCAGGTCGAACCCGCGTGAGCCGACCGTGATCCGACCGCGCAGGCCAGGAGTGGACAGGCCGTCCGGGGTCGGTACGGGAGCCAGGTCGATGTCTGCGATAAGAGCGTGAGCCTGCGGGTCGAACCAGGTCGTCATCTCCTCCTCGGTGTCGATCCCGGCCGTGGGGGTGATCGCGTCAAGGCACCCCAGAAGCTCGCCGACCAGGACGCAGTCCGCCAGGTAACGCTCCCAGTCCCGACCCAGCTCCTCGGCAAGGGCGCTCGCGGACACGCTGCGGCCCTGTGCGCCGGGGACGCTGTAGGTGACCCGCTGAGTCGCCTCGTCCCACACCACCTCGATGTCAACGGCATCCAGAACCTCGAAGGGGTGCTCGCCCCAGGTGACCTCACGGCCCGGCCGTACGGGGGCCTGGAGCCCCTCGATCAGCGTGCGCACCTGCTCTGGCGCATCCTCACTGACCGCGTAGACCACCCCGACAGCCGTCTGCTCGATGTCCAGCATCGGCTCGGTAGCACCCTCGTCCATCAGTCGCTCTTCCTCTCGGAGATGTCTGTCCGGCACAGGCCGGCGCGGACGAGGAGCTGGTCCTCCACCTGGGCGACGTCGGTTTCGTTTGTGGGCTGCTCGACGTCGAGGACGACGGTGGTGTCGTGCCAGCGCCCGAGCTTCTCCTCTAGCACCAGGCGGCGGCCGGTGTCGGTGTGGTCCCAGCGGATGCGGCGCTTGGGGGCGCCGGGCAGGGCCCCCTTGAACGGGGCGCCCTCCATAAACCCCGAGAGGGTCCGCTCGACCTTGAAGGGGTCGGCCGGCCATGTGCCGGAGACGACCTTGCCTCCTTCGATACGGGCCCCCATCTTGCAAAGGGTCGGCCGGTTGAACGTCGGAACGTTGTGGACCACGTAGCGGTCGGCAGTAATCAGGTCGCGCGTACGGTCGTAGGTGCGTGAGGTGTTGCAGACCGTCACGTCATCGCCGTTGATCTCGGCGACCTCTTTGGTCAGCAGCTCCTGCTGTCCCTCAACGTGGGCGCCTTCTATGAACGTCATGAGCGGGGACACGCCCCGCTTGTCGGGGTGGTCCGGGTTGTCCCACACGGCGGTGAACACCGCCGCGTAGGGGTCGTCGAGGACATCCTCGACGACCCGGCCGGCCGGCACCTCGTGGTCGGCGGCCGACCACGGCCGCTCACGGCGCAGGACGAGCGGCCGATCATCGGGCGTGGGGGCGAACCGCTCCCGCATCGCCTGGACGACCAGGTCGTCGAGGTGGTTGATGCCCAGGCCGAGGAAGAGGCCGTGGTCGTCGTCCTCCTTGGGCTCCACATGGAGCCCAAGACGGGTGTAGGGGACAAGGTGCTCGGTGCACGCGATACGTGCACCGACGTTCTCAAGCACGCGCCGCAGCGCGTGCACGGCGAGCTCCCTGGGGAGCTCGTAACGGCGCAGGACGTCGGCGGTGTCGGGGGCGTAGAGGATCGCCGCCTCCGGGATGGCCGTCCCGCTACGGAGGACCCGAGGGTTAGACGTCAAATGGATCTGGAGCTCGGCCCCGCGCCGGCTCCAGACCTCACCAGGAGAGACGACGACAACGACGTCGTCCCTGCCTGACCGCACGGCACTGAGAGAGACATCAATGGCCGGGAGGTCCTTCAGGTAGGCCAGGCCGGCCTCCACCGGCCTGGCCTCATCGACAGTGGTGAGAGCCTGATAGAGCGGGCCGATGTAGTTGCAGCTGAAGTCTACGATCTCGGTCATAACGCCGTTCACGGCTTCCTCCTTGGACTGAGGGTGGGTGCCGGCCTCTCCAACACCCAATGCAATAATTATATTACTTAGGGTGTGTGGGTGTCAAGGGGTGGTTTCTTCGATGACGGGGTGGTATCCGGCTTGGCGTAGCTGGTCGAATGCGCGGCCGGTGGCTGTGCGGTGCAGCGCTGGCGTCAGGTCAGCGCTGTCGATCGGGCTGCCGCTGCTGAGGGTGGTCAGGATGACTACCCTCGTGCCTGCATGGTCAGCATGCTTCTTGGCGGTTTGAGTGAGCTGTTGGGTGAAGCGGCGGAGCCGGTCCTCGGCGGCAGCCAGGGCGGCGGCGACCTGGGCGGGGTTGCGTGGTGCCCGGGT
>ERZ773056.602-NODE-602-length-18929-cov-13.342323_pt1 | contig 18929 bp, 19 predicted proteins | sample MGYA00580857_ERZ773056 | MGnify/ENA primary metagenome ERZ773056 (study PRJEB29015, sample SAMEA2737996) | human oral metagenome | biome: human oral; feature: human-associated habitat; material: dental | place: China | collected 2114 ... | reverse complement strand
AATCAAAACACATAGAAAGATTTACTCATGAATATACTAATGATTTAATAGAGTTTTCCCAAAAGGAAAATGAAGCACTTATGAATTATAAAGAAGTATTGAGAAAATTTGACAGCGAATCAAGAAGTATATATAAAGAAAAAAAGAAAATAGTAAAATTACATCTAAAAAAAATAGAATTACAAAAAAAGTTAAAGAGATTAGAACTTAAAATTATAACAAAAATTCCTAATCAAAATTATTTCTACTTTATTAATATTGAAAACTTACCATTTGAAAAACTACAATTCAATAAAGAACAAGAATATTACAATATATTTGTAGTATATAAAAATAGAATAAGTGAAATCAAATCATTTTATGAATATAACAATCAATATTATATTTTTACAACAGAGGGAATGCTTCCTAGTTCAAGTTGTTTCTTCTTAATGAATGATAATATTGGTGAGAAAATAGAACTAAAGAAAAAAGAAATTATATTAGGAGATAACTTATAAAAAGGTAGCAATTAAATTGCTACCTTTATTTTTATGGTTCTTGATAATAAGCATTATTGTTGATAAGTGCTGGATATAAAGGATTAGTTGGATAAGCATTGAATAATCTTAGCGTTTCTTCATTTGCTTTCGTTTGCCATTCAATAATATCTTTGTAATTACTTGGTACTTTATATTTGTCTACTCCTTCATCCCCAACTTTCAATAGTTTGTCTTTTTTGTAATAAACATTAATATTATCTTTAACACTTGTATCAGCAAGGGTAAAGTATGGTTCTTGATACTTATCTACATAAGAAGAGCTTACATCAACATCAGTTGGTTTCATATTGTGTGGGTCTGAACTAGTAACAGTATCAGGTTTTTCCCAATCACTCACATCTTTGCCTTCATTCATAGCTATCATTAATTGTTTAAATACTTGTTGTTGGGAGTGAGCATAAACATCTACACTATGTCCATATTCATTAGGATTGTCATAGCCATTCCAAATAGCAATAGATACATTCTTAGTAGTTCCAATAACCCAAGTATCTGAAGCGTCATTACCTGTTGCCCAGCCTACTTCAGGCCCATATCCAACAGTCCCTGTTTTAACAGAATAACTTTTATATCCATCAATGATTGCATCAGTTGCTGTTCCATCTGGTTTAGGCACTAATGACATCATTTTCAACAATATATAAGCAGTACTTTCTTTCATTGCTCTAGTAGCATTAAATTTGATTTCTTTTTCTGAATTGTCATTGAATACTAATTTAGTAATATATTGTGGTTTCTTGTACATACCTTTATTAGCAAGAGTTGCTGAAGCTGCGGCCATTTGTTCAGTAGAAACATTCAAACCTAATGCAGTAGAATCCCCATAAGTTTCTTCTGTGTCTAAATTAATTCCAGCAAGGAATTTTTTAGCATTATTAGAACCAACAACATTATTTAAAATGCGAATAGCAGGAGTGTTTAAGGACAATTTCATAGCAAATGCCATTGTAACATTTCCATAAGTATAGCCCCCAAAGTTTTGAGCTACAACATTAGTTCCTGGGTACAGATAAGGACTAGAATCTAACATATAATTACTTCCTAAGCCATTATATTCAATAGCAGGTCCATAATCTTCAAATGGTTTAATAGAAGAACCTGAACTACGTGTTTGTTGTGTAGCTCTATTTAAGCCAAATGCTTCGGTATTTCTTCCACCATATTGAGCTAATACAAAACCTGTTTTAGGGTCAATTACAGTTGCAGCCATTTGTTCTTCATTATCTTTAAATCCACCAAAGTTGTCAAAAGTAGCTTTTACTCGAGAATTAACATTAGGGTCTAAAGCTGTATAGATTTGCATAGGAGTTTTGTCTAAATCATACCCTAATTCTTTGATTTGTTTTAGAGCAGAAGTAACATAAGCATTATGTTCTTTAGTTTGAGCCAACACTGTTCCATTTCTCCAAAATCTCTCTTGCAAGCCTTCTTGAATAGGAACTTTCTTAGCTTCATTATATTGTTCTTTTGTAATTTTCTTATTGTTATAAGCACTTAACAAAACAATATTTCTGCGCTTTTCTACCAATTCCGGATTATCATATAGATTGTATGCAGATGGAGCTTGGCCTAAACCAGCAATTGTAGCTAATTTAGCTATCGTAACAGAATCATCCCCAGTCATATCTTTTAAACTTTGGCCATAATAAGTAATAGCAATAGTATTTGCTCCATAAGAGCCCTCTCCCATATTGATTAAATTAACATACCATTCTAATATTTGTTTCTTGTTAAAGTTTAAATCCATTTGAGAAGCGAGCCAAATCTCTTTAATTTTTCTCTCTACAGTTCTATCTTTTACCGAGCTTGAGAATACAAGATTTTTGATTAATTGTTGTTCAATTGTTGACCCTCCACGAGCACCCTTACTCTTAACAGCTGCTAAAATAGCTTCAAAAGACCAACCTTTTTCATTCCAATAATTTTTATTTTCTGTTGCTAGCAATAAATCAATATATTTAGCTGGAATATCCTCATATTTAATATAATCACGTCTGTGCTCTGTATCTGAATAGATTATCTGACCAGTTGAATCATACATATTTGTAGTTCCACCAGTAGCTTTTGTAATCATTTCCTCAGTAATCTTAGGAGTTTTCTTGATAACTTCCGCACTGTAAATTGTTCCAAATAGAATACCAACAAGAGCAAGAATGAATCCTAATACAAAACTCCATTTCAGAAATTTTAAAATGAATTTAGTAATTTTTTTAAATATTTTCATTGGTTACTCTCCTTAGTTGTTGATTCTGTTTTTTCTTCTTTTGAATCTGATTTATCTTTATCTTTTGAAGAAGAATTAGTAGACGGTTTAATTACTTCACGAGCAACATTAATAGTAAAAGAACTACCTTTTAAGATTTTAGAATATTCATAAGTAGTTGGTGATTGAGAAATTACTGTATCTTTTTTAGCAGAATCTTCTACTTTATTAATGATAAGTGTAATTCCATTTTCTTTAGCCCAAGATTTTACAGTTTCTACATCTTTACCAACAAAATCTGGTAAATCAATCATACTATTATTATATTCTGTATATTTTGCACTCCAAGAATCAAACGCATTTTTATTTTCCACTGCTTGACTATATTCTGAATAAAGATTAATAGCTTTGTCATGTTTTTCTAAAATTTTAGATGAATTATTAATAATAACAGTCATATATTTAGACACAATAGGCCAATCAAAGTTAAGAGCTGCTTTTGTATTGTTCCATTCGGAAACACTTGCAGAGCCAACATCTTTTTTAACTACTATTTTTTTGCTCGATACAGAATAAGTTTCATTAAACATATTAAATAGAGCTGAGACATTAGCAGTGTCATCTCGTAACTTGAGTAATTCATTATATGTATTTATAAGCCATTCTTTTTGAATTGAATCATTTTCCAAATATGAATCCATCAATTTCCAATGTTTATCTAGATAATCACTTACTGTTTGAGGAGTAGTTGAATCTAATAATGCAGTATGGTCCTTATTCCACATAGCATCATAATCTGATTTCATATTCCACATATTACTTACTAATTTATATTTTTCTTCTTCCCGTTCTTTTAAAGAAGGTGCTAATTTATCAAATTCTTTTTTTAATTCATCTAAATCTTTTTGAACAATACCCTCTGAAAACACTCCTTTATTATTATCATAAATGACACTTAATCTTGAAGTATATTCAGAAAGATTGTCCATATCTTTTTTATCTAAATATAACATATAGGGTTCTAATGAAGAAATAGGGGTTTTGGATTGCTTTTGCCAAGCTTTACTACTATTATAGATAGATAAAAGATTTACACCTTCAATTGCAATGATTCCAATAATTCCAATGCTAAATAAAGCTAATATAATATTAGTTCTTCGACTACGTTTTTTACGTTTTTTCTCTAAAGTCATTTTCAAAGCTTCTGCTCTTGAAAACTCTTTAGTTTCATTATTCTTATCGTTCATTTTTAATCCTTACTATTTTATTTTTATAAATTTTATTTTACAATATCTTGAATGAAAAGTCAAATTTAAAAGAGAGTTTCTTTTGACAGCAACTCTCTTTTAGATTGTTTCTAAATCATTCTATTGTATGTTTTATTCTTCCAATTCTCAAATCTTCTTTTAGCTATAATTTCATTTGAGTGTAATGCTTTGAAATATTCTTCCATTAGGGTATCATCATCTACCATCTCTCGATTCCAACAATTAGAACAATAGAAATTATTTGGTTCACTTGTCAATCCATAACTTGCTTTTTCTACATATAATTTCCCACCACAAGAGCATTTAAATTTAGTTGGTCCATATAAGGATTCACCATAGATTGATAGCATTCTTATTTCCTTTCAAATTAAAAATAAGCGTTTCTAAGCTGTTTTTTCGTAAAGTCGATACATTTATCGAAAACACATTTTTACTGTCTTAGCACTGCTGGTATGACGATATATCAACCCTTAAAATCTATTTGAGCTCATCACGAATTTGCATAAGTGCTTTTCCTAGCAAATTCAAGCCTTGATAATTTTTTTCATCAAGAATTTTATCATCTTTCCAGTCAATTTTTACACCCCAAATTTTGTCATAAGGGGAACCTTCTACTAGAACACGGTCCCCAGTTTCAAGCAGAATTTGTTTCAAATCTTCATTTTGAGAGAACTTAGCACGTAACACTTCAACCATTTTATCATAACGAACTTCATTCCATTTAATGTCATTATAATTTCTAACTTGACGACCAAGCATTTTTACTTTATAGGGATGAGTTTCATAAGCAATTAGACTTGCTTTACTCTTGTCAAACAAAAGAGCTTTTTCAATCATAAAACCTTGTTCTGAAAAACTTAAATTATACCCCTTATAATAGAATTTCGTTTTATAAAAATTTGAAAAAGGTGCTTTGTCTGTAAAGAAATACACATGAGTGTCTGTATATCTCATGTTATTAATAATTTTATCCATTTAATTCTTCCTCTTTCTTTTCTTGTTTAACTTTAGTTTGAACTAACAATGCTAATGTAACAGGGCCATCTCCTTTTCTCTGCTCTCTCCAATCAACACCTTTTCTAATATTAAACACACATGGCAAAGCATAAGATTCTACATAATCTTTCCAATTCAATCCCAATTCTTTATCTGATAAATGTTTTGTAGCTTCATAAGCTTGTTGAATTTCGTTTTCAAAATATTTTGCATGAGTTAGAACAGTATTAAGCAATCCTAAATCTTTGTAATGTTCATGTTGTTGTTCAACAGCAATTAAATCATCAATTTCATCAGCAAGATAACTATCAATGATTGTAGCAATTTTTGTATTTGTTAAAGGACCAAAAAAGATACCATAATAATCTTTTAAGCGGAACCATTCTTCTGTTTTGAATTTAACAAGTTTTCCATGTGTATTTTCAAGGACAAAGCCTTCAATATCTTTTGCATTATCCATCACATCTTTGATTTCTTCAAATGTATATTGATAAACTTTAGGTTGTGAAAAACCAAAACGTTTAGCAATTTGATTTAACTTTTCTTGTGAATAACGTTTACCTGTCTTATTGTCATGGGCTCCAATCAATACATAATCAGTATGTGTATAATGAATTACAATAGGATTTTTGATTGAAATATATTCAAAAGCTAATGTAATGTTTTTAGCACGTAGATAATTGAGTAATGCTTTATAATTTTCTTTTTTGTAGAACCATTTAAGAGCATTTTGAGTATATGGATTATATGAAGATGAAGTAGTTGCAGCTACAAAACGTTTTTTATATTCCGAAAGAAGAATTAATGAGCCATCTAATTTTTCATAGAAATTGTATTTGTGATTTGACTTATATTCTACTTCTGAATATTCACTCTTAAATTCTTTTGAATAATTTTCATATTCAGTTAATTGTTTCCAATTAAAGAACTTTTCAAAGCCTCTTAAAATTACATTTCCTTTTAAATCTAATGTTAATCCTCGAGCATTTCGATACAAAGGATTGCTAAAATCAACTCCCCCATGAAGGTATTTTACGGTAGTTAATCCATTTTCTTTTTTATAAGCGATACCTAACTGCATATCACCATTTTTTGATAAGTTTGTGCTTTGTAATTTTTTATATTGTTCTAGTAAATTCATTGTTCTCATTCCTTTGGATTTCATAGTCATATTGTATAATAAAATGATTGAGTTGTCAACAAGGAATAAGATGAATTTTTATAGCTTATTTAAAATGGGTAGCCATTTGTCCGTTTCTTCTAAATGAATTTTAGAACTAATGTTGGCAAATGTTTCAACAAAAGCACCTGGTTTTACATAAGTAATTCCATCTATGATTTCTTCCTTGCTGTTATCTGTAATTGATTTGTTGATTTGGATTAAGTTTAATTCTTTAGTAAAATGAAGAGTAAGAAAACCGCCACTAAACAAGACAAGTCTAATCATAAAAATAGTTTTATTGTTTTCGATTCTGCTTGTAATGTTATTAATTTTACCAATATTACAATTAGACAAAATAGCTTTAGCTTTTTCTTCAATTATTTTCGTTTCGTATTCTTTTATACTTCCTAGGGAATGAATAATTGCTTCACGAAACTTAGGATTATGTTTCAAATTGTACAATTCATTTGAAATTCGTTTTTTACGCCAATTTTTATTAAAATTGAATCTAAATAGAGGCAATAGAGTTTTATGGTATTTATGGATTTCTAAAAGATAACCATAGCCATTTGGAGTAATAGTAAAAATTAAATCTTCTCCATATTCCTTTTTCAAATATTGAGAGATAAAATCTTCTGGAATAAACAATCCCTCACCAATTTCAATAAGAAGTTTTTTCATGTTTTCATATGAAGCATGAATCTTATTAATCTCTTCTTGACCGTTCTCCAAAAAGATTTGGCGGTCTTCTTCATCTAATGAATCAGAGAAATACTCAAATAAGAAAGTCTTGTCTTGAATTAGCTCAATTTTATCTGATTTTTTAGTTTTAGCTAGAATAATAAAGTTACTGTCATAAAATACTTGAGATGCAAAATAAGCAAAAGTCTTGTCTTTTTGCATTTCAAACTTTTTATTCTTTGGGTTAAAATGGAAATAATAATCTTGAGGTTTCTCTAATAATAAATCAGGTAGAAAAATTGCAAATAATGTCACTTCTTCTTTTCCAATATAAAACTTATTGTTTCTTTTTCGTTTGAGCATAATTAGTTCCTTAATTAGTTTTTTTAGTGTAAATAAATAATTCTGTACGTTCTTTTTCTTGAGGTGTTTGTTTAGCGTATCTATTACGGATTGATTGAGCGTATACTCCAGAGTAATTATCTTTTACCCAACCTCCAATACGTTCAACAAATTCTTTGTCATTGAATTGTTCAGATTCATTTTTAGTAGTAATAGCAGCTTCTCGAATAATTGGATACCAAGCATATCCTGCATTATGAATCATTCCCGAAATCATTCCAACAGAACCAATTGAATGAGTACCATCAAGAAAATCTACCCCTGTTTCTTTTTTAAGCTTTTCTAATGCTGGAATAATATTTGATTCAAATAAGTATTGAGCTTGAGAGCTTTGAAATTTTTCTGTTTCTGTTTGTCCTAATTTACTCCATGAATTATTAAATTCATCACTATTAACTTCACCTGTTAATTGATTACGAAGCTCTGGATAATGTTTATTTAAGAATTCTAAATAAGGATTCATTGTGTATTTTTGAGTTAATGAATATGTTCCATAATTCATTCCAGCTCCATCATTAAGAACCCCCAAAATTGCTCCAGGGTTTCGATTGTTAGATTCATAGACAGCTGTAACTTCAAATACTTTTAATGGCTTCTTGTCATTTTCTTTCTTTTCTTTTTCCTTAGCAATTCGTTCTGCTTCTTCTTGTTCTTTCTTTTTATTCAAATAATGATTATTTTTAGCATTAGCTTCCTTTAAGATTTTATCAAAATCCTTTTTTGTAGAAGCTTTGTATAATTTAAGATAGAAATTTTCTTTTTCTTGATTGTTTAGTTCTGTTAATTTGGAAATCTTGTCTTTGTATTCTGTAATTGTAGAAACAGAAGTATCTGACAACAATTCTCCTTTTGCAGAATTTTGAATTGTAGGCGAATCAGCATAAACAGTTGTATGGGCAGTGCTAAACAATAAAGCACTTAGAATAATATATTTTTTCAAAATAAACTCCTTCATTTTTCTTGAAGTTATATTATATAATAAAAAACTAAAAAAAGCAACAAAAAAAGAATGGTATATCCATCCTTTTTAATTTATTGATAGCTTACTGGCAATTTATTGTAAGTATGAATTTTGTAGTTATTGTTTGGATAAGAACATCTTAATTCATCTATAAGAATTTCTATTTCATCTGGTGAACAAATTTTGTCAATATATTCTTTATCATCAACAGTTTTAGTAATAACTTTAAAGATTAATCCTTTTAAATTTATATAATCACCTTCTTCGCCTTTTAATGTTGTTTGGCAAACAATACTATTAAAATCACCTCTTGTGTAAAGAAGATAATCAGAAGATTCAAAATAAAAATCGTCTAACAAATTTTCTTTAAAAAGATATTCAAAAGCTGAATAAATATTTGAAAAATTAAATTCTAAAAATCTATCTGTAATTCCAACTTCTCTTATTTGATAAGATAAAATCATTTTAATTCTCTTTCTTGTAAGTGTAATATGAATCAGTATCTTCTTCATTCTTAATATCTTCTGATTTTTCTTTGCTTGATACCTCATTTATCACTGCATTAGTTTCTAAAGTAGCTACTAATTCTTTTCCTACTTCACTTCTAATTCTATTCTGAATTTCTAAAAGATTATCAGCTTTAGCAATTTGATAGCTAACACCCGCAATTGTAGCATCTTCTCCCTCAAGTTGAAATTGTTCAATGTTATTTAAACTTTTTTTGTATCCTAACAAATTCATCATATTAGTAGAATTGAGTGGTATATCTGTTTGAATATTATTACTAATTGCTTCAATGATTTGAGTGTAGTTTGCTAATCCATCTAATGAGAGAATTTTGGAAATAATAGCTTTAATAACTTCCCGTTGGCGCTTTTGTCTCCCATAATCACCTTCTGGGTCATGATACCTCATTCGTGAATAAACTAATGCTTGTTCACCATTAATATGTTGTTTCCCGGATTCAACTACAGCTTGGCTGTCTGGCTCTGTGTCTGAAATTGTAATTGGAAATCCTAATTTATTTTCGACATCAATTCCACCAACAGAATCTACTAATTGTGCTAATCCTTTCATATTAATTAACAAATAATGGTCAAATTCAATATTTAACAAATCTTCAATAGTAGAAATTGCTAATTCAGCTCCACCTGTTTGATATGCTGAATTCAGTTTTGCTTGGGTAGTTTCACCGTTATGTTTAATCTCAGTAAGTATATCTCTCTCTAAACTTGTAATTGTTGTTTTTTTTGTTTTAGGATTGATAGTCATTACTAACATACTATCGCTATTACCAACCCAAGTTTCTTTTCTTTCATTATTTCCAGTGTCAACCCCCATAAGAAGAATTGTCATTGGTTTAGTAGCTTCAATAATTTCATCTTTTTCTTTATGATGCTTCTGTAAGGGTTTGTAAGTTTTGGTTAATTTTGTTTCAGCTGTTTTTATCAAATAATAAGAATAAGCTCCGCTGCTAAGCAAAAGTACAAATAGGGTCATGATAAAACCCTTTAGATACTTATGTTTTTTTAATGTTCTATCTGCTCGTTTTTTATTCAATATTCAAATCTCCTTTTGGAAAATGTGTTATTTTTTAATTTCATTACAATTTTATATTTTTTTAATTTTATCACAACTATCTTATAAAATCAAATAAAAAAAGAGTAATTTATAAATTACTCTTTTTTGTTCTACTTTTAGATGTGGTCTGTTGCACAAACAGTAATAGGGCCTTTAACTTTATATGAATTTCTATCATAAACATAAGTGATTTCTTGAAGTTTTTCTTTAACAGTACCTGTCACTGGGTCAGAATAATCTGCAACTTTAACATATTTAAACTCATTAATTGGGTCTAATCCAGAGTAATACAACTTACCTTCTGAAGTAACTCCACCTGTTGTTACTACATTTTTAAGTTTATTTTTCATAACATCTGGCAATTTAGATTCGGTAATATTTTGTGAAGTAATCTTAACTCCTGTCATCAAATCCAAAATATCATCTGTTGTCAAGAAAGCACTATATCCATCAATACCTTTTACACAAGTAAAACTATTTCTATAAGCTTCAGGAAGATTATGGAATTGAATAAAATTTGAATTTCCATCTTCATAGAAATTAAGATTCTTATCTTTTACTGCTTTTTCTGCATAATAATAACCATCACCTGGGTCATAAGCATCTTCATCTGGGAAAATATCTTTAATTGATTTAAATCTTTGTCCATCTTTTGTCCAAACTCCAATATCTTCATGATGCCAATCTGTTGTATATTCTGTTCCAATTGGTTGGTCTTTCATTACCCATTCAGATGGGTAAGCTCTAGTACCATCTGTCCAAATGTGATGTACAACAACAGAGCCACGAATCACTGGGTCTTCCTTAGGTGGTTCTTCTGGTGGAGTAGGTGGAGTTTCTGGTGGAGTAGGAGGTGTTTCTGGAGGAGTAACTGGAGGAGTAGGTGGTTCTTCTGTCTTTTTATAAACCATCTTGTAAACAGAACAAGCCTTGATTGTTTCATCTTTTTTGATGTCTCTAATCTTGTCTGTTTCTTCTTTTGATAAGTTTTCATTACTTACATAAGCAATATTAGGCCCCTTATCTTTAGCAATTTTCAAACCTTCAAATTCTTTCGGGATTTTTGATTCTGTTTTGTTATCAGAAGTTGTCTCTGTTTTATTAGTAGAATCAATCTTATCATTTGTATTAGCTTCTTCAGCAAGAGCAATGCTCATAGGAGCAATAGCCATCAAAGCTGAAGAAAATAAAAACATATTTTTAAGTTTCATTTTCTAATTCCTTTTAATTTATTTTATATTATTTATTATTCTAAGTTTAATATCATTCATCAAATAATTTACAAAAAAAAGGAGCATTTTGAAATACTCCTTTAATACTACATATGGTCAGTAGGACAAACTACTAAATAGCCTTGTTTTACTTTGTATGAATCTCTGTCATATACATAAGTAATTTCTTGAGTTCCCTCTTTCACATTTCCACTTGTTGCTGAAGAATTAGGGCTTGTTCCAATGTATTTAAACTCTTGAATAGGGTCTAAACCAACATAGTATAATTGAGCATTTTGATTTACTCCACCATATGAGTTTATCTCTTTCAATTTGTTCTTTAATACATTAGGAAGTTGAGATTCTGTTGCAGATTCAGAAGTGACAGTTACATTTTTCATTCTATCTAATTGTTTAGATAAAGATAATTTATTATAAATCAATTGATTTTCTTCTTCATCATAATAGCATTGCCATGTTGTATTGTAGCCTTCATGAACATTATGGAATTTAACAAAATTTGCTGTTCCCTCATATCCAAATTTACCATGTAATCCATGTACAGAATAAAATCCGTTTTCATCTGGCGTTTGATTTGGAAAAATATCTTTTATAGATTCATATCTTGTTCCATCTTTTGTCCATAAACCAACATCTTCCAAATGAGGGGAAGTGTTATATGAAGTTCCGACAGGCATATTATCTACAATAGTTTCAGTTGGATAGGCTTCTGTTCCATCTGACCAAACATGACGAACGATTACTGAACCTTTTTTAACTTCTTCTACAGGCTTTTCGGAATTAGTTGGTTGTGCTTCAGCAACAGTTGTTGCTTCTGTTTTTGGAGTTTCTTGATTATTTCTCTTATTTACTCTAGCTACATTAGTAGCATTATTATATTCAATTACTCCAAGGTATTCATATCCATTAATTTCTTCTGGTTTAAGTTCTGTTCCAGCAACAACAAGTCTAGTAGGAGCAATTACTTTACCAGAATCAGCATTAGCAGCCATTGTTGCATAAACAATACCACCAGAAACTAACAAAGCAATTAAAACTGTCTTACCTTTCTTATTTTTGACTATATAAAAGCTTGCACCTGATAATAATCCTACACCAATAAGAGTTCCATAACCAACAACTTTATTGCTTTTAGATGGAGATACTTGATTCACAACATTAGCAACTTTTTGTGGCATAACTCTTGTTGATAATTCTTCATTATTACTAATTGGTGTTGTTTCAACATTTGGTAATTCAGAATTATTTGAAATTCTTTCTTTTTGAATTACTTCTTTGTCTGAAACAATAGAAGTTTCTTTAGATGCAGTTGGCTTAGCTACATCTAATTTAGGTGCTTTCTTATTAACTTTCTCTTTAGATGAAGTAGTATTTGTAGCTTCTTTAGAAGCATTCTTTGATTTACTTATTTTTTTGTAAACCATTTTATATGTAGTATTAGCTTTTACTGTTTCATTTTCATTCACTTTTCTAATCTTTTGTCGTTCTGCTTTAGTTAAGCTGGACTTTAAAACAAATGAGATTGTACTTTCTTGTGTCTCTGAAGCCTCATTAGCAAGTACTGCTGTTCCCATTGGAAGAGTAGAAATTAGAGCAGATGAAAATAAAAAAGTATTTTTTAACTTCATTATGAATCTCCTTTTTGATGAATAATATAGCCTGAGTTGTCTCACAACCGTCCACAATATCGCTATTTATTTTGAACCCTCAAAATAATCAGAATATACAATAATTTTGAGCAAAAATGAAAAAGAAAGCATAAAGCTTTCTTAAAGTGAAATATATTTAGGTGTTGAATTAGTATATACTTCTACAATAGGAGAATCCATTTTGTAAGATACTTTCTTTTGTCCACTCAAATCATAAAAGTCAAAGTAAATTTGATTATCTAAGCCATAATAGTAAACATATTTAATATACAAAGAAGTATCATGTTCTACATCTAATTCCAAATTATTATATAAGATAATGTTTCCAATTGTTCTGCCATGATTATCAAAAATTCTCACATCATCTATATTAGGAGCAATGATGGTAAAACCTTTTGGCAATTCCAAATTATTTAAATATAAAGGTGTAATTTGTTCATTATAATCTAAATAATCTTCAATTCGTTCTAATATTTCATCAAAATATTCTCTTAATACTTCATTATTCATTATTTGTCCTCATTTTTTAAAATAGTAGAAAGCAATAAATTATTATAGCATTCTTTAGTTGATTCTTTAGAATAAATACTATCTTCTAAAAATGATTTTATATTCTTTCGAATTTCAGCGTGATTATCTTTGGTATAATGAATAGCTTTCAAATAATCTACATAATCAAAATGATAACTTTCATCAACAGGTACTAATGCCCCTCTTTCATTGTTACCAATAATAGACTTATTTGCATTAGGAACATCTAATCCAACAATTGGCAATCCAGCATTTAAAGCTTCTAACAATGTAATACCGTAAGATTCAGAAAGAGAAGTTGATAAATATGCTTGATAACTTTTAAGAAAGTCTATATTTTCATAAGGTAATATCCCCATTAAAATCACATATTCATTAAGATTGTTCAATTCTATTAATTGTTTTAATTCCTCTTGTTGAGGGCCAGCTCCAAATATATCTAAATGTAATGGTTTTAAATTATTGATTGGGGCATAACTGTTATTATAATAACTAATAAAATTAATTAATTCTGTTAAATTCTTTCCTGGTATCAAAGAAGAAATAGTCACAAAACTATTTTCGTCAAATTCTGAATCTTCATATTTGTTTTTGAATCTATCTGAATAATCTGTTTTTGGAGGTATTACTATAAAATCTTTATAAAGATTCTTTTCTAAATATTCTTTTTGTTCATAAGTAGGTACTGCTATAAAATCAAAATCCAAATTAAATAATTGCTGATTAGTTAGGTATTTTTTATCTAAATCAGATTTTAATAACTTATTTGTTAAAGCATGATAATTAGAGTGTAATACTCCAATTGTAGTTGCAGAATTAGAACTTTTCAATAATGTTTGATTAGGAATATTGAACCAATCAAAAAATACTATGTCAGATTCCGTTAAAGTATCTTCTAAAATATTAGTTAAAAAATCTTCAAAATTAAGATACAAACCAGATTTGTAAAAATAAGTAATTGTAGAATTAACTTTATTCATTTGTACTGTTGAAATTATCTTATTTTCTTTATTGTAAATATGATAAATTCTATCTGTTTTATTTTCAAATAAACTACACCAAATTCCATATTCATCAATCATATAAACATTCATAATTTCATCTTGTTTATCTATGATTGTAGTAATGTAATCTTCTGATGATTTATCTTCATTTAAAAATAATGGGTCATTAATACTTAATTCTTTTGCTATTTCTTTAGCTCTTTCTAAATTAGAATAATTTGATTCCCCTCTTAAATAATTAAAAATATTAACAGAATATTTGTTTTTAATACTAGGAAGATACTCTTGAAGATTAATATTAAAACATTCAATATTATTATTTAAATCTTTTAATATTTTATTTCTTTCCACTTGAGTAATGTCTATCCCATTTAAAAGGAAATCTGTTAAATTTTGAGTAAAACTTACTGCTTTCATTAAAACCTCTTCATCTATCATGTAAAAAACTAAGCAGCTCTAAGCTGCTTTTTTTGTGATTCGATAAATATATCGAAAATACATTTTAACTGTCTTATCGTTGCTTATATGACGATATAACCACCACTAAAATCAGTCTTAGGGAGCAAAAGTAACATCAAGAATTGTCAAATCATAGCTTTCTTGTGGGATTGGAGTGTTTACATGAACAGTCTCTCCAATTGTGTGGCCAGATAAAGCTTTTCCAATAGGTGATTCTTGAGTGATTTTCATTTGAAAAGCATCAGCATGAGCAATACCTACAATTTCATAAATGACTTCTTGATTCGTATCTGATTCCAACACTTTAACTCGCCGACCAATACTAACAATATTTTCTTGAATATCTGTAATATTAATGATTTGTGCTAATCGTAGCTTTTCCTCTAATTCAGTAATTTCTGTATCAAGAAAGGCTTGTTCGTCTTTAGCTGCTTCGTATTCACTGTTTTCTGAAAGGTCTCCGTATGAACGAGCAATTTTAATCCGCTCAATGATTTCGGGACGTTTTACTAATTTAAGGTGTTCTAGTTTTTCTTCTAATGAATGATACTCAGCTTGAGTCATTTGTAAATTTTTTGTCATATTTTGTAATTCTCCTATTTAAAATCAATTTTAATGTAAACAATTTCTTTATCTTTATTTCGTTTTACTTCTGCTTGATAAACGCCATCTCCATATGCAGTACTAGACCAAACACTATTATGTGTCACATAAGGTTCAAAAGATAAACTTAAATGACTGTCATTTCCAAGAACATAAGTGTAACGTGGAATGTCTGGGTAGAAATTATCAAACTCTAATTTCATTTCAATTAGTTGTCGGCGTAATTTATCAACTATATTAAGTAATTGTTCATCTTTTACAGCTGAAACACGTGAGAGTAGTTCATCTGTATTTTTATACTTTTCTAATAACTTCTTATAACCAGGTGGGAGCTCTTTTTCCTTGTGACTATATGTTTTTTCACAAATAAAATTATACCAAGCTTCTGAATCACCTTTATAAATTTCCTCATATTCTGAAACATTAGCAATTCCAAGTTGGCCTGAATCGACTCCAATTGTGAAAGGTAATTTTGTTAATCGTTTTGGAGTTTCATTGTAAGACTCGTGAGATAAGATTAAATATTCTGGGCGATTTGAGAAAATTCCAAGTTGGGCATAAGAAACATTCCATACTCCCGGCTTAATTTTAATTTTATTGTTTTTTGCTTCATTTGGAGTGTAGCATGGGTCTGTTAAAATAACTTCTTCTTCTAATTGGATTTTGCCAAGTTGTTCTAAAGGTAATGTTGAATCATATCCTTTTACATTTTTAATAAGGATAGGATAACCTTCTTCTTTAATATTTTTAAGAAGAGCTGCTACACCAGTAATATGACAAGATTTTTCATAAACAATCTTATCATCTGAAAAGATTTGGATTGTTACTTCATCAAACTTTTCATCAAAATTAAAATTTGCTTTATATGGTTCTTTAATGAATTTATTTTGAGTAAGAATTTCTTTCAATTCTTCCATATTACTATATTTCATATTCCACTTCTCTTTCTCTATAAACTATCAATTAAGGCTGCAAATTCAGTAATAAAGTATTTGTATTCTTTATTTTCAATGAATTCATTATCGACCCAAGTTCCACCATATTTTGGTTGCATAATATTTTTATTAGTAATTTCTTCAGGTGATAAATACCAATCAAAATCAATTGGCTTATATTTACCATTTACTTTCTCTAATTTTAATTTATCCATATTAGGAAGAACAATTTCACTTTCTTCAGTAATACTAAAGCTTACAATTCCTAAATCTATTTGTTGAGGATAATCATCTTGTTTCAAATTAAAACTCTCACCTGCACTCAAATTGATTTCATTCATTTATTTTTTACCTCTTTTCTTTATATTTCTATTATATTATAAAGAGAATGAATTGTCAAACAAAAAAGAAAGATTAGTTAAAATCTTTCTTCTCTTTAGTGTTATTTTTAATAATATCTTCAAGTTCTTTCTGATTATTTTTTTTAACTTCTTCTTTTTTGTCTTTGTATGGTTTTAAAACATCATCTGTTTTTCCTTTTAGATAATTATAAATCTTTTCTTGAATGGATAAATTTCTTTCAAAAATTACCTTTAATTCCATTTTGTTATGAACATTAGTGTTTAAGATTAGTTTTTTAACTTTTATGTTCTTTCCTTGGCCTTCGTATTCATAATTTAATTTATTAATAATATATTCTAATTTTCCTAAGCCTTTCTTAACAATCAAGATGAAATCTTTATCGCCATCTTGTTTATTAGTAGTTTTAGCAAGATATTCAAAATTCTCATTAATCCAAGTGTTAGTAAATAAATCATTTTCTTCATTATTTTTTAACAGAAAATTTACTTCTACATTACTATCAAGTTCTATTGTTTTCACTTAAAATCTCCTATTTTATAAATCTAAAAATTCTACTTCATACTCTTTAGAATCTTCATTAAAAACATACTTCATACCTAGCTTGACAGTTATTTCTTTTGGAAAATTCAACAACTGCAATATTTTTTCATATTTTTCTACTTTGAATTTAGAAATACTTTTTAACTCAGTATAATCAAAGTCTCTATTTGATTTTATATTTGTAAAGTCATGTTCTTGTTTTTTAGGTGTTTCGACTTTAATCTTTTCAATACTAAAATCATCTAATTTATTTACTTCTAAAAGCAGTTCTGAATAATAATCTTCTGAAAGATTTTTAGAAAAAATAATTTTACTTACTTTTTCTCGAGTGCTCAATGTAAATTCTTGTTCAATTTCAAAAAAATTCCAATTGTTTTGTATGAGAGTAATAGGTTTATCAGCTAACAATTTATAATTCTTTACTAAAGTTCGCTTAAGCTCTTCAAAATACAATTCGCTATTAAACAATATAAATATAGGATTTACTAATTTAATATTTTCTTTTGCTTCTACATATGCAATACCTAAACCTTCTTCAAGGAATTTTTTATATTCCTCTAACACTTTAACTCTAGATTCTTTCTTTTTTACTACTGAGTTATAATCTGTTATCTCTTGATTTAATCGTTCTATTTCTTGACAAATATTTAAATAATTCATTTTAGTAAAACCTTTCTAATTCTTTTTCAATTTCAGAATAAGCAAACTCATTTCCACTATAATCAGTAACAGAAATTTTAATTGGTGTATTTTCAGTTCTATAAATATTAACAAGTTTAATTAATTCTATTAATGAATATTTTGTAAATTCTAATGAGTTCAATAATCTATTTGAAACAGCATGCTTAATTTGAATTTTTGAGTATAAATCAAAGAACTTATTTTCTTCATTATCTTTCTTACGAACTTTGCTAAATTCAAGTGCTTCTTCTTTTGTAATAAAAACATCAGCAATTTTACTTGAATATTCCACATTAAAACTTGAAGCCATACCAGCACCAGTCCATTGTCCCTTAGCTGACCACAACCGCAATCGTCCAAAGTCGTCATAAACAGTTACTGGTGTATATGGTTTAAAGACATAATTATCAAAAAATGCAATAGGCATTTCTGCTGTTTCCTTTAATAAATCTTCAGTCACCTCCAAAGAATAAACTTCCCCTTCTTTATCAACATAATAGAGAATATCTCCAGCTTCAAAAATATAACTTTTAATTTGCTTCATTGATTCTTTCCTCATATGTTTTATTCAAAATATTTAATTCTTTACTATATTCAATAATTTCATGCCAAGTATTTGTTGGTATTCTACTGCCTATAATATTGTAAATTCCATAGAAAGTTTCCCCTTGGCCACTAATTTGTTCAAAAATATAATAATCCTCACCTTCTTGAATAGCAAACAAATCAGTGGTGAACATGAATTCCTTAAAATCTAAATCAACAGTTGGAGGAAATGAAATTTTAATACCAGACTCTTTATATTTATGATAAGTTTGAGCTTGAATTTCATCAATGAAATCTTCATCATTTTCTATAGTAAAACCTTTGTTTTCATATTGTTCTTTAAATGTTAAAATTTCTTTTGATTTAATCAATTCCATCATTTCTTTAATTGTATATTGATTAAAAATTTCATCATAACAATTTTGAAGTTTACTTACATTTTCTGCCCAATTTTCTAGCTCCTTAAAGAATTCTTCATCAATAGCTATGCCACATTGAATTTTAAAGTCTCTATTTTCAAATTCTTCATAAACTTCCATGTCTTCATTGTCAGTTAATTCTAAATGATAGTTCTCAATCATAAACTCTTT
>ERZ773056.599-NODE-599-length-18984-cov-8.424851_pt1 | contig 18984 bp, 18 predicted proteins | sample MGYA00580857_ERZ773056 | MGnify/ENA primary metagenome ERZ773056 (study PRJEB29015, sample SAMEA2737996) | human oral metagenome | biome: human oral; feature: human-associated habitat; material: dental | place: China | collected 2114 ... | reverse complement strand
TGGAATGACGCACGTTTTTCTGCGATGGCTTCGGGACGTAGTGCGTAGCTGATGTCTAGACCTGAATCACGCATATTTAGCCCTTGGTTTAACCCTTGTGCACCGCAACCTACGATCACGATTTTCTTGCCTTTCAAAAAATCCGCTTCCGTTGCGAACTCACTGCGATCCATAAAACGGCAACGACCGAGTTGGTCTAATTGTTGGCGTAAGTTTAAGGTGTTGAAATAATTAGCCATGATGTTTTCCTTTTGTGTGGGAGTGTTTGTTTAGGTTTGGGTGATTATAGGGTGTTTTGGTGTTGCGTAAAGTGATATTATTGGGATTGTGTGTTGCGGTTTTTGCAATTACTCACATTTAGAAGAATCGGTTTCACCGATGGCGACCTTCTTTCTTTTGCAAAAATCGTCAGAATTTCGCCTGACGGCGACCTACTTTTTACTGCGCTACGCTTGCACTTCGTGTCGTTGGCAAAGCCAACGTTCAAAATCGAAGGATTTTGTCTTTGCTTGTGCAAAGTAAAAGTAGGCAAAAAGAAAGCACACCCCAGCTTCACCGCTGTTCTTCGCTTGATTGTCATTTTTTTAACGGAAATTTTCGAACTCGCCGCAAGCGGCTCAAACAAGCGAAAATTTCCTAAAAATGACAAGTCGCTCAGGCGGTTCAGATGGGGCCTTAAATTTGTCCGAGTATTATTAACATTAAAGTGCGGTTAATTTTTTAAGTGTTTTTATTTGAAATAACGATTTTAAAATCGATCGTATTTTTAGAATGATGCTCGGAAAAATGGGGCTCCGTTTAAGACGCCCTTATGGAAAGGCAATTTTTAGCTAAATTTCGCTTTGTTTGAGCGAAGCGAGTTCGAAATTTTGCGTTAAGAAAATTGCATTGAAATAAGGATAAGCGGCTTATCCGGGGTGCCTTTTCTTTTGGTTCGTTTTCTTTGGGCAAGCAAAGAAAATGAACTCGTACTCAACGACGTTGAGTACGAAACCCAAATCAAACTTAAATAAAACAAATACCATGACTTTTACCGATCTCAAAATCTTCATCACCCTCACCCAAACCCAAAACTTCGCCAAAACGGCGGCGTTGCACCACATGTCGCCGTCAACCTTGTCCCGCCAAATTCAAAAAATCGAAGAGAAACTGGGGCAACAGCTTTTGTGGCGGGATAATCGTCAGGTGTTGTTAACACCGAATGGGGAAGTGTTTTTGGCGTTTGCACAGCAGCAGTGGCAGAATTGGATGCTGTTTCAACAGCAGTTGCATACCCAAGAGGAAGAACTTAGCGGGGAGATAAAACTGTATTGCTCGGTGACGGCGGCGTATAGCCATTTGCCGGGGATTTTGGAGAAATTCCGTGCACATTATCCGAAAGTGGAAATTCAACTGACCACAGGTGATCCGGCGCAGGCGGTACATTTAGTACAGACACAACAAGTCGATTTAGCACTCGCGGGGAAACCGCCGGTATTGCCAAGTGCGGTGACATTTCATTATATCGATGATATTGCGTTGTCGATGATTGCGCCTCGTGTGGCATGTTCGGCAACGCAGTTATTGCAGCAAGATCCCATCAATTGGCAACAAGTTCCTTTTATTCTGCCGTTAGATGGTATGGCGCGGCAGCGGATTGAAGAATGGTTTAAACAAAAAGGCATTAAACACCCGAAAATCTATGGCACCGTGGCCGGGCATGAAGGCATTGTGTCCATGGTGGCACTGGGCTGTGGTTTGGCGTTATTGCCTGATGTGGTGATTAAGAACAGTCCGTTGAATAGCCAAATTTCTACCTTGCAATTAGAGGAGCCGATTACCCCTTTTGAACTCGGTGTTTGCGCCTTGAAGCCTGCCTTGGAACGCCCTTTAGTGCGTGCATTTTGGCAGTTGTTGGAGTAAAGTGCGGTCAAGATTTAAGGAGTTTTTATGCTAAAAGGCGTTGCGTTTTCTTTATTTGCCTCTCTGCTGTTTGGCTACATGTATTATTTTTCTACGCTGTTGCTGCCGTTGAGTGGTACCGATATTTTCGGTTATCGTATTGTATTTACCCTGCCTTTTGTGGCGGCGGCTGTATTTTTGTTTAAACAAAAAATGGCGTTGATAGCCCATTTAAAACGCATTCAAAAACAACCGCACTTTGCCTTGGCTTTTCTCTTTACCGGTGCGTTGATGGGCTTTCAAATGTGGCTGTTTTTATGGGCACCTAATAATGGCAGCTCGTTGAGCGTTTCTTTCGGTTATTTATTGCTGCCTTTAGTGATGGTGGCGGCGGCGCGAATTATTTTTAAAGAACGGATTTCGCGCATTAAGTTTTTGGCGGTATTGATTGCTGCTGTGGGGGTCATTTCTAACATCGCCTTAAAAGGGGAAATTTCTTGGGAAGCACTAGTGATTTGTGTGGGTTATACCACTTACTTTGTGCTTCGTCGAATGTGGAAAATGACCGATCTTGCGGCGTTTTTCTTAGAAATGTTAACCCTTTTGCCATTTTGTGCGTATTTTGCGTGGCAAGTGGATATTAGCCAAGTACAACAAAGCAATCCGCATATTTTGGTCTTGTTGCTACTGCTCGGCTTAATTAGCGGGACGGCTCTCAATGCGTACATTCTTGCCAGCAATCATTTACCGATGAATTTGTTGGGCTTACTTGGTTATGTAGAGCCTTGCTTGATGGTGGGGGTTTCTTTGTTAATCGGCGAAGAAATCGATGCGCAAAGTTATCCGCTGTTTATTTGTTTGGTCCTTGCCATGCTTTTGATTATCACGGATGGCATTCTACAAGCGAAAACGCGTCAATAGCTTTATAACTGCTCAAACAACGGCGTAATGTTCGGCATTACGCCACGCCATAAATAAAATGAATGCGCAGCTTGAGCCAATAACATGCCGAAACCGTCGCTTCGGTTTTGTACGCCTAACGCACCACAGCGTGCTAAAAACGGCGTGTCTTTTTGTCGATCATATTGCATGTCGTAAACCGCTTTTGCTACACGTAGAATCTCATCGTTAATCACTACTGTGCCGCCATGCAGACCAGAGGAGGTCGCATTGATAATCACATCAAAGGATTGCGCGGGAAGTTTACCAAGTTCTACGGCACGAATATTGCCGTAAGGCGAAAATTTCTCAGCCAGCTGTTGCGCTTTGGCTAAAGTGCGGTTGGCAATCACAATGTTTTGCTGGGCATGTAAAAGCGGTAACAATACGCCTTTTGTGGCACCGCCTGCGCCTAAAATGAGTAGGGTTTGATTCGGCTTAAGCCAATTCAACCGTTGCAAATCCGTCACCAATCCTGCGCCGTCAGTGTTGTCCGCATACAACGTGCCGTCGTCTAATTTTTTCAACGTATTGCAGGCTTCCGCCATCAGACAACGCTCACTGTGTACATCTGCCAGTTTGAACGCCCGTTCTTTGAAAGGCGAAGTGATATTACATCCCGCCGCCCCCTGTGCAAAAAACGCCAATAATTGCCGTTCAAAATCCTGTTCGTCGCCCAACATGGCATCGTATTGCACATCTTGTACGGTTTGTTCGGCAAAAATGCGGTGAATTTGCGGTGATTTGCTTTGCGCAATCGGGTTGCCCCAAACGGCATATAACATGATTTATCCTTGACGAAAAACTTGATTGGTGAAAATGTCGCGAATTTCAGACGGATTTACTGCACCGCCCACAGGCATATCCAGCACTGGGAAATTCGTGCCGAATTGTTGTGTCACTTCTTGGGCTGTACGGCAAGGCGCCTGTCCGGTTAAGTTGGCGCTGGTGGAGGTGAGGGCAAAGCCTGCCTGTTCGCATAACAGCTTAACGGCAGGGTGTTGGCTGATGCGCACCGCAATGCTGTTAAAATCGCCGGTAAGAAATTTAGGTGTCGTTGTTTTTGCCGGGACGACCCATGTCGTTGGCCGATCATATTGCGTGGTTAAGCGTTGCCAATGTGCTTCCATCAAACGGCTTTCATCCATAAAAGGCAACAAAAAATCCAAGCTCGGCGCAATTAAAATCAGCCCTTTTGACATCGGGCGTTGTTTTAAAACCAGTAAATTTTCCACCGCACTTTGGCTGTTTGGATTACAACCTAAGCCAAAAACCGCTTCGGTAGGGTAGGCAACCACTTGCTGATTTTTTAAATGGTTAACAATCTCTTGTAAATTCATGAGGTTACTCGGTCGTAAAAATGTGGCGGCAGGTTTTATTCACACATTGCCAAGTGCGTTGTTCGCCCTGTTGTTTTTTTAATAAGGCTAAATTGCCGTGGCATTGCGGGCAATTCACTAAATAGGGTTTAGTTGGCACGGAAAACTTACAATGCGGAAAACGGTTGCAGGCGTAAAATAGCTTGCCGGCACGTCCACGCCGCGCCACTAACTGACCTTCTTGGCATTCCGGGCAAGGTACGTGTTCTTCCGTTTCCTCTTCTGTTTCCTCATGCACCACAAAATGACACTCAGGATAATTGCTACAACCGATAAACATGCCGAAATGCCCTTGTTTTAACGCCAATAAATGGCCGCATTGAGGGCAAGTTTGTTCTAACATTTTGAGGTTTTTTACCTCAAGGGAAGCCTGTAACGGTTTTAAATAATCACATTGCGGATAAGCAGAACAGCCGAGAAACAGCCCTTTTTTCCCTTGCTTTATTTGCAACAACGCACCGCACTGCGGGCAGTGTTCCTCGTGTTTGGTAGGCTGAAATAAAGGTTGGTTCATGGCATGCCCTAAAAGTGCGGTGATTTTTCTCGACAAATATTCAAACGGTTCAAGCGCCATTCTACCGCAAGTTTTGCGCCTTTTGCCACCCACGAAATGAAAAAGCAAAAGGTCGGCAAAGACCACGGATTTCCTTTATACTAACGCCCAATATCAGGAGGGAACATGTTTGCATTGGATATTGATTTAAATGTGTTATTGGGCGTTTGCGTTGCATTGGGTGTGCTTTGCCTTATTTTGCTTTTTATCAGCGCGCGTCGGAAACGGGATAGCTTGGAATTACAACAGGATTTAAATAAAAACATTGAGGATTTTAATCATTTATTAGAAAAATTTGATGCCGTTACTGCCCGTAAAAATCAATTAGAACAAGAGGTAGTGAAAGCGCAAACCACGGCGGATGGGCTACAAATTCGCTTAAACGAACGGGATGAAAAAGTACAGTATTTGCAAACGGAACTGAACGAAGAACAGGCGCGCTATTCCGCCATCGCAGAACAAATAACGACGCTGAAAGAACGTTTTGGTGTGGCATCGGCGCAGGCGGACAGCTTGCGCGGACAACTTGCGCAAAGCCAAGCGCAGCTTACCCGCAAAGAAGAATCACTGACAAATTTAACGGAAAAACACACCGCACTTTCGCAGGAACTGGCGGAATTGAAAACCACGTTAACAGAAAAAGAAAAGCATTTTGCCGAGCAGCAACAACATGTTGAACAAACCAAGCAGCAGCTCAATACGGAATTTCAAAACCTCGCCAATCGTATTTTAGAAGAGAAAAGCCAGCGTTTTCAGCAAACGAACCAAGCATCAATGGACAGCTTGTTAAAGCCGTTCCGTGAGCAAATTGAGAGTTTCCAAAAACGGGTGAATGAAATTCATTCGGAATCCCTCAAAGGCAACGCAGGCTTGGAAGCGGAAATTAAGAAAGTGTTGGAAATCGGTTTGAGTATGTCGCAACAAGCGAACAATTTGACTTCCGCTCTGAAAGGGGAAAAGAAAACCCTTGGTAACTGGGGGGAAATGCAGTTGGAGCGGGCGCTGCAATCTGCCGGCTTGGTGGAAGATGAACATTACACGGCACAGGCGCATTTCAAAAACGAAGAGGGCAAACGCAATTACCCCGACTTTATTCTTAACCTACCGGATGAGAAACATTTGATTATCGACAGCAAAATGTCGCTTAACGCTTATGAAAGTGCGGTCAGTGCTGAAGATGAAATAGAGCGTCAGGCGTTTCTGCGCGAGCATATTAAGGCGTTGCGTAATCACATTGACGACTTATCCCGCAAAGATTACAGCAACCTTATCGGCGTACGTAGCCCGAATTTCGTGTTGATGTTTATTGCCGTGGAACCGGCTTACATTGAAGCCTTAAAAATGGACCCGAGTTTGTTCGGTTATGGTTATGACAAAAACGTCATTATGGTGTCATACACCACACTGATGCCGATTTTACGTACGGTGGCGAACCTTTGGCGGGTGGAACGCGGTAATGCGGAAGCGCGTGAAATCAGTGAGAAAGCAGGGGATATTTACAACCAAATCTGCTTACTCGCGGAGCGTTTGGCGAAAGTGGGAAACAGCCTTTCCACTGTCAGTTCACACTACAACAGCGCTGTCACGGCACTCGTAGGGCAACAGGGCTTGATGGGCAAAGTGGAACGCTTTAAAGCCCTCTCTGCCAAAGCCAACAAAACCATGCCCGATATCGAACCGTTGCATCATGATTTTGAAACGGAACGGTTGTTGCTAAATAAAGAAAAAACAGAGAACGAACCTAAAGAAAGCCTAGAAAGCACATAGAAAAATGTACAAAAAAATACCGCACTTTAATAAATTACATTAAAGTGCGGTTTATTTTAAGACCAAACCACGCATGGAACGTGATTTAACCCTTTCGGATATTCACGATTTCGTGCAACAAGTTGCACGCTACGATTCTTGTTGCACGAATAATTAACCTCGATGCGCAATTCACGATTTCGTGCAACAAGTTGCACGCTACTCTATAGATCCTTATCGTGTTGAAAAACTTTTCATTAATTGACCGCACTTGGTGCAATACCTTTCTTCCGGCGGCTATTTTTCACCGTAGAAATTGGCTCAAGTTTGACAAACTCTACACCGGTCGGTGGATTTTCCAATGCAATGGTTAACACTTCATCGATGGTTTCTACCGCGTGAATGTTCAAATCACGTTTGGCGTTTTCCGGAATCTCTTCCAAATCTTTCACATTATCTTTTGGAATAATCACCGTTTTAATACCGCCACGGTGCGCTGCCAGTAATTTTTCTTTTAAACCGCCAATTGGCAATACTTTGCCACGTAGGCTGATTTCACCTGTCATCGCCACTTCCGATTTCACCGGATTACCGGTTAAACAAGACACTAATGCGGTGCACATAGCAATCCCTGCACTCGGGCCATCTTTTGGCGTCGCACCGTCCGGAACGTGAATATGAATATCGCGTTTTTCGTGGAATTCCGGATTAATACCTAATTTATCTGCACGGGCGCGTACGACAGTCATTGCCGCTTGAATGGATTCTTTCATGACATCGCCCAAGGAGCCTGTGTAACTGAGTTTACCTTTCCCTAGCACTGAGGCGGTTTCAATCGTCAGTAAATCGCCGCCGACTTCCGTCCATGCCAAACCGGTGACTTCGCCAACACGATTTTGCGTATCTGCACGACCAAATTCAAAGCGTTTCACACCAAGGTAATCGTGTAGATTTTTTGCCGTCACTTTGATGGATTTTAATTTTTTATCTAACAGTAAGGTTTTTACAGCTTTACGGCAGATTTTCGATATTTCACGTTCTAAATTACGCACACCGGCTTCACGAGTGTAATAGCGGATAATATCCACGATCGCACTGTCATCAATGGTTAATTCACCGGCTTTTAGCCCATTGCGTTCCATTTGTTTGTTGATCAAATGGCGAGTGGCGATATTCAGTTTTTCATCTTCCGTATAACCGGATAAACGAATCACTTCCATACGGTCTAATAATGGCGTTGGAATGTGCATGGAGTTTGAGGTCGCCACAAACATGACATCGGATAAATCGTAGTCCACTTCCAAATAATGATCGTTGAAATGAGCATTTTGTTCAGGATCCAATACCTCTAATAATGCAGAGGCAGGATCGCCACGCATATCAGAAGACATTTTGTCGATTTCATCTAACAAAAAGAGCGGGTTTTTTACACCGACTTTTGCCATTTTTTGAATCAATTTACCCGGCAAAGAACCAATATAGGTTTTACGGTGACCACGAATTTCTGCTTCATCACGTACGCCGCCTAATGCCATGCGCACATATTTACGCCCTGTTGCATTGGCAATAGATTGTCCTAAAGAGGTTTTACCAACACCAGGAGGGCCTACCAAGCAAAGAATTGGCCCTTTTAATTGATTTAAACGGGTTTGCACGGCAAGGTATTCCAAAATACGCTCTTTCACGCGCTCCAAACCATAGTGATCGGCATCTAAAATGTCTTGGGCTTTCGCGAGATCTTTTTTCACTTTGGTGCGTTTATGCCAAGGCACTTGAATCATCCAGTCAATATAACTGCGCACAACAGTGGCTTCAGCCGACATTGGTGACATCATTTTCAGTTTTTGTAACTCGGCTTCGACTTTTTCACGTGCTTCCAAAGGCATTCTTGCCTCTTCAATTTTTTGACGAAGCTGTTCAATTTCACTTATCGCATTTTCTTCTTCGCCAAGCTCTTTTTGAATGGCTTTAATTTGTTCGTTTAAGTAATAATCGCGCTGACTTTTCTCCATTTGTTTTTTCACGCGACTACGAATGCGTTTTTCCACCTGTAATAGATCCGCTTCGGACTGCATTAAACCCAGCAAATACTCAAAACGTTCCACCACATTGCTCATTTCTAATACGGTTTGTTTTTGGGCAACGGAAACCGGTAAATGGGAGGCTAAGGTGTCACTTAATTGTTCCAAATTTTCAATTTGTTGAAGTGCGGAAAGAATATCCGGCTGTACTTTCTTATTCAAATTCACATAGTTTTGAAATTCATCTAAGGCTGCTTTGTGAACAACTTGTAATTCTTTTTTATTGCCAAGCGTACTTTCAATCGGCTTAATTTGCGCTTGAAAATGTTCACCGGTATCTTCCAATTGATAAATCTGTGCACGTTGCTGTCCTTCCACTAACACTTTCACCGTGCCGTCCGGCAGTTTGAGCAACTGGATAATATTGGCAATGGTGCCGACATCGTATAAATCATCAATACCGGGTTCTTCCAATTCCGGCTGCTTTTGCGATACCAACAAGAGTTGCTTGCCGTGATTCATTGCTTCATCAAGGCTGTGGATAGATCTTGGTCTTCCCACAAATAACGGCATCACCATATAAGGAAACACAACGACATCGCGCAATGGCAATACCGGTATGGTTTGTAATTCTGATTTTTTTGTTCTCATCGCATACTCCCTTTTCTATTCTGCTAATTTGGCTCTATATGGAGATGATTTCGTTAAATTCAAGATTTAGAAAAAAATCTACCGCACTTAATTCAGTCTTTCGACATATTCTCAATTGCCATGCAACCGTTTAAATGAACGGATTGATTCTAGAGGAAAGCGCAGTATAATTCTATCAATTCATAGCATTTTCTATGCCTTAGCCAATCTTTTCACCTATTCACGGGAGCCAATCTATGAAAAATTTATTTAAAATTTCACTTCTCGCCACAACATTTGCCTTGTCCGCTCATGCCGGAAATGTTTACGTACAAGGCGATTTGGGATATTCACAATTTACCATTGATGATTTTCCCGGCCATCAAAACACGTTTAATCAACGTATCAGCTTAGGTTACGATTTTGATAATCCATTTCGCCTTGCGGTAGATTACACCCATTTCAGAAAAATCCACAAATCTGCACATGACGAAAATATCAGCGCAGAGAGTTCTGTCAAATTGAGCTCTGTCGGTGTCACCGGGCTGTATGATTTCAACATTAACGACATCAATGCAAAGCTCGTTCCTTATATTGGTATTCGTTTATCGCATAACAATATCAACGCCACCGTAAGCCGAACAACTCGTCAAAGCTTCAATTACCTTAAATATCGTGATAATTATGTTGGTTTTGGCGCACTTGGTGGGGCGCAATACAAGATCAATGAACGCATTAGCTTAAATGGAAATATCGAGTACAACAGATTTAGCCGCGACTTAGAATTAAATGAAGTCGGCGCCAAACTGGGTGTTCGTGTCAATTTCTAAAAAAACAGTCAATAATTCAACCGCACTTATTCACCACCGAATAAGTGCTTTTTGTTTTGATAAATTGGTCGGCTTTGTATTCAAAAGCGTTTTCGCTTATACTACGCCGCAATTTTTAACGCAAATCACAAGAAATATTATGGGTTTCTTAACAGGTAAACGTATTTTAGTTACAGGTCTCGCCAGCAATCGTTCTATCGCCTACGGCATTGCAAAAGCGATGAAAGAGCAAGGCGCAGAATTGGCTTTCACTTATTTAAATGAAAAATTACAACCGCGTGTTGAAGAATTTGCCAAAGAATTTGGCGCAAACATCGTGCTTCCGTTAGACGTTGCCACCGATGAAAGCATTCAAAACAGCTTCGCAGAATTAAGCAAACATTGGGATAAATTCGATGGTTTCGTACACGCCATCTCCTTCGCACCGGGCGATCAATTAGACGGCGACTATGTCAATGCGGCAACCCGTGAAGGTTATCGCATTGCCCACGACATCAGTGCATACAGCTTCGTGGCAATGGCGCAAGCGGCACGCCCATATTTGAACCCGAATGCCGCATTATTAACGCTGTCCTACTTAGGTGCAGAACGTGCTATTCCAAATTACAACGTGATGTGTTTAGCCAAAGCCTCTCTTGAAGCGGCAACCCGTGTGATAGCAGCGGATTTAGGTAAAGACGGCATTCGCGTGAACGCCATTTCCGCAGGCCCGATTCGTACCTTAGCGGCTTCCGGCATCAAAAACTTCAAGAAAATGTTGGCAACCTTCGAGAAAACTGCTGCATTACGCCGCACTGTGACTATCGAAGATGTAGGCAACTCCGCTGCATTCTTATGTTCTGATTTAGCCTCCGGGATCACCGGTGAAATCGTCCATGTTGATGCAGGCTTCAGCATCACCGCCATGGGCGAATTAGGCGAAGAATAATTTTTTCTTCCTTTATTTATTGGCAGGTTTTTTGACCTGCCTTTTCTTTTGTAAGGTGGACTTCAGTCTGCCGTTATCGTTTTTCACTTTATCTGCGGACGAAAATCCGCCCAACGTAATTATGTTCCAAGATAATCCATTACTCGCACAACTCAAACAACAAATTCATGACAGCAAAGAACGTGTGGAAGGCACGGTGAAAGGCTCCGATAAAGCCTATGGCTTTTTAGAATGTGATAAAAAAAGCTACTTTATTGCGCCACCTGCCATGAAAAAAGTCATGTACGGCGACAAAATCAGTGCCACAATCGAAAAACAAGGCGATAAAGCTCTGCCAGCATTCCTGTTTGGGGCGCCTTAAAAGAACCGTTAACAGCCGAACAATTTGCCGAACGTATCGAACAGGTGTTAAATCGCAAACCATTAATTTGCACGGAAAACGGACCGCACTTTATCAGCAAAATCGGTATCTGCACCGGTGGAGGCCAAGGTTACATTGATCTTGCTGCAGCCCAAGGTTGCGACGCCTTTATTACAGGCGAAGTATCTGAACAAACGATCCATTCTACGAGGGAGCAAGGGATTCATTTTTTTGCTGCAGGTCACCAAGCCTTGGGCGAGTGGCTGGCAAAAGAACACGGTTTTGAGGTGGAATTTAAGGATATGGATAATCCGGCATAACAGATTTACCCTTGACTTCTCTATAAAATATATGTATAGAATCAGTAACCATCTAGGAATAGAAGTATTATTTCTGCTGGTATTTTAATTATTACATTCTAACAAGAGGAGAAACACTATGAGTAAAGAATTCGATGCAAAACGCAAAGAACTGTTAGAAGAACTAAATGACATTTTGAATAATGCTGAAGAGCTCTTTAATGAAAAAAGTGAAGCCGGCGCAGAAGAACTGAAAAAATTAAAAAAAAGTTTAAGTTCTCAAGTTAAAGCGATTAAAGGACAATTTAGCTCTCTTCAAGAAGAAGCCGTTGAAAAAACTAAAGAGGTGATTAAGAACACTGATACTCTAGTACAGGAAAACCCCTACAAAGCCATCGGCACTGCCGCTGTTATTGGGTTATTACTGGGCGTACTCATCAGTAAAAAATAGTTGTTATTTACTAAAATCGTTCTACTAAATAATGGCTGCGTATACTAGTTTTTCTGCGCAGCCAATTTTCGTTTCAGACAGCTTAAGGAGATGGAATGCAAATCATACAAAAAATTAAAAATACATTGATTACAACCCTTGAGTTAACACAAATCCGTTTGCAAATGCTTCGGATTGACTTTATCCAGCTAAAAAATTCTTTGTTATCAACTCTCGTTATTATACTGTTCGCCTTCTTACTTTTATTAGTTTCTTTTATTAGTTTATTATTTGGTTTGAATTCCTACCTTTCTCCAGAAAATAAAATTACCGCATTTTTTTCTATCAGTGTTATCGCACTATTGATTGTTTTGTTTTTAGCCTTTGGGTTATCGCGTTTTTTGAAAAAACAAAAAACATTTATGATGGATACAGTAATAGAGATACAACAAGACATTAATGCATTAAAAAATATTATAGGTAAATCCAAACAAGAGTAGGAGAAGTGATAATGCGTTTAGAAGAAGAAAAAGAACTTTTAGTACTCAAGGGCAATATATTGCGACTTAAATTACGTTCACAAGGTAATACAACAAAACGAGAAATTTCATCTCCTCTCCAGAATATAAATTTCTTAGGTTCAGTGTTAAATCAACCCTTAATACGTTCTTTACTATTCACGGCAGTAAGTAAAAAACTGTTTACCGCCCGCAGCATTGTTGTTACTGGATTAGGCTTAGTGACGCTCTATGCACTTGGCAAACATAGTCAGCATAATCAATCTGAATAAATTAGCTTTTAATAAATTACCCTAACATATCGGAACACTTACTCTGATAATTGCTCCTATAAGGCAAAACAAGTATAATTTCGCCAATTTTTTCACTAAAACAAACAGGAATAATTATGGGTTTCTTAACAGGTAAACGTATTTTAGTTACTGGTCTCGCCAGCAGTCGTTCTATCGCCTACGGCATTGCAAAAGCAATGAAAGAGCAAGGCGCAGAATTGGCTTTCACTTATTTAAATGAAAAATTACAACCGCGTGTTGAAGAATTTGCCAAAGAATTTGGCGCAAACATCGTGCTTCCGTTAGACGTTGCCACCGATGAAAGCATTCAAAACAGCTTCGCAGAATTAAGCAAACATTGGGATAAATTCGATGGTTTCGTACACGCCATCTCCTTCGCACCGGGCGATCAATTAGACGGCGACTATGTCAATGCGGCAACCCGTGAAGGTTATCGCATTGCCCACGACATCAGTGCATACAGCTTCGTGGCAATGGCGCAAGCGGCACGCCCATATTTGAACCCGAATGCCGCATTATTAACGCTGTCCTACTTAGGTGCAGAACGTGCTATTCCAAATTACAACGTGATGTGTTTAGCCAAAGCCTCTCTTGAAGCGGCAACCCGTGTGATAGCAGCGGATTTAGGTAAAGACGGCATTCGCGTGAACGCCATTTCCGCAGGCCCGATTCGTACCTTAGCGGCTTCCGGCATCAAAAACTTCAAGAAAATGTTGGCAACCTTCGAGAAAACTGCTGCATTACGCCGCACTGTGACTATCGAAGATGTAGGCAACTCCGCTGCATTCTTATGTTCTGATTTAGCCTCCGGGATCACCGGTGAAATCGTCCATGTTGATGCAGGCTTCAGCATCACCGCCATGGGCGAATTAGGCGAAGAATAATTTTTTCTTCCTTTATTTATTGGCAGGTTTTTTGACCTGCCTTTTCTTTTGTAAGGTGGACTTCAGTCTGCCGTTATCGTTTTTCACTTTATCTGCGGACGAAAATCCGCCCAACGTAATTATGTTCCAAGATAATCCATTACTCGCACAACTCAAACAACAAATTCATGACAGCAAAGAACGTGTGGAAGGCACGGTGAAAGGTACGGACAAGGCTTATGGCTTTTTGGAATGCGACAAAAAAAGCTACTTTATTGCGCCACCTGCCATGAAAAAAGTGATGCACGGCGATAAGATCAGCGCCACGATCGAAAAACAAGGCGATAAAGAACAAGCCGAACCGGAAGCCTTAATCGAGCCGATGCTTACCCGTTTTATCGCGAAAGTGCGGTTCAATAAAGACAAGAAATTACAGGTGCTTGTTGATCATCCTAACATCAATCAGCCCATTGGCGCCGCACAAAGCAAAGCCGTCAAAGAAGAATTACAGGAAGGCGATTGGGTTGTGGCAACCTTAAAAACCCACCCTTTGCGCGACGATCGTTTTTTCTATGCGCAAATCACTCAATTTATTTGCCACGCCGATGATGAACTGGCACCTTGGTGGGTGACTCTTGCGCGTCATGAACAACCGCGTGAACCGGTGCAAGGACAAGATCACTATGAAATACAGGATCAAGAAACACGCGAAAATCTGACCGCACTTCACTTCGTCACCATCGACTCTGAAACCACGCAGGACATGGACGATGCCTTGTATATTGAGCCGCTCACTTCAAACGGTGAACAAACCGGCTGGCAATTAGTGGTGGCCATTGCCGACCCAACGGCTTACATTAGTTTAAATTCACAAATCGAAAAAGACGCCAAACAACGTTGTTTTACCAATTATCTGCCCGGCTTCAATATTCCGATGTTGCCGCGCGAACTTTCCGATGAGCTTTGTTCTTTAAAACCTCACGAAACCCGTCCGGCATTGGTGTGTTATATTCAAACAGATTTAGCCGGCAATATCACCGCGCCTTCACGATTTGTATTGGCAGAAGTGCAATCTAAAGCCAAATTAGCCTATAACAATGTTTCCGATTACTTAGAAGGCAAAGCCAATGCTTGGCTGCCGGAAAAACCGGAAACGGCACAGCAAATTCACTGGTTGCACCAATTTACTCTGACCAGAACGCAATGGCGCAAAACCTACGCTCTGCTTTTTAAAGAAAAACCGGATTATTCTTTCGTGCTGGCAGAAAATGGCAAAGTGCAAGAAATTAAGGCGGAATACCGTCGTATTGCCAACCAAATCGTGGAAGAATCCATGATTATCGCCAATATCTGCGCCGCCCAATTTTTACATGAAAACTTGCAATGCGGCATCTTCAACACGCACAGCGGATTCGATAAAAAGTTCTTGGAAAATGCCCACCATTTCTTGTTAGCCAATTTAGCCAATGAGGAAAACAAAGCGGAATTACAAAGCCGTTATGCACCAGAAAATTTGGCAACCTTAAAAGGTTACTGCCAAATGCGCCATGATATTGAACCGATTGAAGGGGATTACTTGGAATTCCGTTTGCGTCGTTTTCTCGCGTTTGCAGAATTTAAAGCGGAATTGGAACCGCACTTTGGCCTAGGCTTAAATGGCTATGCCACGTGGACCTCGCCAATCCGTAAATATTCGGATATGGTGAACCATCGCTTAATCAAAGCCCATTTAGCCAACCGCGATTTCACCAAACCGGAAGAAAGCGTACTTGCCCGCTTACAAGAAGCCCGTCGCCAAAATCGTTTGGTGGAACGTGATATTGCCGATTGGTTATATTGCCGTTATTTGGTGGATAAAGTCGCTGAAAAACCGGAATTTGATGCTGAAGTACAAGATGTGAGCCGTGGTGGTTTACGCGTCATGCTATTAGAAAACGGCGCTTCCATGTTTATTCCTGCCTCAACGCTGCACGACAATAAAGAAGAGGTTGTGATTAATCCTGATGAAATCGCTTTTTATGTGAAAGATCAGCGGTTATACAAAATCGGCGACCGAATTCGCGTACAACTCACTGAAGTGCGGGAAACGACCCGAAGCATTGTGGGAACCGTCGTCAAATAGGAATAAAAAAAGCCACACGTCAATATCGCGTGTGGCTTTTTTATGAGAGGGATAAATTAAAGAATCTCTAACAATTCCACTTCAAAGACTAATGGACTAAATGGCGGGATAGCTGCGCCTGCGCCACGTTCGCCATAGGCTAATTCGTGTGGAATTGCCAAACACCATTTGGATCCGACCGGCATCATGGAAAGCGCTTCGATCCAACCTTTGATTACACCGTTAACCGGGAATTCTGCCGGTTGACCGCGTGCGACGGAACTGTCGAATACAGTGCCGTCCGGTAATGTGCCGGTGTAGTGAACGCGTACTTTATCGGTTGTCGATGGCACGTTGCCGTTGCCTTCAACTAACACTTCATATTGCAAGCCGGAATCGGTGACTTTCACGCCGTCTTTTTGTTTGTTCGCCTCTAAGAAAGCTTTACCTGCGGCTTCAATTTCTTTGAATTGCGCTTGTTGGGCTTCCGCGGCTTGTTGTTGCAATTGTTGCAACGCTTGGCTGATTTCATTGAAATCTAATGCCGGCGCATGTTGATTTAACACATCGTAAATCCCTTTTGCTACCGCTTCTGCTTTCACCGCTAATTGGCTATCCAATAATTGTTGACCGATTTGCAAACCGATACCATAACTGCCTTTGGCTTCGGTATCGTCTAATCTCACTTGATTGAAAAATTCTGCTGTCATGTTGTTTTCCTTCTGTTGATAAAACTATTTCATCGTGGCTAAGATTTCACCCATTCTTACCGGAACGTCCACCTCTAAATGTTCAGCTAAAGTCACGGAATTCGCCGGGAATAAGTTAATGACGGTTGAGCCCAATTGGAATGCGCCCATTTCTTGACCTTTGGTAAGTTTAATGGCGTTGTCCCCTTGATATGTCCAGACTTTGATTTCACCGGTACGCGGCGGATTAATGACGCCTGCCCAAACCGTACTCATGCTGGCAGTGATGGTCGCGCCCACGAGGATTTGTACCATTGGGCCGAATGCGGTATCAAAAACACAAATAACGCGTTCATTGCGAGCGAATAAATTTGGCACGTGTTCCGCTAAGAACGGATTGACCGAGAATAAATCGCCTGGCACATAAATCATTTTGCGCAAGGTGGCATCGCACGGCATGTGGACGCGGTGATAATCACGCGGAGATAAATAAATCGTGGCAAATTCGCCGTTTTTAAAGGTGTTAACTAATTCTTCATCGCCGGCTAATAAATCCGATAGGCTGAAAAAATGCCCCTTGGCTTGCAATAAACGTTCATCGTCAATATGCCCGATTTGGCTCACACGACCATCAGCAGGTAAGCAAAGTGCGGTCGGATTTTCATTGATTTTTCGTGCGTCGTCTTTTAACTCACGAATAAAAAATTGGTTGAAGCTTTCATAATCACTAAAGTTCTCTTTTTTAGCTTCGCTCATGTCCACGTTGTATTTCTTTGCGAAAACCTTGATCACGAAATGTGTTACTGCCCCCCATTTTTGTTGGGCAAACCAGCCGGCTAATTGGGTTAAATACAGTTGCGGCATAATGTATTGAAAAGCAACTTTCGCACGTTGCCAATAAGTGAATTTCGTCATAATGTCTATTTCTTGTACAATGTTAAAATGAATAAGGGCGTGATTATATCAACTTTTCTTCGCCTTCCAACCTTAATTTATCCAAACGCACAAATAACGACAGTACCATTCCCCAATGCGCTTAATTGCAATTCAACTTATTGAAACAAAAAAGTGCGGTGAAATATGAGAGGATTTTTATTTGATAAACCGTCCTAAAATTTCACCGCACTTTATCTATAAAAAAACCTGCTTAATCTCAATCAAGCAGGTTTTTCTTTAATTAATCGCGCAAACTAGTTCGCACAAGTTTGGCAAGCGGCTTGGAACATCCAAACTAATTTTTCTTGTGCTTTAATGTAATCACTCATTTGTGAAACGGTGCCTTCATCGCCGGCATCTGCCGCCAACGCAAGAATTTCACGTTGTTGAGCCAGTAACACTTTAAAGCCTTCTAGTGTGCCTCTTAAGCAAGCAACTGCAGTGCTCACAGCAATATCTTCCTTAATACGAGAATGGCTTAAATATTGGCTAAACGCATTGTTTGGGGTGTAGCCCAAGGTCAAAATACGTTCTGCTACTTCGTCCACTTTTTCCACTAAATCGGTGTAAATTTCTTCAAATTTTGCGTGTAATTCAAAGAAGTTCACGTCTTTAATGTTCCAGTGATAACCACGCACGTTGGTGTAGAAGACTTGATAAGTGGCTAATAATTCATTTAATTTTGCAGCTAATTCTTCAGATTTTGCGGTATCTAAACCAATAAATGTTTTTGACATGATATGTTCTCCTATACTTTACTTTGTTAATTTATAAAAAGATGAACGATTGAAAAACCTAACACCGTTCGTTTTTGTTGGCGTAAGTATAGAAAAAAGCACATAATAGTGCCAATTGTTAGACTGAATAGAATTGATAGATTATAAGAATTAAATAACTAATAATCATTTTCAAAAGCTATTAAAAAAGGAACATAAATGACAGACGCAAGCCAACCAACTGCTTCCCCCCAAAAAAATACACGCAAAAAAGCCTTAGGCATTTTCTTTTTTCTTCTTATTATCATGGCGATCCTCGCCGGATTATATTGGTCCTATTTTATTAAAAATTATCAAACCACCGAAGACGCCTATGTGAGTGGCAATCAAGTCATGATTTCTTCGCAAATTGCCGGAAACGTACGACAAATTAATGTTGAAAACATGGATTTTGTGCACGCGGGAGATGTGTTACTTGAGCTGGATGACACAGATTATCAACTGAGTTTCAATCAAGCGCAAAGTACCTTAGCAAGTGCAGTACGCCAAATTTCGCAGCTTGGCTACACCGTGAAACAACTGGAAGCAACGGTTCAAGCCAACCAGACGGCGTTAACGAAAGCACAAGGCGATTTAGCACGCCGTGAACAGTTAGGGAAAAGCGGAGCAATTGATAAAGAATCGCTACAACACGCGAGAGAAGCGGTAATGACCGCGGAAGCCAACTTAAGAGCCGTAAAAAACCAACTTGCTGCCAATCAATCCTTATTAATGAATGTGCCGCTAAAAGAGCAACCGGAAATTCAAAAAGCCATCAGTTCCGTCAAACAGGCATGGCTCAATTTACAACGTACAAAAATCACCAGCCCGG
>ERZ773056.597-NODE-597-length-18985-cov-12.958796_pt1 | contig 18985 bp, 19 predicted proteins | sample MGYA00580857_ERZ773056 | MGnify/ENA primary metagenome ERZ773056 (study PRJEB29015, sample SAMEA2737996) | human oral metagenome | biome: human oral; feature: human-associated habitat; material: dental | place: China | collected 2114 ... | reverse complement strand
AGATACAGTGTTCGTAGTAAGTGGCGCACCTGCAGCATCCAATGAACCGGCATCCTTACCGATCGCTACGTTATTATCACCATTTGCATATTGACCTGCGCGTTGTCCGATGGATGTATTATTTTTACCAGCTGTTGCATAACGTCCCGCACTATCGCCGATAGAAATACCCGCAGTATTACCTTCACCTGGAGAAGTGTTGTCTGCACCGGCATCTTTACCAATAGAAACTTGGTTTGCACCACTCACATGAGCGCGCGTACCAAACGCCAATGAATCGTCTGTACCAGCTGCGGCATTGATATTGTTACCCATCACATAAGTACGTGCGCTTGCAACGGTGTTTTTATTACCAATTGCTAATGCATCTTCAGCAGTCGCATGGCTTTCAGGACCTACAACAATAGCTCGCGTTGCTGTTGCTGTAGAGAGACTAGAACGATTATTTGGGTCCTTAGATCTATCAAAGTTATTTGCAATCACAATACTTTGTACGCCACTGGCTGTATTATATGAACCGATAGAAATGGTTTTCATACCATCAGTTTTAGCATAGTTACCAATAGCTAACGCATCCAGCGCTTCTGTGGCTGTGCTTTCGTTAGTAGCTCTTGCACCTATAGCGATAGAAGATGAACCTAATGACTTGGCAGCATAACCAATTGCAATAGATTTTTTACCTTCAAAAGCACCCGCTTTTCCGGATTCAGCCTCTGAACCAATGGAGATAGAATAGTCGGTATGAACTCCAGCATCTTTCCCGATTGCAATACCATCTAATTTTTTATTCGCATCATCCAACGTCGTACCCGTACCCATACGAATACTATTCGTTGCGCCTGCGCCATCGGTACCACGATCGCCCACGCCGATAATACCGGAGTTCACGTCTAAACGACCGCCAAGGGTGAGGTTTTTACTGTTGTAAAATAAAGAGCGGTTAGTTTGAGTATCATGATTTTCAGCACCTGTTCCACCTGTTGGTAAACAAGGATTTCTTGCATCTAATTCGAAGTTAGTTTTTGTTCCTAATGGTGAACCTGCTGCTACACCTACCGCAGGATAAATTGTTTTGCTTCCACCATATATTAACTGGAGAGCAGAAGTGGCTACGTCATCAATTACTGCAAGACATGCAGGATCTTGACCGTTGTTAATAAAAATCCCCGGTGCAGCCACCGCGTTTGTGGAGGTTAACGCCAACCCAACAGAGATGGCAAGCGCACTGGCAGCAAAGCCGGCGGTGCCTTTCGCAACACGACCGACAACAGTTCTTTCGGAACCCTTGCCATGTGCAGAAGCAAATTCAGGGACGGCGGTGAACACACCAAGCGCCTTATTAAAAATGCTTTTGTAAATATGATTCATAAGTGATTTCCTTTTTTATGAAGAAAACGAAGGCTGTCACCAGCCGTAAAACTTTTTTGCTTTGCTTTTAACCGTTCTGCTTTTTAGAAGTGAATGCTTTTGTTGCCCACAATCCTCCTTAAAAGTTCTGAAAGTATCGGCTGAAAAATTCCGTGAAAAACGACCGCACTTTAAATCACCTCGCGCGGCATTTTAAAGGGTATTATTTCAACCTATACCTTAACCTCGGCATGATATTCAAAAAATAACCACAGGTCAACCACCGCAACACCCCACACCTTGAGTTTACATTGTTTTACATTTGCGCAACGGCGCGTTTTTCCCATATCGTAGCGTGCATCTTGATGCACGAATGATTTCACCTCGGTGCGGAATGAAGTGCGGTGGTTTTTGAGCGTATTTTTTCGTGCGTAGCGTGCAACTTGTTGCACGAATGATTTCACCTCGGTGCGGAATGAAGTGCGGTGGTTTTTGGGACGTGTTTTTTCGTGCAACAAGTTGCACGCTACGATTCTTTTATTTTCAAGGCTTTTGATGGCGCACGCTTCACAGCGTGTGCCGATAACCGATTGATATAAAAGGCACGCGTTAGGAAACGCGCGCCATCAAAAAGGGTTATTCCATATTGTAGAACCACGCACGGAACATTATTTAACCCTTTCGGGTATTCACGATTTCGTGCGTAGCGTGCATCTTGATGCACGAAAGATTTACCTTATGAGCGTGTTTATTCGTGCAACAAGTTGCACGCTACGGGTTTACATTATGCATACATACTACTACAATGACGCATAAAGGGTAAGGGATATGTACACGATTGTTGAATCTCATATTTACACAAAAATGGCTTCTGCGATTTTAACGCAAGATGAGCAAGAAGCGCTTGCCACGTTTATCGCAATGCAACCCGAATCAGGTGATGTGATTCCGCATTCGGGCGGTTGTCGCAAATTACGCTGGCAACGGCAAGGTATGGGGCGGCGCGGTGGAAGTCGGGTGATTTATTTTAATCAACTTAACGACGGCAAAATATGTCTGTTGTTAATTTATGCAAAAGCAAAATCCGAGACGATTCCGGCGCACTTGCTGAAGCAATTAAAGGAGGAATTGGAAAAATGACGATAGATTTAGAGAAAATCAATATTGCCGAACACGAATTCACTGGTGAAGAAATCGGCGAGCTGTTGTTAACTTCCGTACGCCAAATTAAGAGCGGGCAATGCCGAGAGCGCGAGATCACCAATGAGGCGATTACCGCACGCAAAAACATCGGGTTGTCGCAATCCGCCTTTGCGCAACTCATGGGAATTTCCGTCCGCACGTTACAAGGCTGGGAACAAGGCAGACGCAAACCCACAGGCGCAGCAGCAACGTTATTAAAAATCGCCACCCACCACCCCGATGTATTATTGGAGCTTGCCGGTTAAGCGCGCCTTTCGCACTCCGTAGCGTGCATCTTGATGCACGACCGAACCACGCACGGAACGTTATTTAACTCTTTTTCGGATATTCATGATTTCGTGCGTAGCGTGCATCTTGATGCACGAATGAATCACGCAAGGAACGCTATTCACCATTTTTCGGATATTCATGATTTCGTGCGTAGCGTGCAACTTGTTGCACGACCGAACCACACACGGAACGTTATTTAACCCTTTCGGGGATTCACGATTTCGTGCAACAAGTTGCACGCTACGGGGAGCGTTTATTATTTCTGTATGCGGCGACTATTGGCATTTTTGTGTGGAGCGTTGTATGCTAAAGCAAAATTGAACACCACAGGAGATGATATGTTAAATGAAACCAAACCGCAGACGCCTTTTCAGGAGAAAATCTCATCTCTATTTCAACAATCCTTAACCGAAGAACAGCGTTTTTTACAAGGCATTTTGCGCGGTGAGATACAAACATTTTCACACGAAGAAGTTATCGCCACCTTGCGTGAGACGTTAAAACGATGAAGCAGGATTATGTCGTTCGTTGGTCTGAAATGGCGCGTTTTCAGTGCGTAGCGTGCATCTTGATGCACGAATGATTTCCCTCACGAGCTTTTTTATTCGTGCAACAAGTTGCACGCTACGGGGAGTTGATTTTGTGGGTGCTCAAGATTATAGTAAAACGCAATTTATTGAGGAGAAAACAATGTTGCTGACTGAAAAAGGGTATGACGCATTTTTAGCTGAGAATATTGCGCGAGGCAATGAGGATATTCTGATGGGGCGTTGTCATTCGTTAGAAGAGGCGCGCGCAACATGGCAACACACCATTCAACAGAAAGCGGCGGAACTCGCGCAGTTGGATGAGCAACATGAGTCGGTTTATGGCTAATGTGATTTTGTCTAAACTCGCCACAGACAATATCAATGAAATCCTCGCCAATGTTTACGAATTCACCGGGTTTATTTCTACTCCGGAAAAACTCCTCGCCGAATTTGAAAAAACTTTCCGTTTGATTGCCTTTATGCCTGATGCCATCGGTCGTTTGCGCGAAGACGGTGAGCGTGAAGCCTTTTGTCGAAATTATCGTATTATTTATCGCGTTGTTGAAGAAACCGTGTATATCAAAACGGTAGTTCATAGCCGCCGGCTTTATCCCCAACCCTCATTTTCACCTTAAGTCCGTAGCGTGAATTTTGATGCACGAATGATTTCCCTTATGAGCGTTTTTATTCGTGCAACAAGTTGCACGCTACGAGGAGCATTATTTCATATCGTAGCGTGCATCTTGATGCACGAATGATTCCACCTCGGCACGGAATGAAGTGCGGTGATTTTTTAACGTGTTTTTTCGTGCAACGAGTTGCACGCTACGGGGAGGAATAACGTTGTTGTTTTGCGGATTTGAAATCAATGATATAAACGGTATGTGCGCCGACAAGAAATTTAACGATGTATTTTCCGTTCAATAGGGGAATTTCTTTTTTCTTTCTGAGCCGGTAAACGTCTGCTGTGTAGGAAAGCTTGTCTATTTCGCTTTTAACGGCATCGTAAAAGTGCTCTGCGATAAGTACATTTTGAGATTGTTGTAGAATGTAGCGAGCTTGGTTGAGTAATTTTTCTTCCGCGACGCTGTGCCATTGAATGATGTAATCAAACTTCATCGAGCTTTAATTCTCGGCGTAAATCAATCATCACTTGCTCGTGAGAAATTGTTTTCACTATGCCTTTTTCTAGTTGTTCGAGCAAATGTTGCTCTTCTTCGGTGTAATATGTCTCTTTTTTCTTAAATAAGGGTTGAGGTGATAGGGCAATTTGCATGGCATTTCCTGTTATTTACAGACTTGGTTTTATTCTACAATTCCTGCTATCCCCACGCAAGGATTTGCACGCACGGAACGCTATTCAACCTCTTTCAGGTATTCATGATTTCGTGCAACAAGTTGCACGCTACGAGAGAGAATGATTCCACCTCGGTGCGTGATTGACGATTTCGTGCAACGAGTTGCACTCTACGGGAGATTATTGTGATAAATATAGCCGGTATCTTGCTTCTAATTTTGCAAAATCACAGCAGAATTTTTCGAATCCAAAACGCTTTGTTATCACGTTGGTGTAGGTTTTTGTGGCGATGTCAAAAATGCGTGCGCGATGTTGATTGATGTATAAATCTTCGTTGATAAGTAAGGCGGTGTATTTAAAGTCGATCTGAAATTCTTGGGTATAATCTATTTCGATCAAGGCACTCTCTGTGATGGGAAACATATACGCAAATCGGATAGTAGCTTTTTGTTCCCCGCCAATTTTAACTTTAAAATCCGTTTGACCTTTGCCCTTTTGAGAAGACAATGGGGCAATGTATTTCACGCCGTTAATGGAAAGTACAATGCCGACAAAAGGTCTCGCTTTTCCATTATCTTTGTTCTGTGGAATTTTGTGTTCAACTTCTCTTAAGAAATCAAGATAATGTTCGCTTACACGGTATAGCTTTAACTTGTCATTCATCTTGACTCCTTGGAATAATGATTCATATAAAAAAAGATGCCTGACGGCATCTTTTTTAGCACTAGGGTAGTCCTCACCTCATTAAGTAGCACTTATGGCAGCTTACGCCTCATTATGTAGCACTTATGGCAGCTTACGCCTTCTTTTGTAATATAAGCATTTTTTGTGTTGGTTTCAAGCCGATTTCGAGCATTTCATTTAAAATTCGCACGTTGTTTGCCGTTTCGTGCGTAGCGTGCATCTTGATGCACGACCAAACCACGCACGGAACGCTATTCACGATTTCGGGTGTAGCGTGCATCTTGATGCACGACCGAACCACGCACGGAACGTTATTCACCACCTTTCGGGTATTCACGATTTCGTGCAACGAGTTGCACGCTACGGGTGAATAAAAAGAGAGGAAGGTTTCCTTTCCTCTCTTTGTTTGGTGTTGTGCGTTGATGTGCTCGCTATTCATCCAAGAAGCTGCGTAAAGTTTCGGAGCGGCTTGGGTGGCGCAATTTGCGTAGTGCTTTGGCTTCGATTTGACGAATACGTTCACGGGTTACATCGAATTGTTTGCCGACTTCTTCTAATGTGTGGTCGGTGTTCATGTCGATGCCGAAACGCATACGAAGCACTTTCGCTTCACGTGGCGTTAAGCCTTCCAACACTTCGTGTGTGGCAGCTTTTAGGCTTTGTGCGGTGGCGGAATCCAATGGCAGTTCCAAGGTGGAATCTTCGATGAAATCGCCTAAATGGGAGTCGTCATCATCGCCGATTGGGGTTTCCATGGAAATCGGTTCTTTGGCGATTTTCAGCACTTTGCGGATTTTGTCTTCCGGCATTCCCATGCGCTCTGCCAGTTCTTCCGGTGTGGCTTCACGTCCCATTTCTTGCAACATTTGGCGAGAAATACGATTGAGTTTGTTGATGGTTTCAATCATATGCACCGGAATGCGAATGGTGCGGGCTTGGTCGGCGATAGAACGCGTGATCGCCTGACGAATCCACCATGTGGCATAAGTGGAGAATTTGTAACCACGGCGGTATTCAAATTTATCCACGGCTTTCATTAAGCCGATATTGCCTTCTTGAATTAAATCAAGGAACTGCAAGCCACGGTTGGTGTATTTTTTCGCAATGGAAATCACCAAACGCAGGTTCGCTTCCACCATTTCTTTTTTGGCACGGCGTGCTTTGAGTTCGCCTTGCGAAATGCGTTCGCAAATGTCTCGAATTTGCTGAATGGTGAGGTTGGTGTCTTGTTCAATTTGAACTAAGTTGGCAATCGCCTGACGTAAATCTGCTTCATATTGCACTAATTTTTCCGACCAAGACTTTCCTGCCGCTAAGGCTTTCACCAGCCAAACGTCTTGGGTTTCGTGTCCGATAAAGCTTTTTTGGAAAGTCGCTTTTGGCATTTTGGCATTATCCACCACGATTCTTTGAATCGTGCGTTCTTGGTTGCGCACTTGCTTCATGATGTCGCGCATACGCAACACTAAGGCATCAAACTGTTTCGGCACTAAGCGGAATGTGGTGAAAATCTCGGATAATACTTGAATTTCCGCTTTGGTTTTGGCTGAGGTACGACCGTGTTTTGCAATGCTTGCCAGTGTTTTTTGATGTTGATCTTTAAGTGCGGTGAATTTTTCGCGCGCAACTTCAGGATCAATGCTGTTATCACTGTCGCTTTCATCGCTGCTATTTTCTTCGTTGCCTTCTTCGTCCTCTAATTCCTCTGTCGCATCGACACTTTCGCTTTCTTCATCTGACGCGAAGGTTTCTTCTAATTCGGCATTGTCGGCTTCGGTGATGACGTTCGGATCAACAAAACCGGTAATCAAATCTGCTAAGCGGGCTTCCCCTCTTTCCACTGCGTCATATTGTTCAATGAGATTGGTAATGGCTTCAGGATAGGCGGCAACGGCGCTTTGCACTTCGTTGATGCCTTCTTCGATGCGTTTGGCGATGTCAATTTCGCCCTCGCGGGTGAGCAATTCCACGCTTCCCATTTCGCGCATATACATCCGCACAGGATCGGTGGTGCGACCGAGTTCTGCTTCTACGCTGGATAACACTTGGGTGGCTTCTTCGACAACATCTTCATCAGCGATATTTTCGTTGAGCATCAGATCATCGGCATCCGGTGCGGCTTCCAACACCTGAATGCCCATGTCGTTAATCATTTGAATAATATCTTCAATCTGATCCGCATCGACTAATTCTTCAGGCAGGCTGTCATTGACCTCGGCATAAGTTAAATAACCTTGCTCTTTCCCTTGTGCGATGAGTAGTTTCAATTGAGATTGTGGATTTTGATCCATATTTAATATCCGCCTTGCTGACTTATTTAGTGAAGATAAAATGCTAGGGATTTTAGCATTCTTACTAGGGTTTAACTATTTCTTTTCTTGTTTTTTTACTAACAAATGTGAAAGCTCTTGCTTTTCGTTAAGATCCAAGCCTTCCGCACGATCTTTTGCAATGAGCCATTGGATGCGCTTATCCACCAGTTGCAGATAAAAATAACGCAATGTTTCTCGAAACGTGTCTTCGATCTTATCGTCTTCAATCAAATGGTTCCACGCCAGCAATTTTTCAAGCGTCCCTTGTTGGGGTGTATCGCGCCAATGCTCCAGCAGTTGACCGGCACTAATGCCAATTTTTTCACGACAAAGTGCGGTCAGTTCTGCGAGTAAATCGTAGCCCGGCTCGTCTAAGTTTTTGAGCGGTTCCAAATCCGGTATGAATTTCACCAATTCCGGATTTTGTAACAATAACGCAATGAGAATCCGCATTGGCGTGCGCTTGAACTGCATGGTCGGCACGGTGGTTTCATTGTGTGGTTTGGCAGGATTCGGGAGCAGACTTTCCAGCTGTGTCGGATCCAAAATGCCTAATTTTTTCGCAAGCGTATTACGCAAATCCAACCGCAATACATCGCCCGGAATTTGTTTAATTAGCGGAATCGCCAGGGCGGCAAGTTTCGCTTTGCCCTCTTTTGAAGAAAAATCGACTTGCGGAGTTAAGTGCGCAAACAAGAATTCGCTCAAGGATTGCGCCTTCTCAATGTATTCCTCGAAGCCTTGTTTACCGTATTGACGAATGAAGCTATCAGGGTCTTCATCGTCCGGTAAAAAGATAAATTTTAGCTGCCGCCCGTCTTCTAAATAAGGCAACGCATTTTCTAAGGCGCGCCATGCGGCATCTCGTCCCGCGCGGTCGCCGTCATAACAGCAAATCACTTGTTCGGTGGAGCGAAAAAGTAATTGAATTTGTTCCGAGGTCGTGGAAGTGCCAAGAGAGGCTACGGCATAATCGACACCAAATTGGGCTAATGCCACCACGTCCATGTAGCCTTCAACCACCAGCAGTTTTTGGGGTGAATCGTCCGCCTGTAAGGCTTCAAATAAACCGTAGAGTTCACTGCCTTTGTGGTAGGTAATGGTTTCCGGTGAGTTTAAGTATTTCGGTTTTTCATCGGTTAACACGCGCCCACCAAACGCGACCGTACGCCCACGACGATCACGAATGGGGAACATAATCCGATTACGGAATTTGTCGTACACGTTGCCACGATCATTGCGCGACAGCATGCCTAAATCGAACAGTTTTTGTTGTTCTTCACGGGTTTTGCCGAATTGACGATACACGGTATCCATGGCATTTGGCACATAACCGATTTGAAAACGGTCAATGATTTCCGCTGACAATCCGCGTTGTTGCAGATAACTTTGTGCCGGAATATTTAACGGCAATTGTTGCTGATAAAATTTGGCGATTTCCTGCATTAACTCATATAGATTTCGCTTAGTTTGGAAATCAACCTGCTTGCCGTTATCGTTAAAGTGCGGTCGTTTTTCGTAGGGAATTTCCAAGCCGAGAAAACCTGCCAGTTCTTCCACCGCCTCTACAAATTCCAGCTTGTCATATTCCATTAAAAAGGAAATGGCATTGCCGTGCGCACCGCAACCAAAGCAATGATAAAACTGCTTTTTATCACTCACGGTAAAAGAAGGGGTCTTTTCATGGTGAAACGGGCAGCAGGCTTGATAATCACGGCCGGCTTTTTTCAGTTTTACGCGGGAATTAATTAAATCGACGATGTTCGTTTTGGTTAAAATATCGTCTATAAATGTGCGGGGAATGGAACCTTTCATCGAGTATTCTGCCTCTTATTGTGAATGAAATATGAGCCTAACTGATGAGATTAAGAGAAAATAAAACCGTGAGCCTTGGAAGATTCACGGTTTGAATAACTCGAGTTAAAATGCGGTTATTAGTATAAACGTGTATTACGTGCGTTTTCACGAGCAACGCGTTTAGCGTGACGTTTTGCGCGGGTGGCATTTTCACGTTTACGAATCGTTGTTGGTTTTTCGTAGAATTCACGAGCACGAACTTCTGCTAAGATACCAGCTTTTTCGCAAGAGCGTTTAAAACGACGTAATGCTACGTCAAAGGATTCATTTTCACGAACTTTAATTACAGGCATAAGCCAATCACCTCAATGAGTTTAATTAATTTAATTGCAATTTAAATTTTATTTGTTGCCACAAGTTGCGGCAGATTCAATAAAGGTCGCAATTTTAATCTAATTTAACAGGAAAAGTAAAGGAAAGATTCGCCTTTTCCTGAAATCCGTGTTGATAAACTGGTTAAACCTGAGTAAAAAAGGTAAAATTTGTGGCATAAATCCAAGATAAACAGAGAATACAAATGCGAATTTTAGGCATCGAAACGTCCTGTGATGAAACAGGCGTTGCCATTTATGACGAAGAAAAAGGCTTGATCGCCAATCAGCTCCATACCCAAATTGCGCTACACGCCGATTACGGCGGCGTTGTGCCGGAACTCGCCTCGCGCGATCATATCCGCAAACTCGCCCCCTTATTACAAGCCGCCTTACAAGAAGCCCATCTCACCGCCAAAGACATTGACGGCATCGCTTATACCTGCGGTCCGGGTTTAGTCGGCGCATTGTTGGTAGGCTCTACCGTAGCACGTTCTTTAGCCTATGCGTGGAATATCCCCGCCATTGGGGTACATCACATGGAAGGGCATTTACTGGCGCCGATGCTAGAAGAAAATCCACCGCACTTTCCTTTTGTGGCGTTGTTAGTGTCCGGCGGACATACCCAATTAGTGCGTGTGGACGGTGTTGGACGCTACGAATTATTAGGCGAATCTATTGATGATGCCGCCGGAGAGGCATTTGACAAAACGGCAAAATTACTCGGTTTGGATTATCCCGGTGGCGCGGCACTGGCACGTTTAGCGTTAAAGGGTACGCCGAACCGTTTTGCATTCCCTCGCCCAATGACCGATCGTCCCGGTTTGGATTTTAGTTTTTCCGGCTTAAAAACTTTTGCTGCCAATACGCTTCATCAAGTGATGCAAGAAGAAGGGGAATTAACCGAGCAAAGCAAAGCGGATATTGCTTATGCGTTCCAAGAGGCGGTGGTGGACACGTTGGCAATCAAATGTAAGCGTGCGTTAAAACAAACAGGCTTGAAACGTTTAGTGATTGCCGGCGGCGTGAGCGCCAATAAACAGTTGCGCCAAACCTTGGCGGAGCTAATGCAACAATTAGGGGGGGAAGTGTTTTACCCGCAACCGCAATTTTGCACCGATAACGGCGCCATGATTGCTTATGCCGGTTTTCTACGTTTAAAACAAGGACAGCAGCAAGATCTTGCCATCGAAGTGCGCCCACGCTGGGCAATGACCGAATTAACCGCTGTTTAGCCCTCGACAAAAGTGCGGTAGAACATTGAGGAGATTTCCCCCCGATTTTCTACCGCACGTTTACTTTCTTCTTTACGCCCTTTTTTGCTTCTTTACTTCCTTTCTGCTTAAATTTTCCGCCGACATTTCTGCCGTGAGTTTCTATCGTAAATTTCTATTGTCAGTTTCTACAGTAAATTTCTACCGCACCCGTCTTCTGCGCTGATGAAATAGCTTGCTCATAGACTGTGTAGCTTTATTGCTTGGCATTGGGGCTTTTTCTGCAACATGAACTCGGCTACGGTGATACTGGCTGAAGAAATAATGCAGGCTGCCGGCAAATAAGACGCCCACTAAAAACACAATAATGATTTCGCCATAAAGCCGATGAAACATCTGATTAATTTTGCTTTTTGTCGATTGGGCATATTTGGCATCAAAAGTCACACGCAGAAAACCTTCTACGCCGTTTGAAGAATAAATCGGTTCGACAATTTGTTGTGAATCCGTGTCTTTTTCTTCCGGTTTATCCAATCCCAATAAACTGCGAAGATTCGGTGAGTTGGTGCTTTGCGCCAATAATTCACCATTACGGGCATAAACAGCAGCGTCCAACACAAATTCCTCTTTGACGAAGTTATCTAAATTTTCCACCAGTTGCTCAGTTTTGGCATTATTAACTAACAACATTGAGAACAAACTGGCTTGTTGCCGCGCCAGTAAATGGGACACGTTCGCCACTTGGTTGACACTGGAAAGCTGTGAGCCGATTTTAAACTGTTTTATACCAAATAAAATGATCGTCATGATGCCGGCACATAGCAACATAATGCCGAATAACATCACCCATTTCATCATTTTTTCTTTTACTAAATGCAAGTTATTTTCCCCAAAGATGGATAAGTAAGCTAGAATAAATCGCTTTTTTGAGAATCGCTACAATTTACAGGATTTTTATGCAAACACAAAATCTGACCGATATTCTTCGTCATTTTCCCTCATTGCCCGCCTCATTAATTGCCGATCAACCTTGTGAAGCCACACAGGCGTTTGTGCTTTATTCCGATAAGCTAAACTTCACAACGCTACAGGCTTTTCAACAAAAGTGCGGTGAAAATTTTTTGTGTTTTGCCGCATGGAATGTATTGCATAACACCGTGGTGTTGCTCAAAGGCAACTGGAAAGCGGAATGGATTGGCATTGCCCATGAATTAGCACTGGATATTGCACCGCTCAACTTTCACGCCAGTTTGAAGCAAGCGGGATTATTGGTGATGGACATGGATTCCACCGCCATTCAAATTGAATGTATCGATGAAATCGCCAAACTTGCCGGTACCGGTGAGATGGTTTCCGCCATTACGGAACGCGCTATGCGTGGCGAGCTCGATTTTAGTCAAAGTCTGCGCCAACGAGTAGCGACCTTAAAAGACGCACCGGAAAGCATTTTGCAAGCGGTCAAACAGCATTTACCGCTGATGCCGGGATTGGTGGAAACAGTCAAAGAACTCAAAAATCACGGTTGGAAAGTGGCGATTGCTTCCGGCGGTTTTACCTATTTTGCCGAAGTATTACAACAAAAACTCGGTTTAGATTTCATTGCCGCCAATCAATTTGAAATTATTAACGGCAAACTCACCGGCAAGGTGCAAGGCGCCATTGTGGATGCACAATACAAAGCGCAAACCTTACAACAGCTGGCACAACAATTTCACATTGCCAAAGAAAACACTGTTGCCATCGGCGACGGCGCCAACGATCTCGCCATGATGCAAATTGCCGATGTCGGCGTGGCTTATCACGCCAAACCCAAAGTACAACAATTGGCGCAAGTTATCGTCAATTTCACCGATTTAACCGCACTTTTATGTATTTTAAGTGCAAACGACAAAATCAAATAAGGAGAAAACCATGCCATCATTCGACATTGTTTCCGAAATCAGCGGACACGAAATCCGCAACGCCGTGGAAAACGCCAACCGCGAACTGACTAACCGTTGGGATTTCCGCAACGTACAAGCCGCTATCGAATTTAACGAAAAAAACGAAAGCATTAAAGTGAGCAGCGAATCGGATTTCCAAGTGGAACAACTCATCGACATCTTACGTAACGCGTGTATTAAACGTAACATCGAATCCAATTCCTTAGATATTCCTGCCGACTATGAACACAACGGCAAAACCTACAGCAAGGAAATCAAGCTGAAACAAGGCATTGAAACCGACATGGCGAAAAAGATCACAAAGCTTATCAAAGACTCCAAAATCAAAGTCCAAAGCCAAATTCAAGGCGAGCAAGTCCGTGTTACCGGCAAATCCCATTTTTATCAAGAATTCCAACTGAAGAATGTGTGCCACTCAGATAATTTGGCGCCCCAGAAGACAGAAAAATTTGATTATTTTTTACAAAAATTCCTTGCGTAAAAACTCGTGAATCGCTCGGTTGAGTTGTGAAATTCTCTGAAAAATCTGAGGAGGTTTTGGTGCAACCAATCAGAAAAACTATCCCAAGAATCACAAAAGTAGAAATTATTTTTTTCATGCGTTCATTGTAAAGATTTTTGTAAAAAAATCAAAATTGACTTATTCAAAAAGTGAGTATACTTGAGGGGATTTTAACACAATTTTATGACAAATCCACAAGTAAAAATGATTACCAATTTTGGTGATATTACCTTTGAACTTTTTCCAGAATTTGCGCCCAAAGCAGTAGAAAATTTTATCGGACTTTCAAAAAATGGCTATTATGATGGCGTTATTTTTCATCGTGTGATTCGGGATTTTATGATTCAGGGTGGCGATCCGACAGGAACGGGAATGGGCGGAAGTAGTATTTGGAACAAAAATTTTGAAGACGAGTTTACTTTTTCATTGACGCACAAACGAGGCATGCTTTCTATGGCGAATGCGGGTCGAAATACGAATGGTTCGCAATTTTTCATTGTAACGATGGATAATGCGAGCTTTCTTGATCGCAAGCATACGATTTTTGGTCAAGTAATTTCTGGAATGGATGTGGTGGATGATATTGAGCGTTTACCAACGGATCACAATGATCGCCCAAAAATGGATGCAGTGATTGAAAAAGTAGAAATTATTAGTGAATAAAATATGAAAAATTTTTCTCAAAACATTCAGGAAAATTATAATTTTTCTGGTGAGCATATCGACATTGGTGTTGCTCTTTATGAAAATGAAATTTTTTCTGATACTCGCGTGAGTATTCCTTTGTCAACTTTGAATCGCCATGGGCTTATTACGGGGGCAACTGGCACAGGAAAAACGAAGACTATTCAGAAACTTTTGGAACGCCTTTCTGATGCGGGAGTTCCGAGTGTGATGAGATGGCACAGCCTTACTATCGTGAACTGAGGCAGTTCCTCATCGGGGAATACCGCACAAAGCGCATCTATCCGGATATGTTTGCGATCTTCAACGCACTGCACTACACAAGTTTTGCGGATACGAAGGTTGTCATCCTCGGACAGGATCCGTATCACGGCGACGGGCAGGCACATGGGCTCTCGTTCTCCGTGCAGGTCGGCGTCGAGCCGCCGCCGTCTCTGCTGAATATCTATCAGGAACTGCAGGATGATCTCGGTACGCAGCCGCCGGGGCACGGCTGCCTCATTCCGTGGGCACGGCAGGGAGTCCTTCTTCTGAATACCGTGCTTACCGTTCGTGCCCATGCGGCGGCGTCGCACCAGGGACACGGGTGGGAGCGCTTCACCGATCACATTATTCAGCTGCTCGGCGCACGTGAGCGGCCGCTTGCCTTTATCCTCTGGGGCAGCCCTGCACGAAAGAAGCACAGTCTCATTACAAACCCTCGTCACCTCATTGTCGAGTCGCCCCATCCGAGCCCGCTTTCGGCACATCGCGGCTTCTTCGGCAGCCGCCCGTTCTCACGCGTCAATGATTTTCTCGTGCAGGCGGGCGAGACGCCGATTGAGTGGCAGCTGCCGCCGGCAAGCGAGATTGAGGCATAATTTAAATAAAGGAAGGAGAGGGGTCATGAAGATAACATCTCTGCGCAATATCTGTGCGCTCGGACTGCTTGTATGCCTTGGCGGATGCGGTGTGCCTGCTGCATCCTCTGCGGAGATGCCGCGTGAGATCGTTCAGAGGAACCATCCGGCATCCGGACAGCGGGAGATCTACCTTGCGGGCGGTTGCTTTTGGGGGACGGAGCTCTACCTCAGCCTTGTGAACGGCGTCGTCTCGGCAGAGAGCGGCTATGCAAACGGAGATACGGCGCACCCGTCATATCGTGAAGTCTGCAGCGGCAGCGGGCATGCAGAGGCTGTTCATGTCGTCTATGATCCTGACATTATAAGCCTCGATCAGCTCCTTTCTGCCTTTTACGATTCGATTGACCCGACGGCAAAGGACCGCCAGGGAAACGATGTCGGTCGGCAGTATCGCTCGGGCATCTACTACGTTCCCAATGAGGACGGCAGCGACGGCCCCGATGCTGAGGCGATTCACGCCTCTCTCGATGCATTGCAGAAGCAGATCGGCAAGCCTCTTGCGATCGAGACGGGGCCGATTGTAAACTTTTACCGTGCAGAGGAGGATCATCAGGAATATCTTGAGAAGAATCCGAACGGCTACTGCCACATCTCGCCGGCTCTCATTGCACAGATGCGGGAGAAGCGTGCAGCCGCACAGAATGCTGCACCGCAGGCGAAGCGCAGCTTTGCAAAGCCCTCTGATGCTGAACTCAAGGCGCGGCTGACGGAGATGCAGTACGCTGTCACGCAGCAGAAGGCGACCGAACGCCCCTTCTTCAACGAGTACGACCATGAATTTCGTGAGGGCATTTACTGCGATGTTACTACAGGGGAACCGCTTTTTATCTCTGCGGACAAGTATGACTCCGGCTGCGGGTGGCCTGCATTCTCGCGGCCGATCGACGATGCACTGATTGCAGAGCATGAAGACCGTTCCTATGGCATGGTTCGTACGGAGGTTACTGCGGCGGGCAGTGGTGCGCATCTCGGGCATGTCTTTGATGACGGCCCAGCAGAGACCGGCGGCCTGCGCTACTGCATCAACAGCGCGTCCCTGCGTTTCATCCCGAAAGAAGACATGGAACGCGAGGGCTATGGCGACTATCTCTATTTGCTGGAAAAATAAATCCGGAAAAATCCCAGCGTATTGAGATAATTCGTAAAATATCTCTTTGTCATATTGACAAGTACTTCTTCCAATGTTATCTTTATCAAAGTCTTTTGTGAAAACTTTATAGCAATTGGATCAGGTGTTGCAGAGACTCTGCGCAGTCTCTGCATACTTAATAGAAAATCCGGTGAAAGGATCATGAACAGCAATGGGATGCTGTGATGCCTGCGAAGCCGGAGCGGTCCCGCCACTGTAACAGTGAGCAAGTCTGCACGAGAATGCCGCGTGCATTTTCGAGAATGTCACTGAGGTTATCCTTGGGAAGGCGCAGACGTGCGATGAACTGGAGCCAGGAGAACTGCCTGATTGACAATCGCCGTTTGACCTGCGAGTGATGGGGATGGAGATTTGCGTGCGGTTTATTTATCATGCTGCCGCTGAGATCCTTTGATGCATACAAGCCCTTTTCTGTATTGGCAGGAAAGGGCTTTTTGCTTCGTTTGGGGAAGTTTTCAACAATGAGTGCACATGGAGAGTTCTGTGGCAGAAAGGTGACAAAGGGGTATGACAAGAGAGAAGAAGCGGACGCTGGCAATACTTGCAGCTTTTGCCGGAGCGAGTCTTGCGGGGACAGGATATGCCGCGGAGCAGGCGACGGCGGATCAGGTCGAGGTGCATGATTTGAATGAGACCGTTGTGACGGCGCAGCGCCGTGAGAAGCGGGATATCGATACGCCTGCGACGATGACGATCATCACGGCGAAGGAGATTGAGAAGGCGGGCTACCGCAACGTATTCGAAGCCATCGATCAGCAGATCGGTTCAACGAGCACATCTTATGGTGAGGCGGGGCAGGATTTCGGCTTTGCCGCGGGGCGCATTGTTATGCGCGGCTTTGACCGCGGTACGCTCGTCATGGTAAACGGCGTGCCGATGAATCTCAAGAACTATCCGAGCACAGAGGGGATTCCTGCGTCGATGGTAGAGCGCATCGAGATCGTCAAAGGTGCGTCATCGACCCTCTACGGTGCAAACGCAATGGGCGGCGTCGTCAATATTATCTTGAAAAAACCGACGGCAGGGGAGTCGGAATTTAAGCTCAGTCAGACACTGGGCAATTACTTTAAGAAAAGCACTGCGACTTATGTCGGAGATCGTGTTGTCGTTGATGTGAGCCGCGAGTGGTCGAAGGATTTGCCGCACTCCAATGGATTCGGCATAGATAAGATCTCGTGGGTTGACTGGTGGGTCGGCAAAGGAAAGAAAAATCGTGTCGGCATTATGGCGCAGCTTACGGATGACGTTTCGCTGAATTATAATTATATGGACGCTGATATCACGCGCGGCGGCACTCGCTATGACAAGAATGCTGCGGGGACGGCTCTTGTCCCCGAGGGAACCAAATACAATTATCGTCATAGAGACTATCGCCACATGGCAAGCCTCATCTATCAGGGAAAGGAGAATGGGATTCGCGCGCTTCTCGGCTATACCTACCGCAAGGTATGGGGGTATGATTTCATTGCAAACCGTCCATTGGCATCCAATGCAACAATGGACGGAGAGATATTTGATATCCAAAAGAACTGGAGAATTCATGAAGACTCTCTTGTCTTTGGATATTCCTACAAGCGTGAGGCGATTGACACGCCTGCAAGACGGCGCTCTGCCGTGCGTACGGGAAATTCTCTTTATGCTTCTTACAGCAAGCAATTTACACCGAAGTTCAACGTTACGCTTGGCCTGCGCGGTGAGTTCATCAATGACCCTGTAAAGGATCAAAATGTCTTTATGCCGCAGTTCCAGACAAACTATCAATTCGATCGGAATACGGCGTGGTATATCAATATCGGCAAGGCATTCCAGATGCCGACCGTGGATGACAGCTTCAGCTATATGAGGTACAATCCCGCAGGGTTGAAGCCTGAGGAAGGGTGGACTTATGAAACGGGACTCAAGATGCGTCGCGGAAACGACACATGGAAGGCTGCTTTCTACCATATGAATATGAAGAATAAAATCGGCTGGGCAAGAGATTCCGCAACACAGGAAAATTATCCCGTGAACAAGGGGAATTTTAAAAACACAGGTGTCGAAGTCGAATATACGAAACGCTTCAATAATGTGTGGCGCTTGACCCTTGGCGGCAGCATCTCTAATCCCGAGGTACAGGATCCGTCAACACGAGCGAAAAAATGGGTGCAGGATGCCGGCCGTCTCGAAGGACTTGTCCGTCTTGACTATCAGATGGCAAAATGGCAGAGCAATCTGAATCTGAAATATCTCGGTGATCGTGAATATGTTGCACAACGATTCGGAGCTGCGCAGGATGTGCCCGATAAGATTCAGCTCAATATGAACGTGATCTACACGGCGGGCAAAGACGATGTGGTCTCACTCGGCATCTACAATCTGCTGAACCGTGAGAACTACTCCAACCGTTACGGCAACCTCGATCTCGGGCGCAACTTCCGCCTGACCTATACGCATGCGTTCTAAAGGAATCGCTGATAAAATGAAGTCCACTGGATTGGTACAGATTTTTCGTCCTGTCGAGGAGACAAACCGGACGCATAGCAAGAGCTATGTGGAGGATTTGTCGACAAAGAGGGGGCGGAAAAGATGCACCAAGGCAGTGGTGCTGAATTTATCAGTGCTTCCTAAATTACAGCTCTGCACGCTTTTGCTGCTCCTCCTTGCAGCCGGTATTCTCTCCGGCTGTGCGGGGGAGCAGCAGAATGCGGCAGAGCCATCTGTGTTTTATTGCGGAACGGATGATACGGGGGTGGAGGTCGTCCTGCGGGAAAAGCCGCAGCGTGTCGTCTCACTTGGTCTC
>ERZ773056.595-NODE-595-length-19011-cov-7.533762_pt1 | contig 19011 bp, 19 predicted proteins | sample MGYA00580857_ERZ773056 | MGnify/ENA primary metagenome ERZ773056 (study PRJEB29015, sample SAMEA2737996) | human oral metagenome | biome: human oral; feature: human-associated habitat; material: dental | place: China | collected 2114 ... | reverse complement strand
ATTGCGCTTGGTATCGGTACAATACTTGCTATATACGGTCTGGCAGCTAAGGTTGAAAAGGATAAGGTTCTTGACATTATGAATAATGCCATAAAGGACACGGGTATGATTATGCTTATTACAGGTGCCGGCGGTTCACTTGGTAATGTAATCAAAGCAAGCGGCATTGGTGATGTATTAGGTCAGGCTGTTGCCGGACTTCCGATCCCTGCAATACTTATACCATTCCTTATAGCGGCACTTATGCGTATAGCTCTCGGTTCCGCTACTGTTGCTATCACTACAGCATCATTACTTACCGCACCGCTTATGGGCAACTTAAATGCTTCACCACTTGTTATGGCAATGGCTTGTTGCGTCGGTGCTATATCATTCAGTTACTTCAATGATAGCGGATTCTGGGTATTCAACGGCATGTTCGGTCTTTCAGATATTAAAGACCAAGTAAAATGTAAAACTACCGTTTCCATGATAATGTCCGTTACAGGTATTATCACTCTTGGAATTATATCAATATTTATACACTAAAAATGAGCTGTCACATTACTGTGGCAGCTTTTTTCAACTATTGAATATCAAGCGGTTCTTTTCTTGTAGGCGGTGTAAATACACTGTCAATTGCCTTAAAATCATCCTCATCAAGTAAAATTTTATCAGCACCTGCATTCAGTATGGTATGAACCTTATTACCTGTTCTTGGTATTGCTATAGTCTTTCCGTTTCTAATATTCCATGCAAGCATCACCTGTGTAATATCACACTCATGTTTTTTTGCTATTTTCTTTAATACCTCCGAATTAAATAACCCTCTTCTGAGACTTCCTGCCTGTGCAAGCGGACAATATGACATAAGATTTATATTATTTTTTTCCATCCACGGTAACAAGCTGTACTCAATACCTCTTGAGCCTGTATGATAAAGCACTTGATTTACCATACAATTTTTCCCCTTTGGAGTATTGTAAAGTTCTTCCATATCATCTATATCAAAGTTTGATACACCCCAAGATTTTATCAATCCTTCCTTTACAAGTTCTTCAAGACATTCAACTGTTTCTCTTAGTGGAGTACTCCCTCTCCAATGATACAAGTACAAATTCAGATATGAAACTTTCATTCTTTTAATGCTGTTTTCACAAGATCTACGCATATTTGCCCTGTTTGCATTACTTGGTAGTACTTTTGAAACCAAAAAAAGTTTCTCTCTATCAAAATCTTTTATAGCTTCTCCTACCAATTCCTCACTTCTACCGCTACCATACATTTCGGCTGTATCTATAAGTGTCATTCCAAGATCTATACCTGTCTGTATAGCTTCTATCTCATCTTTTCTTTTTGTTTTACTGTCACCAAGATACCATGTTCCTTGCCCAAGCGCAGGTACAACTATTCCGTTTTTTAATTTTACAGTATTATTCATAAACGCCTCCTAAATGCCTATACTATATAATATTGATATTTTATAACCATTAATATTAATAATTCAACAATTGATATTATTTTATCATATATCTTAATTTTACTGTCGTTTTGTGCTATACTCTCTTAAATAAACTAACTAACGGAGTATATATGGATTTAAAGCAATTGGAATATATTATAGCTATAGATAAAGAAAGAAATATATCAAAGGCTGCAAACAGGCTTTTTATTACCCAATCAGCACTGAACCAACAGCTTTTAAAAATTGAAAATGAGTTGGGCACAAAACTCTTTGACAGAAGGCATCCGTTTATGGTTCCTACATTGTCCGGGAAAATATATATAAATACAGCTAAACGAATGATTGAAATGAAAGAAGACACTTATAAGATAATACGTGACATTGCTAATTAAGATTATGGCGAAATATCTCTGACTTATACTCCTGAACAAGGAGCGACTTTGTTTGCAAATATTTATCCTTACTTTCACGCAAAATATCCTAATATAACCTTCAAAATTACCGAGACAAGAGTAAAAGCCATGGAACAGCTGCTGTTAAGCAGAGAAGTAGATATAGCACTGAGCATATATTCAAAGGATATAGGGTTAAAAGACAGTCTTGAATTTATAGACCTGCACACTGAACAAATACTTGTTGGTGTTCCATCATCAAATCCTGTCTTAAAAACTATAAATGCTGTTTCCGATAACAAATACCCACAAATTGACTTAAATTCACTGGCCGAAGAAAATTTTGTACTTATGTCTACAAATACTTTGATAAGAGATATTATAGATCTATGTTTTAAAGAAGCTTCATTCACTCCAAAAGTTTTATTTGTAACATCCAGTACACCGACTGTATTAAATATGGTCAAACAACAGATTTGTCTTGGCTTTATACCTGAATCTTATATAAATAATACAAATGATATAATATTTTTTTCACTTTCACCTGCCAGATATTGGACCAGATGTATATCATACCTGAAAGGCGGATATCTGACAAAGTCTGAAAAATATTTGATAGAGCTTTGTAAATTATACTATAGTGGTGAATTATCACAATATGCACTTATTGACAAATAGTATGATATTGTGATCAAAACATGTTTTAAGCCGATACCATCTTACCCAAATATAGTCTATAATAAATCTTACAAAATAATTTTAACATTGGGGGATAAATGAAAAAAGAAAAAATACAAGCTTTTCTTGCACTGCTTACAGCAACTTTTTTTTGGGCTTCCGCCTACATTTTTGTAAAACAACTCTTAGATAATGTATCACCATATATGTTGTTGGTCGCAAGATTCGGCTTTGCATCACTGATACTTATTGCTATTTACGGCAAAAAACTTTTGCAAATCAATAGCAAAATGCTAAAAGCCGGTATTATAATGGGAGTATTCTTATTTCTTGAGTTTTTTACCTTTACAGTAGGGCTACAATACACTACAACATCCAGGTCTTCACTACTGATTGCAGCATATATTATACTGCTACCGTTTGCATACCTTATAATAATGAGAAAAAGGCCGTCACTTTCCGACATTATAGTTTCAGTTATATGTATGGTAGGAGTATTTATCATATTAGGCAATGACCTTGGCAGCTTTCACTTAGGTGATATCTACTGCATACTTTGTGCATTGTGCTATGCATTGTATATTGTGATATCATCAAAATACTCAAAGCGATATGATTCCGGTATCTTAAATGTTTTACAGGTATCTGTTACCGCTATACTCTCTATAATAATTTTGTTTTTTGTTAAAGACCACAGATTCCATATATCCTTTAAAGACGGATTTCAGCTTATATATCTGATCATCCTGTGTACTACTCTACCCTTCTTTCTTATACTCTATGGGATGAAACATTTATCAGCCACTACAAGCGGTATACTGCTTTCACTTGAAAGTGTAATGGCTGCATTTATGGGTATAATAATATTGCATGAGGCATTTACACTGAATCTGTTTATAGGTGGTGTTATTATAATATTTTCATTTATATTATCCGAGTTATTACCGAAGATATCAAAAAAGTGATATTCTTTTAAATTATATATAAAATAGGCTGTATCACTAACAAATGTATTACAGTCTATTTAATAAGTGAAATATTTCATTCTGTAATAAAATGTACTTAATATAATATTTCTACCTTATATTCTTGCCAATGTCTGTATTTGTTCCCATATTTTCTCATCTACATTTATCCCTTCTTGCATACTAATCTTCCTTCTTTGCAATGTATTTTCACCGGGACATTTTACCGGATGACTTGAATCAATCGGATGTGACAAATCTGCTCTTTTTATTCTATCATCCCATTTCCTTTGAACAATATCTTTATTACCAAATAAATATGGATCAATTGCTATAAACACTTGACAACAGCCTGTGCAACTTCCTCTTTTTTCATCATCAAGTTCTGAACCTGTTTTCCCATTTGCCAATGCAGATGCAACCAAATCCAGTACTAATGCAAATGAGGAACCTTTCCAATATCCCGTCGGTAAAATTCTTCTTGATTTCTCTATTTCACCGGGATCAGAAGTCAGATTTCCATTTTCATCAAAACCTCCCGGATATGGTAACTGCTTTCCCGCCAGTCTATAGACTCCAAGCTTTCCATAAGCATACTGGCTCATTGCCATATCAAGAACTATTTCTCCATTTTCTCTCGGTACCGCCATGCAGAAAGGATTATTTCCTACACTCGGCTCATCACTACCCCACATAGGCATACAGCTTTCCGTTGCAATCCAACTTATTCCTATTTTACCACTTTCAGCCATTTTCCAAGCATAAGTGCCACCACGCATCCAGTGTGTCGTATTTTTAAGTGTAACCAAGCCTATACCATGTTCATTAGCAAGTTTAATTGCTCTGTCTGTACAAAAAATCGCATTAGTTATTCCCGGTCCCAGATTTCCATCATAATTTTCTGCCAGTCCCTTTTTGCTGACTAACTCCGGCTCTCCATTTGGATTGACCCAGCCCCTTTTAACATATTTAACAAACCGTGGTACTCTGTTTGCACCATGACTTTCTACTCCATCGGCACTTGACTCAGTATGAATCCTGGCACAAATACTTGCCTTCTCATCATTTAATCCGGCATTTAAAAATGCTTGTTTTATTGTATTCTCTAATATCTCAAAATTTACTTTAACACTCATTCATTTCCTTCCATTTTATCATGCCTAACAGGCAGGTATTTACAGTGGCTTTAACATTTTTTAGAGCATATAAAACACTTACAAAAAGTTGTCACCTTAAAGTAACAGCCCATTTACTATTTATTATTTTTATCTTTTATTTCTTTTATATTATTTTGTCCTACGGTCCTAAAGTCTAAAGCCATTTTCATTCTAAAATTTATATGTTGGCGAAGTACAAGTGAAATCACCTTTGCCGTAAAAAGCAGTGCCACAATAAAAGCTGCAAAGATCATAAAATAATCTATTTTTTCATTTAATTTTTCCATTAACCTACTCCTATCTGATACTTTTTATAAGGTCATTTCTCACACATCCTTACGAATACATGCCTCAATACAATAGTATCACAGAGTAAAAAATCCCTCAACCTTTATATGATTGAGGGAGTCTTTTTATTAAGCCGCTTCTGCACGACCTTCTTTTGATGTGACTGTTTTAATTATAAAGAGTACGGCAATCATTAAAACTACCGCTACTATAAGTGATAAAACAACATTTTTTATAAATGCCGCTATTATATAGCTTACAAATGACACTGCGGCAACGAGCATTGCATATGGCAACTGTGTATTTACATGGTTGATATGATTTGACTGTGCACCCGCACTTGCCATGATGGTAGTATCCGATATAGGTGAGCAGTGATCACCACAAACAGCACCTGCCATACATGCTGATATTGAAATTATCATCATCTGTGAATCTTTTCCCGCAAATACGGCAACAACTATAGGAATAAGGATACCGAATGTTCCCCATGATGTTCCTGTTGAGAAAGCCAGACAAACCGCTACCACAAATATAATTGCAGGAAGAAGTAATTGCATACCTGTTGCTGAATGTTCCATCATATTTGCAACAAATTCCTTTGCACCCAGTACATCTGTAATGGACTTAAGTGACCATGCGAATGTAAGGATAAGTATTGCAGGTACCATTGCCTTAAATCCTGCCGGCAGACAATCCATACATTCCGTAAACTTAAGAGATCCTCTTGCAATATAGAATATCAATGTGATTATAAGTGATACAAAGCTTCCCATTGAAAGACCGACTGAAGCGTCACAGTTTGAGAAAGCTTCAATTATACCTGCACCGCTGAATATTCCACCGGTGTAGAGCATTCCGATAACACAGCAAATAATCAATGAAACTATAGGAAAAAGCATATCAATTAGCTTACCGTCTTTATGCGAGCCTCTGTCAAGCTCATCAAACTTTTCTTCTCCGGTTGTGAAAAGATCGCCCTTCTTTGCATTCTCCTCATGAAGCTTCATAGGTCCGAAGTCAAACTTCCATATAGTGATAACAATCATCATCACTATTGTAAGGAGTGCATAATAGTTAAAAGGAATAGCCTTTATAAAAAGAGCAAATCCGTCTTCACCGTCAACAAATCCCGTAACAGCCGCAGCCCAGGATGAAATAGGTGAAATAATACATACCGGAGCCGCTGTTGCATCTATTAAATATGCCAGCTTTGCTCTTGAAACCTGATGTTTATCTGTAACAGGTCTCATAACACTACCTACTGTAAGGCAGTTGAAATAATCGTCAATAAATATAAGGCATCCAAGAAGTATAGACATAAGCTGTGCCCCTACTCTTGTCTTGATTCTTTTTGATGCCCATTTACCGAAGGCATCGGAACCACCCGTCTTATTCATAAGTGCAACGACCATTCCAAGGATAACAAGGAAAATCAAAATACCTACATTATAGGCACTTGATAATACTGATACAAAACCTTTTTCAAATATGGCCTTCATTGTTCCTTCAAAATTAAATCCTGAAGCCAAAAGACCACCGAAAATAAGTCCGATTGCAAGTGAGCTATATACTTCCTTACTTATAAGTGCAAGTACAATAGCTACAAGCGGAGGTACAAGTGACCAGAATGTTGCGTACAGGGCAGGCTTGGGTGCCTCCGCTTCCGCACCGTAAACTATCATCGGACACAAAACTACGATTAAGATTGCTATACATAGCAAGTATGATTTTTTATTTCTAAAAAACCCGGAATTATAAGTGCCATTACCACTATTCATACCTTTTCCTCTCTTTTACATTTCTATACCGACACGGGCTCTTATGCCTTTGTCAAACGGATGCTTAATCTTTTCAAAATGTGTCAGATAATCAGCAAGCTCTGCTATTTCATCCTTAGGATTTCTTCCGGTCATAACCACCTCCAGATTTTTTGGGCGGGATTCTAAAAAATCTGTCAATACATCATGCTCCACCATGTTTAGATTATAAGCATCTATTATTTCATCCATTACCAATAAGTCTATATTTTTCTCAATGGCAAGATGAATAACTTCTTTTAAATGATTTGTGAAAAATTCCTTTGCCAAGACTTTTTCCTCATCAGTCATATTAAATGTAAACCCTAAATTATTTTTTTTTGTATATACCTCTATATTTGCTATATTTCTTAATACCTTCAGTTCATTTGAAGTATCACTTTTTAAAAATTGTGAAAACAGGACCTTTCTTCCACTACCTGCACATCTTACAGCCAAGCCGACTGCAGCTGTGGTCTTTCCCTTACCGTCACCTTCGTACACATGAATAAGTCCTGTCATATTATCTCCTTTACTTGCCTAAACCTCTTCTTAACATTTCGTTTACTGCAAATGTAGCTACATCATCCGCAAATTTTCCGGTACCGAATCCTGCATCATAGCCCAGCTCCTTAGCCAGCTCATGCGTGATTCTTGCTCCACCGCAGATAAGCACATATTTATCTCTGAGTTCCTCCGCTTCCAAAAGCTCCACAAGATTTGTCAGATTTTTTATATGTATATCCTTTTGTGTAACCGTCTGTGAAACCAAGAGTACATCTGCATTTAATTCTCTTGCCTTTTCAATGAACTCCTCATTTGAAACCTGTGAGCCCAGATTATAAGCATCAATCATCTCATATCTCTCAAGCCCGTAATGTCCGGCAAAACCTTTTCTGTTCATTATAGCATCAATTCCTACAGTATGTGCATCCGTTCCTGTAGAAGCTCCTACCACCACTATATTTCTATGGAAGTTTTCCCTGATAAACTCATTTACATCTTCCATACTCATGGTTTCTTCTTCAACAGTCTGTATATGAATATTGGTATAATCAACACTATGTACTAAGCTACCATAAACCACATAAAATGTAAACTCCGAATCCAAGGACATTCTATGTGCAATATTTACATCCGAAAGTCCCATCTTTTTTGCAAGTATTCTGGCAGCTTCCTCACCTCTTTCATCATTTTTTACAGGAAGTGTAAAACTTACCTGAACCTTGCCGTCATTCATGGTATCGCCATAGGCTTTAAGCTTTGTAAGATCAAGTGTTTTATCAAATTCGACTTTATTCAGATTATATAAACCGCTACTCATCCTTCACCTCCTTTTTCATAAGAGGAATAAACGGATTAAAATACACACTATCCTTGATTACAACTCCGTCCAGTCCCTTTCCACCGTTAAAAGGTCTCTTTATATCCGCAAAAGTTCCCTTTTCAAGTGTGGCAAAAAGTCCCTGTATCTCTATATCCGAAAGAAGCGAAGCCGCTTTGTTTAAAACCTCATTTGCCCTGTTTCTTATGATACCGTCCTCTTTAAATTCTATTTCATCCCCAAGATCCTTCATTGTTCTGAATATATACTGTGCATTTTCTATTGCCAGTGCTCTGTCGGACATAAACGGGGTATGTATAGCCTCAGTCATCATTCCGAGAAGATGTATCTTCTGACTTGTAAGAATAGTAACCATATTAAAAAGTGCATCCTGTACATGCCCACGGAAAATATTTCCTGTCATAAACTTTGTAGGAGGCATATATTTTAGCGGTGCCTCAGGAAAAATTTCTCTTGCCATCTGTGCCTGTGCAAGTTCAAATAAAAATCCGTTTTCCGCATCAGGTGATATTTCAAAAGCATGTCCAAGTCCCTGTTGTTTTGGAGGAAGACCTGCCTCTATAGCAAACTGTTCATTTAAAAACTGTGATGCAAGTACGGTATGCGCCTCTTCTATAGCATCCGCCGTTGTCAAATAATTGTCCTCACCGGTATTTATAATAACTCCGGCAAAGCCGTTTATAACTCTTGAAAAATACTGATCCACTAAAGTTCTTTGCATATTTATATCTCTAAACAGTATGCCATAGAGTGCATCATTTAACATTACATCCAGTCTTTCCATGGCTCCCATGGCTGCTATCTCGGGCATACAAAGTCCGGAACAGTAGTTACAAAGTCTTATATATCTGTTTTCCTTCTCACCTACCTCATCCAAGGCCTTTCTCATCAACTTAAAGTTTTCCTGTGTGGCATAGGTTCCGCCAAACCCTTCCGTAGTGGCACCGTATGGAACATAGTCAAGAAGGCTCTGTCCTGTAGTCCTTATAACGGCAATTATATCCGCTCCCTGCTTTGCTGCGGCTACAGCCTGTGTTATATCCTCATATATATTTCCGGTTGCAACAATCAGATATATATATGGTCCCTTTGTATCTCCGTATTTACCCAGATATTCATTTCTCTTATCCACATTCAGCTGTATTCTCTCTACCATGGACTTTGCTACAGGAGCTATTATCTCCTCTATTTCCTTTGAAGAGTGAATCTTCAGCTTGGATAAATCTATTTCACCATTATCAATGCCTTTTGCTATTTCAAGCGGTGAAAGTGATAATTCAAGCATTGCATTTCCCAGCATAAATGCCGCTCCCATCGGTAGAAGTTTATTTTCCACCAAATGGTCCACAACCACATTCGGCAGCGGTACCTCTACACTGTTTACACCGTCAATACCCAAAAGTCTGCATACCGTTCTCTCTACAGCAACTGTAGTATGATCATCAATAAAGGCTTGGACATCCAGAGCGACATTCCTTGCACTGTTTCTGGCTTTAGATATTAAATTTTTATCAAGTCCAAGTTTACTCATGTGTCTCTCTCCTATTTCTTGTCATGTGATCTTCTGTATCTTGCCAAATCAGCCGGCTCAATTGTCATATCAAAGCCCTGCTCCAAAGCGGCTACACCTCCAAGATGTCTTTCTTTCTTACCCTTACAAATATCACAATTACATTTATTTTCATAATGTTCAGGCTCTGTATATGTTGTGATAACACCCTCATAATTTCTAAGTATCACCTTGCCCGGGCTTTGTGAAATAACATAATTCGGCATAACCGGAGTCTTTCCTCCACCTCCCGGTGCATCCACTACAAAAGTAGGAACACAGTATCCTGAGGTATGTCCTCTAAGTCCCTCTATTATTTCAATTCCCTTTGAAACCGGAGTTCTGAAATGCTCAAGCCCCTGGGAAAGATCGCATTGATATATATAATAAGGTCTTACTCTTATCTTAACAAGCTCATGTACAAGATCCGTCATTATATGTACACAATCATTTACACCTGCCAAAAGCACAGTCTGATTTCCAAGAGGTATACCCGCATCTGCCAGCCTTGCACAGGCTTCTGCCGATTCCTTTGTAATCTCACTTGGATGATTAAAATGTGTATTAAGCCATATCGGATGATATTTCCTTAGCATATTTACAAGCTCCGGTGTAATTCTTTGCGGCATAACAACAGGTGTTCTTGAGCCTATTCTTATTATCTCCACATGCTCTATTTTTCTAAGCTCGGATATAATATACTCAAGCTTTTCATTGCTTATAAGAAGTGCATCTCCGCCTGAGAGCAATACATCTCTTACCTCAGGATGTCTTCTTATATAGTCAATACAGGCATCCACCTGTGATGTGGGCACACTTGTATCATTTTGTCCGGCAAATCTTCTTCTTGTACAATGCCTGCAATACATTGAGCATTGATCTGTTACCAAAAATAAAACTCTGTCCGGATATCTATGTGTAAGACCATGTACCGGTGAATCGGTATCTTCATGCAGCGGATCCGCAAGATCCGCATCCGCTATATGAAGCTCCGAAACTGTAGGTATTGCCTGCTTTCTTACAGGATCGTCTTCATCTTCCAAATCAATAAGTGAAAGATAATATGGTGTAATAGCCATTCTGAGATTTTCCAGACATCTTTTTACTCCCTCTTCCTCTTTTTCTGTAAGTTTTATATATTTTTTCAGACTATCTACATTTGTTATTCTATTTCTAAGCTGCCATTTCCAGTTATTCCATTCATGATCCGGAACATCCGCAAATAAACCGTTTTCTCTACTGTTTCTCATCTTTTTCCCCTTACATTTCTAAAATATAAGTCAATAGCACACCTTTTCATATCAAGCTTTTATACTGTCTGCCCGACATCACACATACTTTTTCTCAAACACTTCTCTGATAGCAGGATTTTCACGAATTTCCTGTAATGTTATCTTGTCATGTCCCTTGGTATAGCCATTTCCTATGATCATATCTATATCTTTTCCTACGCCCTCCGCTCCGAGTGCCGCCTTTGTAAAGCTTGTAGCCATTGAAAAGAAGTATACACAGCCTCCGTCATGTACAGGCAAAATAGCACTCATCTCACAATTATTTACATTTACGCAGCATATGGAAACATCATATTCTTTTCCGTCATTAAGCTCGAGGGCTTTTTCAAGTACTTCTACAGGAAGTGCCGCACTTGCCTGAAATGCTTCATGGCAAAGTCCCATTCTTTTAAGTTCTTCAACGCCTTCCTTGCTGTAATCCATGGCAACTACTTTTCCTGTAGGTCCTACTCTCTTCATAGCCTCATAGCAAACAAGCATTCCACTCTTTCCCGCACCTCCAAGTACCAGTACACTCTGTCCTGATTGAACAAGTTTTGCTGTCTGTGCAGGTGCACCTGCCACATCAAGTGCCGCCAGTGCAAGTGCCTCCGGTAAATCCTCAGGAAGCTTTGCATATAATGCGCTTTCAAATAAAACAGCCTGACCTTCTATATCCACTCTGTCTATTTCAGGATGAATAGCCTTTATCTTATCTATTTTTAGAGGTGTCATGGAAAGTGAAACCAAAGATGCTATCTTATCGCCAACCTTGATATCCGTATCCAGCTCTTCTCCTATATAGCTGACTGTTCCTATAAACATTCCTCCCGAACCTGTCACAGGATTTTGCATCTTTCCCCTTTCATTTACAATATCAAGAATCATCTGTCCGATTTTTTCAACATCCTTATTACATGCCTCTTCTATCTGTGTAAATGAAGCCGAGTCGATATTTAATGAAATAACATCACAGATAATCTCATTTGAATATCTTTTTGTCATATCATTATCTATCTTTTTTGCAGCCTGTGTTAATACCCCTTGAGGCTCAATAACTCTGTGAATACCATACTTATTTCCCTTTAGCATAATTCCTCCAATCTATTTTAAGCCCAATATCTCTCTCGCCTCATCAGGTGATGCTATCTCTCTGCCAAGCTCTTTTGCCAGTCTCACGACCTTTTCCACCAGCTCTCCGTTTGACTTTGCCATAACGCCCTTACTGAGATATATATTATCCTCAAATCCTACTCTTGCATGTCCTCCCATAAGGATTGCCATAGTCACCATAGGAAATTCCGATCTTCCTACTCCGGAAGCGGTCCAAGTTGAACCTGCCGGTATACTCTCTACCATAAAGTTAAGATCTCTTGCCGTTCCCGAAATACCGCCATTTACTCCCATCACAAAATCAAAATGCATAGGTGATTTTATAATGCCCTTTTTGTTAAGGCGAATAGCCATATCTATCATGCCCTTGTCAAACACTTCCACTTCCGGCTTAATACCCAGCTCATTCATTCTGTTTGCAAATTCTATAATAGTGTTTTCGGTATTGACAAAGATATCATCACCGCCAAAATTGCAGGTACCGCAATCAAGTGTTGCCATCTCAGGCTTAAGCACGGTAGGCGCAAGTCTTTCCTCATTGCTCATACCTACCGCACCGCCTGTAGAAGGTTGTATGATTACATCAGGTATTTCTTTTTTTATGGCATCAATACATTCTTTAAATCTTTTCTCACTCTGTGTTGGTGTGCCGTCATCTTCTCTTACATGCAGATGTATGATAGCGGCTCCCGCATCATATGCAGACTTTGCTTCTCTTACAATCTCCTCCACTGTATACGGAACATTAGGATTTTGCTCCTTTGTGACCTCTGCACCGCATATACATGCTGTAATAATAAGTTTATCCATATTTATCTTCTCTATTTATTATTTCTCTGTCTGTCTTTTAATACTACACAGGTTCCGCTGGCTCTGCATACCACTATAGGCTCCTCCAAAACATCACATGCCGAATCATTGATATCAGTTCTTGGAGTAATTACCTTTCTTGCCTCAAACACCATTTTTCTTGAAGTATTTCCTACAGAAACTATCTCACCTGTAGCCTCTATAAAATCTCCGGCATGAACAGGTGCCAAAAACTCCACACTGTCATAAGCTTTAAACAATCCCTCGTCACCATCATTGATAATCAAAAGCTCGGTTGCCACATCACCGAATAAACCAAGCATTCTTGCTCCGTCTACAAGTTCACCTCCATAATGTGCATCATGAGCGCTCATACGCAGTCTTATTGTTGATTTAACCATCTTTTCCTCCTCACGCTGATAAATTTCTTTATCCCTTTTTATTTACATATTACAATAAACTTAATATTTTTATCACTGACTAAATGTATATAAAAAAATGCAATTTGATGGACAAAGTGTATATAGCCTCTTTTTAGCATTGTTAATAATATCACTATACTGCATATATCCATATAAATAACTATCTAATTTTATTTTTAAGATCATATATCAAGAGGAATTACCTTGTTAAATTTTACTTGAAATAAAAAAAGATACGGATCATAAATACTTTTTAATCCATATCTTCCTATAAAATTGATTTTAAAAATTTAATCAAAAAAATCATTTAATATTAAAGCCAATGACAAATCCAGTCTTTCATAAAAATCATCAAATTTAAAACCGGTCAAATCTTTTATGCTCTCCATTCTGTTTATCAAAGTATGTCTGTGAATAAAGAGTCTTTTGGCGGCTCTGGTAATGTTTCCGTTTTCCTCCAAATAAAACTTCATTGTCTTTATATAATCGCTGTCGGATTCCCTATCTTTATCCAGTAAAAGCCTTAATACCTTGTTTTCCTTTGAATAGAGTGTATTAGTCCTGTATATTGAATATAATTTTTTTAAAAAGGGCATATGCTCATATATACAAGTACCTCTTATTGCCCTGATACTGTGAAGAGTTTGGAAAGCCTCCATACAATGCTTTATTGCCTGCTCCAAGTTATTATTGTCTACAAGCATATCCGCAGCGGCAAAAAGATTTAATCCTATCTTTTTTGACAGTTTTATAAGCACCACCTGTATTTCATCCATCAAATCCTTAAGCTTTGCAGCGTTTTCAACACCTATACAAAAGGTCATTTGAAGCCCCTTTTCAAAATGGCATATATAAGTATCACAGCTGAATACAACCAGTGAGTTTATAGTTTCAAATGCTTCATTTATATCGGAGCCTGCCTCATTATATATATTTACAGACGAAACCGCCAAAAATGCAATTTCTTTTTCATTTCCTATACCTCTTGAAAGGCTCTCTTTTAACTTCTTTTTTAATTTAGGATAAAAGTAATTAAAATCCAGATAGCTTTGATTACCCAGTACCGATTCCCTGTTTATCTCACTTATCAAGGTCTTTAAAACCTCCGAAAACGAAAAACTTGCAGGCAGTTCAAGTACCGGAAACTTATATTTTCTGGCTGATTCCAGTATATAAACAGGTATGCTCTCCACATAATATCCTGTCTGCACCATAAGACCTACCACACCCTTTGCCTTTAATCTTTTTATCAGATTAAAATATCTGTTATGATCTGCCAGATCAAAACCCGTGGTTATAAGGAGCTCTCCGCTTCCGACCATATCAACGGCATCCAGTATCTCCTGTACATTTACCCAGCTTATTATATTTCCGGCACTTTCTCTTCCTGTTATAAGCTCCGTACCGGGGAAAAAATTATTTTCTATGATGTCCCTAATAGTAAGCGGCATATCCCTGCCTTTCTAATTTATTTCATTTAATATATCCAAAATTTCTTCCTGAAGACCTAAAAGTCTGCAAATCATCAATGCTTCCTTTGGAGGTTTCTTTTCTTTTTCCACCTTAAAAATACCATAGTTCATAAATTCCGATATTGCACTAATCTTTGCATCATCATTTGATTTGGTAAGTAATACCTTTGATATTCTCTCCTCCAAAACTCCCTGCAAGCCTTTTACCTGATAATGGCAGCCTGAGAGTTCCGCTACATGATCAAAATGCGTCACAAGCAGACTTAGAGCCCTTTTTTTATTTAAAATAGCTACAAGAGCTCTTACAATGCCCTCTCCCTCTTTTGGATTTGTGCCTCTTGCAAACTCATCAAATATAGCAAACACAAATTTATTTTCTATAATATTCAACAGATTTTTCAGCTCCACTATCTGTGCACCGAAGCTTGAAAGACCTCTGTTTACAGACTGTGCTTCTTCAAAAATCATTATTATATCATCAAAGAGAGGTATGCTTGCAATATTTGCATATACAAAAAATCCGCATAATGCCAGATACGTATTTAGGGCTACGGTCTTTAATGTAACACTTTTCCCCCCCATATTGGCTCCTGTAAGCACTGTGGTACCGATAGACATATCAATACTTATTGCTGTAAACTCAAGCCCCTTTTCCTTTAATATATCACAGATATAGGGGTTTCTTGTATCTTTAAGTATAAGCACATCCTCTGTGATTTGCGGCATACAGGCCGGATAAAGCTTTGATACACGATATTTTTCAAGCAACAGATCAAATCTTGCCACAGCCTCTATATTACTTAGCAAAATACCAAAATAAGGTCTGATTTTAACAGACAGCTCTTCCCTTATCTTTCTCTCTTCATTTTCCTCTTCCACAGCTATCAAAAGTCTTTCATCTTTCAGCCCTTCAAATGCCTCTTCGCTCTCTTGCATCTTTATTTCTATTTCACGCTTTTTCTTTCTGAGGGCTTTTAAAGTATCCGAATAATCGTCATATATCGCAAATGCAGGTATTCTTCTGCCGTCAGGATCAAGTATATCCACCGCATCCTTTAGATCTTCTATTTTAAAACCTGTGAGGGTAAGATTTTGTGTCAGCTTTTCGATAAGAGGCTTTAGATTTTCCATATGCATCAAAATGATTTTTATCTCAAAAAGCTCTATATCGGACAGTATATTTTCTGTACCGAATTTTATAGAACCTCTTACATCCTTCATCTGCATAAATATTCTTCTTACAGCATTGATATCCGCCTTTACGATATCATATTTTTTTGATAATTTATTCAGATTGTTAAGTTCTTCCTTAAGTATATACTCTTCCTCTTTTTTAAAGGGACTTATGTTTTTTATAAGTTCCATACCGAAAGGTGTAGCGGGAAGCATCTTACTTTTTATAAATTCAAAACCTATATTTTCTCTTTGCCGAAAGTCCATACTAGCTCCTATACTTATTTGCAATATCTATAACAGGCAAATCTGTCCTTTTTTGCATTTTTTCTAAAAAGATACCACTGTCATAATTATTACCATAGGCTGAGAAAGGATTTATCGTTATTGCCAAAATATTTATTGTATCAATACATGAAAATACCAAACCTCTTTGTTTCAATTTTTCAAAGTTTTCGTATTTTATCAGTATTCTTGAACCGTCAAAAAACACCAGTCGCTTTCCCTCAAGCTTTGCATTAGATAAAAGCAGTGGATTTATCATGGCATCAGTCAAGCCTCCGTTTACAAAAATATTATCTATATCGCTTTCCTTTGCCCAGATTTCTTTTAAATCTATATTTTCCTCGGATTTTTTTAAACTGCCGTATTCTATTATATAATATTTTTTTGCATAGTTCTCCCTGTTAAAATCCTCCGGTAAGCCAAGTTCAAACTTTGGAAGTGAAAAAAGCTTTGATGTATATATCGTATCTCTTATAGTTTTTTCCATATCAAGACTGTAGGAAGCTCCACTTGAAAGTATGGCTACATTGCTCACCTTTCCCGTGGCAATACTCTTTCTCTCCAATGCACCGTCTATTAATATCTTTCCTTTACTGTGCTTTTTAAAACTCTCACAAACCCTTGACATCTGAGTTGATATCGAAGGACCTGCTATCTGGACAAAGCCGTCACTCAATGCCCTTATTATTATTATTTCTCCCAGAGGTGTATATATACCGGTGCTCTCCACTATCTCCTTTGTAATATCACAATACTTTATCAAATCAGCTGCAGTGGCAATATAATCATCCTTATAGATATATACCTCGGGCTTTTTTGTATTTGTAACGAGATCAAGCTCTTCCCCGTCTCTTCCTATTGATGTCAGCAGTATATTTTTTTGTTTCTTATGTAATTTTTTTATTGCTTCATTTAGTACTGTAGTTTTTCCGGCATTTTTACACATTCCGATAAAAGAAATTCTTTCTTCATCCTTTATCAAATCATAGATATCCATTATTCTTTCCTTTTTACAGGCAGCTGTGCAATCACTATAGCAACAAACATAAGCACAGCCCCTGCCAACTCACGATTTCTTAAAACTTCTCCAAGTATTATCCATGCAAATATTGCACTGAATACACTCTCAAGGCTCATCAAAAGGCTGGCAACACTCGGTCTTACATATTGCTGCCCTATATTTTGCAATGTATAACCGCATGCACCGCTGAAAATTCCTACAAATAGTAAAGAAGGCATTGCTTTTATTATCATTTCTACAGTCGGCTTTTCAAATACAATCATTACAATGCCTGAAAAAACCGCTACTACCAGAAATTGAAAAATTGAAAGATCAAGCACATCAACCTTTTTTACAAAATGCCCTACCGTAATTATCTGTAATGCAAATAACAATGCACAAAATAATAATATGGCATCACCATATTCTAAATTAAATCCGGTATGTATGCAGAGTAAAAAAAGCCCCGCAACACTTAATACCACACTTATCCAAAGCCTGATCCCCTCTTTTATTTTAAAAAATATTATTTTATAATAATGCAAGAAAGGAATTAGTTCAGATATGTTACCAGAAAAGAAGAAAAATAATAATATTATGGAAGCTATCAAATTCTTGGCTTCAGAAATTGGATTGGATGAAGTAAAAACTTCCTTTAATTCTAAAACTAAAACTGCAAGTGTAGTTGGTAAAAAAGATGGAATTCAATATACAACTACTCTTACTGAGCATACAGGTGGACGTATACAAACAAAATCGATGTTTGAAAAAAACTTAGGAAAAGATGGGCTAAAAAAACAAATTAAGGAGCTTAAATGTCAAGGATACAAGCAACAGGAAATAGCAGATATGCTTGGAGTTTCTCAATCTACAGTAAGTAATTATCTAAAAAAATAAAAATGCAATCATTTTAAAAGGGCGAAGTCAAAATGATAGACAACGCCCTTTTTATTATTGGGGAGGTAAATTTGAATAAGAAACTGAAAAACATTAAAGGTAAAATAAAAAAGTTAAAGGATAAAAAGGCTCTGATTGATGAAGAATTGGAGCCTTTATTGATTCGTGAAGAAGAACTTGAAAATGAGGAGATTATTGCCATTTGCAGAAAAAACAATATCACAATTACAGATTTAATGGCAAAGGTTAAAAAGGAACAAACGGAAATGAAAAAGGAGAAAACAAATGAGAACAGTTATGAAAAATAAGGTATTTACAAGGTTAATGACAGCATTACTTCTTGCTGTTACGGTCATTTTGGCAGCTTACCCATCGGTAGCCTATGCACAAGTTGATGAAAAAGAAGCAGCAAAGGAAACAGTAAAGGAAGAACCGAAAAAACCTGAAATTACAGTTATTAAAAAGGAAGAAGAAAAAGAAGTGCGTTATCCCAATAAATTGACTGCAAAAGAGCCGGAGAATTTAAAGCAAAAAATGGTTTCAAACGGAGAAACAACCAATACCAATAAAGGGATTCCGACCGAGCCTACCAAATCAAGGGCAAGTGTTACGGAGAATGTAAATAATGCCAATCAGGAGTATCCCATTCATCATGGAGATAGTAGCGATAACAAAGAAACGGATAAATATTCTGCGGATGCCAGACAGTTTATTACTTTTCAGACCAAGAACGGAAAGACCTTTCATCTCATTATCAATCATGATGAACAGGGAGAAAATGTCATGCTTCTTACCGAAGTTTCGGAAGATGATCTGCTCAATATGGTAGAAATCAAGGAAAAACCGAAAGAAGTAGTTAAGGAAGAACCCATAAAGGACGAACCGAAAGAAGAAGCAAAGCCTGAAAAAAAGGAAGAAAAAAGCAGCACCGGAACATATATCCTGCTTGCT
>ERZ773056.594-NODE-594-length-19064-cov-3.318744_pt1 | contig 19064 bp, 9 predicted proteins | sample MGYA00580857_ERZ773056 | MGnify/ENA primary metagenome ERZ773056 (study PRJEB29015, sample SAMEA2737996) | human oral metagenome | biome: human oral; feature: human-associated habitat; material: dental | place: China | collected 2114 ... | reverse complement strand
CTGTTTTCTCATCATATATAACCTTACAATAGGGACAAAAATTACATATACTTTTGCAGAATGGTATATGAACATATAAGCCGAATTCAGCCCCCTCATCATATGGCAATACTTTGTCGAAATCATTTGTAAAAACAAACGGTTTGGTTGAGTGTGTAAGATACATTCTTGTTAAATCTGTAATTAAGCTCATATCCGCCTCCTATGATGTTTTCTATAGTATATAGTTTAATTCTTTATATTAAATTTACTGTTCTTGTCCAAAATAACATCCACATATGCTGCAATTTTAAAGCAATACTAAAAGCAAACATTTTCATACATCGGCAATATAACCGTGACAGTTCATGTAATGTATTCTCTACCTCATCCTTTCTCAAAATTCATCCCCGAATACCAAATCCATAATCACGCTATGTCTTAATATTTCTTCTCCTGTATTTTCATCTACTACCACAAGATAATATCTCTTATCTTTGTCGTATTTTTTATCTTTAAACCCGAACTTCATGCGAAAGATTCTCTTATTAGCATCTGTTTCTCTGCTGTCGGCAAATAGACTGACTTCATTTGAAATCTTTTCATTGTCATCTGAAATAAAGAAAATCTTATATTTTGTTGCCTTTATTGTATCGCTTACAGGCTCCGACTGTATAAAGTCAAGCATTATAGTCTTTCTTGTGATTTTTTGAACCATACTGATAAGTGCAATTTCAGCATTTTGTGTATCTATATGACCACGCTCCATCTTTACATCCAATACCGGTATAAGCATTTCCTGTGGTGAAGAACCTCCATGAACAAAATTTTGTCCGCCTCCGGAGACCTTAAATACATTACTGCTGGCAGGAAATGAAACCGTCTTTGTATCCTGATTGCGAAGAACCTTTCCCAAGGAAATACTCATTATGCCGTCTTCCTTTAGAGAGTTCTCAGCCACAATAAATCTTCTGTTTGCAAATACATTCTTATCATTTACAGCTGAAATTTTATCACTTTCCGCTAACTTATCCCTTTTATAAATAAATCCATGGTCGGCTGTAATTATAAAATGATATGTATTTGCGTTTACTGATATGCGGCGAATTAAATCCACTATCTCTTCCACTGCCTCCTTGCAGGCTACAAATACCTCATCCTCTGTATTTGCCTTATCGCCTCTGGCATCTATCTGGTTATGATATACATATACCACCTGCTTTCCGGTAAAAATATCTCTAAGCTCAATCTTTTTTAGATTCTTAATATCATCAAACTGAATGCATATACTGTTTGGAGAATGTTTCTGCAATACATTCTGTCTTCCGGTTAGGTTATCACAAAGTATATCATCCACCAAGACCTGAAACCCGTCAGTCATTGTAATACTTTTATGTGGCAATAATGCCGCCATTCCAAGTCTTGTATATGAGGGCAAAACCGAAAGCTGTGTATCAAGCTTTGCCCTGCATTTCGGATCATCTGCCAAGTTCTTATATAATTCCTGCCCGACTTCATAACGCATAGCATCCGATATGATAACTACTGTACGCTCCTTTGCATTTCTGATATTACTGTCATAAAAATCAATCTGTAAAGGCAACTTTATAAAGGCGTTCTCCTCCTTTAACGCTTCATTCCATTTGGGCAAAAGATTATTTAAATATTCATTTGTATAAATATTTTCTACAAGCTCACGAAGTCCTTCAAAAGTATATGTATCATCAAGCTTGTCAAATTCAAAATAAAAATTTCTGTACTCCTGATCAATTCTATAATCTGTACTTAAATATTGCTCCAAAATATCAGAAAAATTATCAGGACAGCTGTATTTTCCAACTGCTACTATATGGTATGCACTTTTTAACATACGATAAATGCACCCCGTTTTGTAGGAAAAATGCATTTTCTCTCTTTTGGATGCAATTTCAGGTATGGATAAATCACAAAGCTTTGCACCTATATCTTCTACATTCAGGCGATCTACTATCCAATCAATCAAAATCTTATCAATACATAAGAATGTATCGCAATTTAATAATGCCTCAGGAGGGTATTCTGTAAATATTTTTTTTACTCCAAGAGCGGCATCCACAAAATCTGAAAGTTCATCATACTTTTCACTGTATAAAACACTGTTCATCATACTGTCAATAAATGCAATAATATTTCCTGATTTATATGAGAGCAATGTCTTCCATTCCTTTGGTATTTCTGATGAAATATGCTTTGCAGTATATGTTACAAAAAGTGTATTCAAAAAGTTTTCAAGAGTAGGATTTATATCTGTATATCCAAAATACTTCTCAGCCAGTTTCCAAAAGTCATTTATTAAGTCATACTTTTTAATCTCTAAGATAAATTTATTATCCTGTAAGCCGCCATCCGTCAAAATCACACGAACCGCCTCTTCAAAAGAACATGTCCTTGTATGGCAAATACTGCTTAAAATTCCGATAATAATATTTTCCTCATTGAAGTTTTCTATCTCCAAATCATAAAATCTTCTACTTCGCTCCTTGTTTGCAAAAAACTTTATATGCTTCTCTATAACAGCCTTATATTTCTCATCAATTCCCAGATCCAGAGTAAGCAAAGAAGCCCTATCTGCAAAAAACCTTTTTGAATACAGCAATGTATCCTCAAGATGATTGTCCTTTACATCAGGTTTTTTAAATGGGGCATATATTAAATAATTGTTCTCTAAATCTTTTCTCTCCAAAAAATATTTTGTATAAAACTGATTATCCGGTTTTAAAAAATATACTTTTGCATTTATGAGTTCTATACCTTGTATATCCTCGGCAAACTCTGCCTTATCATCATACCAAAATACCAGCTTTCTGGTATCACCCATAAATTCCTCATTCAGACGATCTATTATCTGTTTTAGATTTAATTCCGCCATTTACTCTATTACCTTCCACTGTCCCACTCTGCGATTGCCCTCTCTTATTAAAACCCCTTTTTTCTGTAACCTTGGCATAATTCTCTTTATTGTACCCATTGAAATACCTGTTATCTCTAACAGCCCTTGCTGTGTGATTGTAGGATTATCCCTGACAACATCAATAACACTTCTTTCATCAGTAGTAAATTCATTAGTATCAACCATTAGTTTAGTCTCAGTTTCAGTCTCATTAGTCGCAAATTTAGTCTCATCCGTCTCAATAATATCTATATCGGATAATATCTCTTTTCGATAAATATTTACAATAAAATCCACTTCTCCACCTTCAAAAACCGGAGAATCAAGTCCTTCATCACAAACTTCTTTCATAACCCTTGGTATACCGCTACCCCATTTTTCCATCAATTTCATATAGAAGAAAGCCTTTGCCAATGCTTCATTTCTTATTTTTGATCTGCCCTTTTTCATACTCTCAAAGGTCTGTGTTTTAGGCAATTTCCCCGGTGAAAGTATTTCCAGTCTGTCATCATATATTGCTATTTGTATATTACCACGATCCACATAGCTACGATGAACAACTGCATTTACGATCAATTCTCGTATTGCAAATGTAGGAATTTCATATATATCCAGTCGATATACGCCTCTGAAAGTTGTTCTGATACGGATATTTCGAAGTACATAATTATATGCCTCTTCTACAAGTTCCCATGCCTTTCCAATATATTCTTTATGATCGACAAATACAGCCTTTGTAGATCCTTTAAATACAGCACATTGAATCATATTGGGGATATGATAATCTCCGGTTAAAATAGCATAGGCATTATTGGGGTAATATTTACCATTTCTTTCACCAATAATTTTCCATGAAATCAGTTGCTCTATACTCACATCCTTAATTTTTTTCTTATCTTCTTCATTAATAGTATTTGCTAATGCAACTTCTTTCATTTGCTTACAAAGTTTTTTGATGTCTTCTTCAGTTATTTCAAGTCCGACACAAGGCATCTCATCAAATGATCTTCTGGCTCCTTCCAAACGTAGTTCCTGAATCATATATTCATCTGCCGGCCTTGTTGTACCTGCAATACGAATATAGGTGCCTAAATCAATACCCTCACTCTTTATATAGTAAGGCTTTTGAACACCTTCAGCTATATCTGCCACTATTACTGTCTTATCTTCGATTGTCTGCATATATATATCCGGTACAATCATAGATTCACATAAATCCGAGATTGCATTTGCTATCGCATCAATTTCTTTAAACAGTATTTCTTCCCGTATACCTATCACTTTATGTGTCTTATCTTCAATACCGAATACTAATTTACCGCCTATACCATTGTAAAAAGATACAACTGTTTTTATATATACTTTGCTCTTTTCAGGGCGTGTACTCTTATATTCAATGTATCTGCTTTCACCGCCAAGAATCTCCGGTATATCCATATCATCTCCCCCTTTCCTAATTATTTTTATTATATTTATTTTTTACTCATTATATTCTTTGAATCTGCCAGTACCTCATAGAACTTGCCGTCTGCTGCTGTCTGAAGTTTTCTATAGTTTACCTTCACTCCATCATCCAAGTCAAGTTCTATACGGCTAAGTGCCAGATGGGCAATCTTTTCATCATATTCTCTACATTCTTTTAACTGTTTTTGAAGTTTCTCCTTACGTTTGGTTGCCGCCGCCACCTCGCGGGCATTGCTGCTGTGATCTATAGTATCCTGCATGCGACCGATTTCACTCTCATAGATTCTTTGCATTCTGTGCAAATAGTCAATACGAAGATTTCCGACAGTATCTGCATTATATCTATGTAGATATATAATTGCCTTAAATCCGTTCTGCTTTCCGCTTTCAAAAAGCCAATAGATAGGTCTCTTACCCGAACCTGTAACTGAATATGTCTGACAATGATCCTTAAAGAAATTATTTAAAAAATAACTTCTAATAATCTCACGAGATGTATTTCCTTTATTGCCAAGTGCTTTTGCAATAAAATCAAGATTTTCTTCCAGAGTATTTTCACCATAGACCACCTTTAGCCAAGTGCAAAGTCTTGAGATTATATCATCCTCCAGATACTCCTCATCAGTAAGCGGAATAATATTGTCAGCATCAGGCTTAAAAGTAGTATACAAGGATTCATCCCACTCTCCACCTGCATAGGCAAGGCCTTCGGTATCCAAAGAGTAGCGACCTAACATACAGCCGATAACGTATGAAAGAAGAGAAACAATCTCATCACGCTTTGTTCTGATATAAGCCGAACCCTTCATAGACTCAGGAACATCTTCCTTGCTGTCATATACTCTATGAACAGTCACATCCTTTTCTAATACTTCAGGTGTAAGTTCATCCTGTAAACCGTATATATCTATAAAAATGCGGTTAAGTTCTTCTTCATTGGCTTTGAGTCCCAAGAAGCGTTGTTCGCATTCAGATACCCAGGAGTGGTAGGTGTCAGAAATGGTTCTTGGCTCAGTGGCTATTGTAGTATCACAGATGGAATTTTTTATAATTGGGTGATATTTAAAATCCCATGAGGTTTCGTAGGAATCCCAATTTAATTTTGTATTCAATATACATAAATCTACTATTTCAATTATTCTATCAACATTTAACTCACGAATAAATGGTAATGCAAGTACTTGTCCTGTCATAATATTCAATGTCGGTGCAAATATTTTAAGATAGTATGTTGACACAGCAGAATTACAAAATGCTACAACCAGCCTTAAATCAATATTATTTGAATACATGCAAAATCCAGCCATGTCTGCTAAATATCCATATTGTTTGTACCTAAATGCCGGTAGTCCTGATGTTACTCTTGACCATGTGACTGATGGTCTAAACTTTAGCTCATCAGAATACTGCTGATAATGGTGTCCAGTTCTAATACTGCTTAACTTTACTTCTTTGCCATCATCTTGCCACAACACTACATAATAATCATTTCCAGACCATTTTCGAAATTCTCCACCTTTGTTATATGGGAAATGTTTTTTTTCTTGAAAAGAGTCATCTTTCATCTTTGCTGTAAAGCATATATCATTAAATATAATTTCCCACCAAAGATGTACAAATATCTCATTATCACCTGTTTGAATTCCTACTGACGCAGTAGCAACATCTCCTAATGTATTGTATTCAAAAACATGGAATGAATTACTTGTAATCCAATAAGCAATTGGCTCACCAGAAATCTTTGCAAAATTATCTTGTATAGACACATATCTATTCCTCTTAGTGATAAACATCTCTTCTTTTCCATCCTGAGAGTTTGGTTCAACTAACCTACAATATGTTCCCTTATACCCAGCAATATGCTTTACACATTGTACAAATGATGTGGTTTGCACCACCTCACCACCAATTTCTTCAAAAGCCCTTGCCCCAAGATGTGCCATATTTATGATTTCATTTTTCATCATCTTTTTTCTAAGCTTTTCGAAGCTTGATAGGAACATCCAACTATGCTGAGTAATCATAGACTGATAACCATTTTCCATTATCATCTTCCCACAACGCTCAATAAATACAGCAAATAAATCCGTCTTGCTATCCGGATAATTCTTTTTTAAGTAGTTATTTAATTTTATGCTCAAATTACTGCCACCGGCATACGGCGGATTCGTAACCGTCACCCAATACTTCTGCCCCAACACTTTCCCTTGCTCTATCATCTGTAACAGTGCTTCCTTAGTAGCCTCTATCCCCACTGTTTCCATACTGATCTGCCCTGTAGGCTCACTATCAGCTACAAAGCTTTCCAAAAGTTCCCAGTCGTATTCTTCCACTTTAAGTATAGAACCATATTCCTTGGCATCTATAAAGGTATCCAGTAAAGCATTTATCTGAGTGACAGCTTTCTCTTTATCATCTTCACTTAAGTTCATACCGAAGTATTTTAGATGATTTCTGTTGATTCCATTGCTCTCTTTTATAGAAAATAGATTTGGCTTATGCTCACCGTTTAATATCCTGCGATTGTACTGTCTTGCCTTCATCATTACTGCAAAATATGCCAGCTGAAATGCTCTGTCATCTATATCCAGACCATAGATATTGTTTTCCAGTATGCTTCTTGCAGCATCACGCTGACCATAGCCTGCACTTTCATATATCTGCATAAGTACATCAAAGGCATATACCAGAATATGACCGCTGCCCATACAGGGATCTATAAGTTTTATATCCTCAGGATTTAGCTTTGCATAATCTTTTTTGATTTCAGCCAGTTTTTCTTCTACTTCAGGCTCCTGCTTAGCCTCTTCCAGATAATACTTCCAATTTGCCTTCAGTTCATCATTTGGATGTCCTTCCACCCATAGTCGTCCCAGACTGTTTTCCACCATATATCTGACGATCCAATCAGGTGTAAAAAGCTGTGTTGCCGCAGGGACATCCTCTTTCCTTATCTTTGCTCCTGAAGGTCTGGCAAAAACTTGTGCTTTAGGTTCTGTATTATAGTACTGATACAGCCAACCTATAATCTCCACCTGACCGCCTTTTTCTATATTAAAATCATCCTCAAGTATATCATGAACCAGCTTATAGACCACGCCTTCCCTGTCTATAACCGAAATATTTAAAAGCAATTCCGTATAATCATTTGTCTTTTCAAAAAGTGCAGGTAAATTCTCATTTAATGCATTGCACTGCTTTATAAAGAGCATACAAAAAAGTTCATCAAGCCTGTTGTCTGTTTTTAATTGTACTATCTTTTCTTTTTCTTCTTCTGTAAATTGCAGCTCCGTATCAAAAGGATTTGTCACAATATCCGGTTCAAGCTTTCCGCTATCGGAGGAAAGCACGCGAATATGAGTGGGCAGGTATTCATTTATCTCCATAAAGCGTATGGCAATCAAGCGGTTAAACCATGTATAGGCAACCTCCTCCATGATGTATTTATAAGCTGTAGCATAGTCGGTATCAGCTTCTTTATCCCGAATGACTTCTACCAGTTTTTTTCTCTGCTTTATAGCATCCCCGCTGATTGAATATGGGTTTTCAGTTCCTATATCGTAAAACTCTGTACCGCCCATGGACTGTGGCAGTGCCTCCACTATCCCCTCAGTTGTTATTCCCATCAGCCCTGCACGGTAGCTGATATCTGTTATAAGCTTATTTCTTGCCCAAATAGCAAAGTTTTTGATGGCCGATTTGTTCATACCTTTATGCTCTCCTTTTTGTGTGTTAGATACTTCTGACCTTATTCTTTAAATTTTGAATATAATTTATATCTTAAGTACTCGTTATCTTAAGTTTATTCAATATATATACGAATCTTTATAGAGATTATCTCTCTTTATTAATGTTTTTCCACCCCGGGAAAATGAGTTTTTATAATCTCATCCATCTGCATTGCAATCTGTTCAAATGGAAGGCTCAAATCCAATGAATTAATGCTGATTTTATTACCATGCATTTGATATACATGATTTTGTTCTATAAATTCATCTGTCTTTGCATATAAAAGCATTCCTGACACCGAAATTTTTTCATCAGAAAAATTATATTCACAATTTTTCACATATGCAAACATCTGATACAGATGAGCCGAATGAAACTTATGCTTCCCAAACTGAATCTGCGTTATGCTTTTATAATACTTAGCATCTATTATAAGCACTGTATTATCTCTTTGAATATAAATATCGCTTTGCATAACAGGAAGCATCTCTTTCTTGTCATCATCTAAAAACCACGGTATCTGTGATGATGATACTTTCAAACCCGGATAATGCTTTTTATAATATTGAAAAATAAAATTCTGATAAAGGCTCCACATATGTTGCTCATCCATATAATCCATAAGCTTTGTTACTCCATACGAGTTCGTCTGCATCAATCCTTTCACTACAAGGTAGCAGATTCCTATAAGCATTTGATAAGTCTGATTATTTCTATTATATCTCAGGTTCCAGTCCGCTGAATATAAATCTATTGAATCTACATCGGAAAAGAAAACCATAAGCTTTCTAATTTCTTTCTTTGTGTTTTTACCTATATCCGCCTTCAAAAGTATCTCCAAAGTTGACTTTATTATTTGATTCATCCTGTTATTTACAGAAAAATCGTCATAAATACAGACCAGCTGTCTTCTGCGTATACTTTGAGTTTTTATCGAATCTGCAATATCAATTTTTCCTCTCAAAAAAGAAAGTGCCTGTGTCTGAGATAGGTACTCTTTTTCAAGACCTCTATTAAGCCTGAGTGATATACCTCTTAGCAATATCTGTGCCATCATTTCAGCTATATTGTTAAATTCTTCTGTTGCCATACTTTTATATCCATTATCTCTAAGAACTTTAAATGCGTATGACAACATGTAGTAGATATTCTGTATGGATATCACTTAATTGCACTCCTTAAATCAATGCTCCAATTTTTGACTTTTGAAGGCTCATCAAACCAATACTCTTTTAAAAGAGGAATAATCTCATATTCTACGATACCTGACAATACAATATCATTTATACTGTCTGGTGTCAGATTACAAAAATAACTGTGCCCTATACAAAAGCCGTCTCCCAATGATTCATCTAAGGAAATATCATTGTTTAATTCCTCTATACATTGTATCAGGCTTTCTATTTTTTCATTTTCCAAATCCTTTATATATTGTTTAAATCCATCCGTTGCAAATCCCGTCTTGATTTCAAAGAATGCAAATCTTCTTCTCAAAGCATAATCAAGCATTGCAAGGCTGCGATCCGCCGTATTCATCATACCGATAATATAAACATTTTTCGGAACAGCAAATTTTTCATCAGAGTATAATAATTGCAGAGAAATTCCACGTTTATCATTTTCAATAAGCATAAACAGTTCTCCAAAAATTTTGCTTAAATTGCCCCTGTTAATTTCATCAATAATGAAAAAATAATCACTCTCTCCATCAATCTCCGCTTTTTTACAAAAATTATAGAAGGAACCTTTTTGTAATTTAAAGCCGGCAGAATCCGGTCTGAATCCCATTATAAAATCTTCATAAGAATAGCTCTGATGGAATTGTACCAACATCACTCTTTCAATATCCTTTGTCCCCATCATGGAATAAGCAAGTCTTTTGGCAATATAAGTTTTACCCACACCCGGAGCACCTTGCAAGACAATATTTTTCTTGATTCTAAGGATATTACAAAGATCATCATACTCTTTCTCAGACATAAATACTTCAGAAAGAAAATCTTCTTTTGTATATTCAGGATAATACTTTTCCTCTTCTTCAATAATATCATCCTGATCTTCAAACAAGCTCTCAAGCTTTTGTACATAATCTGTATAGTCAGTGATATCTGTCAGTGTCTTAACAATAGAGAGTCCCGGATTAGGCCATTCACCTTTATGAGTCCAGTTTACTTGACGGATATTTTTATATTTATCTTCTCTACTTGCGTCAAATTTATATTCTGAATTCACTATTCCTCGTCCGACAATCTGATTCATTCCCTTCTTTACAAAGATAATATCACCTATTTTCATTTCATTTGCAAATTGCCAGGTGGCATGGGCAGCATTTTTGTAAGACAGGCCTTTATCTATAGTTTCCTTCATCTTTTCTTTCATTTCATTCTTTGTTTCAAATCCTTTAAGATCACCTATTTCTCCCCAACCTATTGCCATAATTCCGGAATTATAAAACTCATCCCACATAGATGAAGCTTCACCCGGTGCATATACCCAATAATGCTTTGTATCCACATCTTCATCTGCAAGGGCCGAGTTGCCTGCTGATATTTCATCTCCATAAAGCTCCTTATTTACCTGCTCCGAATACTCCCATGCATCAAATGATAACTCCTTAAAATCCTTTAATTCACTCCTGTTACTTTGTAAGTATTTTCTTAATATATCAGCTATCTTAAAATAATTTTTTGCAGATATTTTAGCTTCAACTTCAGGAAGACTCTCAACAATGTCTTCCGGTATTTTACCCGATTCATAGATATACCACTGATTTCTATTGTCAAAGTTTAAAAATGAATCCGGTGCTATCCAAAACAAGCCCATAGTGATTTTGCTGTTTCCATTTCCTCTCTTATTGATAGTCAAATCAAAATAATGTGAAACATTCTTTTTATCACGAGCTGTCTGACTCTTTGTAAATTCTAATGCAGATATAAACAGTTCCCATAAATCATCAATATCGCTGTCTTCACGATAATCTATAAAAGAATAAAAAGTGGCATTTTGAGGAGTTATAACAGGCAGGCTCTCAAAACGGTTAGGAACTTCTGTAGTCAACTCAAATAATTTTTCAATAGCCTTAAGGAGCTTTATTCGATTATCATCTCTCATCTTCCTGCTAAAAAGCCCGAACACTGTAAACGGATCAATATCTACAATCTTATTATTCTTATCCAAAGTGGGCATACTTATCCCGGTAATATCGTATATCTTTTTTACTTTTTTAATAAGTACACTTCTTTTATCTTTATAATCTTGCAGTTTTAAAGCAAATTCTTTATAAAACGGAACCCAACCAAACTTGTTTTGTATATCCATATCAATCATTCTCCTCAAAAATCAAATTTAAAATATAATATCTACTTTACCTTATATCTATTAACTGTGTTTACACATTAAAACTCTATATTGACAATAGTGTCCTCATCCATTTGAGAGAGCAGTCTCATTCTCAGCTCTTCAACATATTTATCAATATCAGCTTTATTCTCAAGTCTCCAAGAAGATGTACCTGTTATTTTCTTAATAGGTACATTCTTTGTTTTACGTACTTTATACTGCTTTTTTTGCTCAGCTATACTTCTTGCCACTTCAACATCGCTGACAGCACTACCTCGCTTTTTGGCTTCTTCTTCAATTCTTCTTATCTCTTCAGCCTGCTTTCTTTCCGCAATCTGACGATCCATATTGTCCATCTCATCCATAAGGCGAATTTTTAAAGCTCCGGCTTTATCTGCAAAACTTCTAAGTGATGATATATTATTACAGCTTTGCGCTCCCTCTTTTATCTCTTCAAATAAGGATAAATAGTGCTCTTTCTTTTGCTTTTCATATTCTTTTGTACTGAGCACTTCTAAAACACGCTGCCTTGATTGATCTATAGAGTTAAGAACCGGTGCTTCTTCCACATCTATAACCTTATTATAGGCATCCCTAAACCTAGCTATAAGTTCCGGCAGCTTATGTATATTCTTATAAGGCTTATCCTGCTTTACTATAGCACGCATCTCCCCTACAACTTTTTCCAATTCACTGTCCACAATATAAGTTTTACTGTCTTCATATATTGCAAGCATATCCAGTGCACGCATAAATATATTCTGCTGCTCTCCATTAAAGAATGCTTTTACAGGTTCATAGTCTTCTGCCATATCAAAGAAGGTATCTTGGTATTTTGAAATATGTGAGAAAAATTCCAATGCACCGTTAAGCTGCATTACAGACTGTAGCAGGCGTTTACCGCTATCAAGTACATTCTTTCCGGGATAATTATACTGTTTGTAATATACCTCAAGTTTGTCCATCTCATTTATCATATTTGAGGACAATCTTTTAAAGTCTTTCATAATACTGTCCTCATCCTCTGTGGATACTGTACTGTTAAAGACCTCTTTCATCACATCACGTACAGACTTTTTATCCTTTTCGGCAACACGCACACGTTCTTCCATCAAAAGTTTTTCCACAAAGGCTTTTTTGGTGATGTAGTTTATTATTTCATCCTCGGATTTATTATTCAAGCTTACGGATGCTCCGTTTACAATAAATGAAATATCTCCACGCTTAAACAGGCATGCAACAAGCCAATTTATATCATCCTCTACAAATCCGTAAGGTGCTTTCATAAAGCGATCCTTTACGGACTTCATAGATGTCTTTAAGTGATTATGTGAGTTCATAGATATATATCCCTGTACATCATCAAGTGCATAAGTATTTGCAAATCTGCCTCCTTCCGGCAACATCTGCATCTGATTTGTAGTTTGGAAAAGTTTTCTGATATCTACCTCTCCCATAACAGTATCAATATATGAAAGCTTGTGGAAAACGGTCTGTACAAGTCTGCCTATGGCTTCAGAAATCTTGTTATTTACTTCCTTTGCGGATATATGTGCAATATCCCCGTTTACATATATGGTCGCATCTTTTAGTCCCTCAGTCAGATAAAGTCTTGCATTGGCATTTCGTTCTCTCATCTCCACACGCTTTGTATCTTTTATACTTTCATATTTGGCAAGCTGCATGGAAGTATTTTTTCTAAGGAATCTCTCAATCTTTAGATATGCCCTCATCTCTGTCAAAAACTCATCATCATTTGGAAGTACCACAAGGACTTCCCTGCCCTGTCCTGACATCATGCGAAGCGTTGCATCATCCATACCTCCGTCATACCAAGGTGTAAGTATACGAAGTCCTATATCGGCATTTTGACTCGACTTATATGGGCGATCATCTACCATCTGATTAAATGAGAATGAGTATCTGCCGTTAAACTCAGGGTAGCGATACTTCTTATCTGCGAAAATATCTTCAAATATCATTTCGGCAATCTTTGTGATGACCTCCGACATTTCAACATTTTCTTTTTCTATCTCATTGTTGATTTCCTGCTCTTCATCAGTCAAAAATACATAGATATTTCCGTTTTTTTGAACCAGCATCTGACGCATCAATATCTTTATCGCATCTTCCACCTTTTCCTTCAGTGCAATGCGATCATCATCGATATTTTCAATCATAAGGCTTGTAATATTGTCAATATTTGATTCTATTTCAAGCACATACTTGATCATAAACAATGTCTTTAAAACATTGACGGTAAAGACATCGGCATCTTTTTGCTCCGGATTGATATAATTGTTATTATACGCTTTACTGATAACTCCCTTATGGCTGTGATCAAGGAAGTTTTCCAAAGCATCGTAAAAACGATGGAAGGGTACAATGACTCCCATCTCTCTTTCTTTTAATGTTGACGCCGACTCCTTAAATAGAGCCAGCATGGAACGCTCTCCCTCTGACAAATGCTTTCCTGATGCACCATGTGTACGAATGGATGTCAGCACACTTGCCAGTAGGTTAAACTGGTATGGCACAAATGGATAACTTTCAGTAAAATCATTCTCATTTGCATAAAGCTTTTTCTCCACACCGTCATTAAATACGATCAGATTTTTTATAATGGTTGCTTTTTGCTCATACAAAAGTCTAAGTGCCTGTGCCGCAGTATCGGTTTTATCAAGAATTCTTTTTTTGATTACGGCATCCACATTGGCGCTTGATAGTGACAGTCTTGTATCAAATCTTCCCTGAATCTTTGAAAAATCATTTCCCTTTACCTTGGTAATAGAGTCTATATCCTGCTGTGATGTAACGATCACCCAGGCTCTGCCCATACATTCTTTTCCAAGTTCTTCCGTAACAGTCTGTAAATTCAGCATAAGTTTTGAATCATCACCTATATACTGTCCAATTTCATCTACAAGGAAAACCACATGATGGTTGTTTCCCTTTCTCTCTATATATGATTTTACACGCTTTGCAAAATCTTCTATACTTATAGTGTAGCTTTCTGCCGCTTTCTCACACCAGTTTCTTGCAGCCGCCTCACTCATATAGTCCATATTTACAAGAGTATCCACCACACTGTCTTGTATAAAGTCAAAGTCTTTTCTGGACTCCTCCCATGACTCTCCATATTCATCTTCAAATACAGCTTTAAACTCGTCAAACCTTCCTACTTCAACAAGTCTTCTCTCAAGGTCTGCTATATGAGGCATAGATCCGCAAAACCCTTGCATTTCGTTAAAGACTTTCAAAAACACATTTACAATGGCATCTTTATTATGCTTACCGCTTGATTCACTCTTTGAATCAATATTAAAAAGTACTACATCCGCAGGTATATTGGCCGCAAGTTGCATATCAGAGAGTACTTTCTTATCTGCTATCTTATTATCATCTATAAAGTAATCAAGTGCATGCTTATCCCCAACAATTTTATTATCAAGCAGATATGATAATATCTTTAGGAAATGTGATTTACCGCTTCCAAAAAAGCCCGAGATCCACACTCCCATCTTAGGTGTACTTCCATCAATACTCTTTTTATATGCGGTAAAAAAATCAGCAAAATGCTTTTGCAATTCTTTTGTAACCACATATTCCTCAAGTTCCTGTGACACATTTGTCTCTTCGCCCTGCCCTACGATGATGACTCCCTGAATCTCACGGTCAATCTTTTTGGCAAACATATCTTTAATCTGCATTTTTCCTCCTATTTTACAAGCTTGAATGCTCTGTAGTAATTATCATCTTTTATCTCATTGAAAAGAATAAGTTCCTGTTCATTATATGTACCCGGGAAAAACATTACAACCGGTGCTTTTACAAAGGCCTGATGAAGGTTATTAAGAACCTTATGCGAACGAAGTATAGGGTAACATTTCCCGATCCCTGTCAAAAAGACAATCGCATTATCAGGTGTATTATCCTTTATATGCTTTACAATAATACTGTCATCATCATTAAACTTCATAGAATTGCTTACCGCCTTTGTTATCCTTTCAAAGCCCTTTTTCTTTTCAAAATCAAAGCATTTTTCCATAAAGTTTTTATCTTCAAGAAAGTCGATAATGATATTATATAGATCAAAAACCACCAATTCAAAATCATCGCCACCTTTTTGATTCTTATTTTTCAGGTAATTTATACGCTCACGAACTTCCATTTCTTTTTCCGCCGGATAGTCAAATACCCAATAATTTACTTCATTTGCTCTTCCGCTGTTTTTACGAAATTTAGGCTTTTTAATCTCAGCCTCCATTTCGTCAAGTCTAGCTGCTAAATCTGCCATTATACAACTCCTGTCAATACCATAATATATGCCTCCATACTATGATCTTTTAACCAGTATTCCATAGCAGGATCAAGTATCGGCTTTATAATTTTTCTCTCTGTTTTCCCTTTATCGATAAGTCCCGCCTCAAAAAGCATTGTTTTATAAGATCTGCCCAGCCTGATAATCGTAGGTTCAGTCCACCTTGCAACCTTTTCACTCTGTAGCTGCTTATCCTTAAAGAATATTCTAATATCGCTTTCCGTAAATGTATTGCTCCCGATAATCAGCTTCTCTCTTATAACCTCATAAACAAAGTCAAAAAACAATGTATCATAGCTTAGTGCCGCTATAAGCGTAAATAATTTCTGTGTTGTAACATCACTGTCTTGAAATACACTAATAAAGCTTTTATTAAGCATTTTAATTCTTCCTGAAACCGTATTAAATATCTGTTCGGAGCGAAGTATTGTAGGCGCACCGAATATATTCTCTTTTTTATTGATTTCTTTTATTTCTTTCAAAGTTTTTCCTTCTGCCATAAGCCCTACAACTTTGCGAAATTCCATAAACCAAAAAGACATCTTTACAGCACCTGCACTGTACACTTTTCTTTCCATATATTTTACACCCCACTTTGATTCTAATATTTATCCTGTCCTATTGTACGGACTTGGTTCACAGTGTCATCTCTGGGATAAGATTGTTTTATTCCTAATTTAATATAACTTAACACACTATGTACAATAATAACATTTTTACCAATAGATTTAAATCTGATTTTCTAATCCCCTTGGTGAAAAGTTTATTTCATTCAAATTTAATTTGACAATTCATTTTCATTGTGCTAGAACTTGATACAAATAAACTATTGAAAGTGTGATGATATGGAATTTTATCGTAATAACGGAGAAAGAATCCATTATGAAATCATAGGAAAAGGCTTTCCGGTTGTCTTCTTGCACGGAAACAATCTGGAAAGCGGTTATTTTAAAAAGCAAAGGGTTTTGAGCAAGTACTATAAGCTTATTTTTGTAGACAGCTTAGGACATGGTAAATCAGGAGATATTTTGGGGAAAATAAGCTTTTCTTATTTGGCAGACAGTCTTGATGAGCTACTTTCATATCTTAATATAGAAAAATGTCTGCTGGTAGGACATAGTGACGGTGCAAACCTTGCCATAAAGTATGCGGCGCTTCACAAAGAAAGAGTTGCCGGTATCTTGGCAAACAGCGGTAATATTACTTTTAAAGGTCTGAAATTTCTCCCGGGATACGCTTGTTATTTTGAAGAAGTCTTATATAAAACTCTGGGTATAATCTTCCCCTTTTTTAAAAGGAGAGCAAAAGTCTCTCCACTCTTGCATGAAGATTTAAATATTCCTAAGGAAGTTTTTTCTAAATCAAACTATCCTGTCATAGTTTTAGTTGGAGACCATGATATGATCAAAAGGGAGCACAGCAAGGCTATTGCCGGACTTTTTCCTAAGGGTAAGTTTATAGAGAGAAAAAACCAAGGACACAATATTCCAAAAAAGGACAGTAACTACTTTAACAAGACTATTTCAAAAATGGTGAGCTATATACAAAGTTGTACTATGTGATTTGCAATTCTTCAAGGAGGTAAAATGCAAAAGATAATCTCTTTTTTAAAAAAATACAAGAATGTTATAAAAGGCATTTTATTTATAAGTATACTTATCTTGGTTCTGATAGAGTTTTCTCATATGAGAAAGACTGTTTCTTTTAGTGCTGTAAAGGATATACTCAGTCATTTATCTATTTTACAGATTTTAAGTCTTCTTATTTTGGGTATTCTTGCAGTCTCTCCTATGATGCTGTATGACTATATACTGACAAAAGAACTTGGAAAGAAAATTTCTGTATTTAAGCTTATTGAAAACAGTTGGACTATAAACAGTTTAAATAATCTTATAGGCTTTGCGGGAATTATAGACCTCGGGCTTAGGTACAGCTATTTTTCCGAAGAGGAAGAGGGAGACAAAACAATGCAAGGTATATCAAAGGTAATGCCTTATTTTATGTCAGGGCTTTCCTTATTGTCATTTATATCATTATTATTAGTATTTTCTTATAATGCTAATAATACTTTAAAGACATACAGTTTTGTACTTGCACTTGCCTCTCTTATACTTCCGGTACTGCTTTTCCTTTCTACCAGAAAGAATCTGGACTACTTTGGCAATTTAAGCATTAAGAAAATACTTGCTCTAATAGGTACCTCTCTTTTGGATTGGTTATTTGTATCCGGATTTTTTTTCTATGTAGGCAGAGTTCTCGGTTACAATGTTTCTTTTGTAAATATAATTCCTTTATATTGCATCTCCATTTGTATAGGTATCGTATCAATGATACCCGGCAGTCTCGGAAGTTTTGATCTGATAATGATTGGAGGTCTGCTACATCTTTCATTAAACCATAATGAAGCTGCAAGCTGGCTTTTGCTTTTCCGTATTTTTTATTATTTTATTCCTTTCTTTATAGGACTGATTTTATTTATAAAGAGTATGGGAGGACAAATAAATGATAAGTTTCTTGGCTTACCCGGGAAGCTCTCAAATATAATAAGCCGTGGAATGCTTCACTTTATGGCAAACTTCTTCGGTTTTTTCCTTATGGCAAGTGCAATACTTCCCGATGAGATTCATAATATACCTATTATAGGAAAAATGGATCCCATACACGGACAACTGCTCTTTCAATTTCCAAGTTTCCTGCTTGGAAGCCTTTTCTTTCTACTTGGAAGATTTATAAAAAGACATTCTGCATTTACAAAACCATTTTCAATTGTACTTTGCCCTATAAGCCTGATTTATATTAATCTTGGCGACTGCTCCGTTTTTGGCAGTCTTTATATACTTGTATTTTTAATACTTTTATATACTGAGAGAAACAGATTAAACAGAAAGGCATTTTTCTATCCTTTGGAAGACAGAATAAAAGATATAGGATATATAGTTTCCAGCTTTATAGTCACTGTATTTCTTTTGTATGTATCAAGGGGAAATACAGGTGGCAACAGTTTGGGTTTTCAGCTCTTTCATCATAACGGTTTCTTCTCAAGTGCTTCTATTGGAACCCATTTTTTTAACGGCTTTTTCATTCGTTTTTTACACCTTTTTGCCTACTTACTGATTATTGCATTCTTTTATATTGCAGTAGAATCTATGGCAAAGGACAGACATTTTACATTTGGAGAAAAAATTGAAAAATCTCGTTATAAAGCGTTTTTGGAAAGTTTTGATAATACCGACTTAAATGCTTCTCTTGGGGCAAGACGCCTCATGCTTTCGTCGAACTCACGTATCGAAGAGGCGGAAGCCG
>ERZ773056.592-NODE-592-length-19078-cov-38.264259_pt1 | contig 19078 bp, 14 predicted proteins | sample MGYA00580857_ERZ773056 | MGnify/ENA primary metagenome ERZ773056 (study PRJEB29015, sample SAMEA2737996) | human oral metagenome | biome: human oral; feature: human-associated habitat; material: dental | place: China | collected 2114 ... | reverse complement strand
GCTGCATTGAGGCCGGCGGGCCGGATCCCGGTGTTGGCTGTGCAGGGCGCGGGATACTACCAGTTCTACGTCGCCTACTCTTTGGAGTCTGAGGAGTACACGACGGGCATCGTCACGAGCATCCTGACCGTCGGCGCCAGCGTGTTCCTCCTTTTCGTGGCCGTCAGCGCCGCCCTCATCGTGCGCCTCGTTCTGCGGCCTGTCCACGAGGCCTCGCGCAACGCGAGCATTCTGGCGCAGGGCGGCTTCGACGCCCGAATGGAGGTCAAGGGCCGCGACGAGCTCGCCCAGCTCGCCCGCTCCTTCAACCAAATGGCCTCCTCGCTTTCGGACCAGTTCACCCAGCTCGAGCGGATGTCCAAGGTGCAGCAGGAGTTCGTCTCGGCGGTCTCGCACGAGCTCCGCTCCCCGGTCACCACGATTCGAATGGCGGGCCAGCTCATCTACGACCGGCGCACCGACCTGCCGTCGGTTTTGCGCCGCAGCGCCGAATTGCAGCACGATCAGCTCATCAACCTCGACGTCATGCTTTCCGACCTTCTCGAGATTTCCCGCTACGACGCCGGCGCGATGACGCTGGCGAGCACCAAGGCGGACTTGCGGGAGATCGCCGACGCCGTCGTCGAGCCGCTTACGACCGACGAAGAGATTGAAGCCGCGCTGGCTGACCTGGCCGACGGCAACCTGGATGCGGCGCTTGACTTGATAGACAACGGTGTACTGGATGACCTCTATGCGCCGTTTGACCCGACGGACGCCGTGGACTACGGCAACGCCGACCTGCAAGCCGTGTGGGACACAGCGGGCGGAGTATGGGAGGCGGTGTTCGACCTGCCGACTGACCCGGTGCGTGCTGCGGGGGAAGAAGCCCGCCGCGCTGCTGAGGAGGCAGAAGTCGTAACGGCTGACCAACTGCGCGAAGTGCCGAGTTACGGCACGGCCACCACGCGCGAAGAAGTAGGGGAAGCCGGACGCGAACACGCTCGCCGTCGCACCCGCAAGCCGTACAGACAACGGACTAAACCGCAACCAAGACCGAGAGATACTTATGCTGACGAGCAAGAAACACCAACAGGCGATACTGGACAAACAGAAGAAACTGCTGACAACACTGGCGCGGCTACGCGCGACACCGAGAGAGAGGGTGGAAGCGGTGGCGGGCAAACTGCGGCAGAACAGAGCGTAAAACCGCGTAAACGGTATCAACGCCGCCCGCGTGATATGGCGGGTGTACGCCGCAACCTGGTGAAGGACTTGACCCCACGCTATGGTGAAGATGCTGCGGTGATGGCGGAGCTGTCTGTGGCGTTTTTCGAGGCGATGGCCGGGTACTACGGCATGACGCCAACTCAGTTTGCCACAGAGTACGCGCCGCATATTGACAGCCTGGACAGCTTCAACCTGCTGGCAGAAGCTGTGCGGACAGCCCTCTTGCAGGAAGCGTGGCACGGGACGGCGTACAAAGGGATTGAACAGACGGGTTTTGACCTCAGGAAAATCGGCACCGGGGAAGGGCGTCAGGCGTTCGGCTGGGGGATTTACTTCGCTAGCCAGCGCGATGTATCCGAGAGTTACCGGGAAACTATTACCCGTCGCCGCTTCGGGGCAGACCGCTACGAGGAAATCGGCTATCCGTTCGAGTATATCTTCGACAGTGAGTATGCCACGGCGGATGACATTATGGCGCAGCTACGAGAAGACGAAGCCCTGCCGGAGGCCGAGCGGGAAATACCGGATACTCTTGCAGCCTTTATCCGCGAGATGGACAACAACGACTGGCTCGGTATGGGAGACCACCCTGTACGGGCGATGGTGCTGGCAACAGAGAACTACCACGGGTTACTGTCCTACTCAGGCTACACTGATGTAACGCCGGAGCTGGAACCGGCGATACAGGCTTACCGCGAGGCTATCGGACTGGAGACTAAAGGGCAGCTTTACAGCGTAAATATCCCTGAAGACACCGACTTGCTGCACTTCGACAGCGAAGAGCAGTCTGACAAGGTGCGGAAAATCCTCGAACGTTACGACCTTTCCCCTATGCTGGAAGACTTCCGCGCAACCAGGGACGAGAACGGCGAGTGGCTGGTGCGGTACTACGGAGAGGCGACAACGGCGCTGGGCGAGACAATCGAGCCGTACCGTTCTTCCGCGCCGACAGCGCTGGAAGCCCGGCAGGAAGCCCACTTCGCCAGCCAGCCTACCGGGCGGGAAGTGTATGAACGGCTGGAAGACCAGTACGGCAGCCCGATGGCCGCATCGTTGGCGTTGAAGGCGATGGGGATACCCGGCCTGCGGTATCTCGACGGCGCGTCCCGTAGGCAGGGCGAAGGGAACTACAACTTTGTCATATGGGACGACGCGCTGCTTACGCCCGAAGCAATGGGCATTCAGGCGTACTACCAGCGTAACCGTGATGCGCGCCGTCGGGATAATGACCCACGCGGGGCGTTTGTACCGCCCGCCAACCTGATAGCGCTGTTCGCGAATGCCGACGCCTCCACGTTTGTTCACGAGTTCGGGCACTACGCCCTGCACACGATGGTGGACATCGTGAACAAACTGGGCACCGATGCCCCGGCGCAACTGGTGGCGGACGTGAACACCCTCTTGCAGCACGCGGGGGTTAAGTCGCTCAAAGCCTGGAACGAGATGACCGCTGAGGAGCAGCGCGAAGGGCACGAGACTATCGCCCGCAGCTTCGAGGCTTACCTGCGAGAGGGTAAAGCGCCGACCGAGCAGCTTCGCGGCGTGTTCGCCCGCTTGAAGGAGCTGCTGCGCAAGATTTACAAAAGCGCGAAAGACCTGAACGTTACGCTGACGGACGACGTGCGGCAGGTGTTTGACCGGATGCTGGGCGGCAATCCCGCTGTGCAGCAGAACTTAAACCTGAACGAGGAGGCCACCAATGGCGAGACTACAAGACCTGACAGTCAATCTGATGCAACAGGACGACCCACAGATGAAAACCGAACAGACGATGTGGGGAGCGTACACGCGCCCGATGTCGACGCGGGAGAAGATGCTGGACAGACTGACGAAGGGGATGGCGCCGGGCAGACAGAAACTGCTGGGCAAGGGCGAGCTACAGAACTCGCTGGAGAAAGCGGAGCTGGAGCGGCAGCAACGGATGCACGCGAAGATGTATCCCGACGCGCCGATACTGCCACGCAGCAAGCGGTAGAACTTGCTGCACCTGTTCTGCGCGACGGCGAGGAGGTGTACGCGGATGAAATCGAGAACGACATCCCGACGGCGATAGCGGAGCTGCCAACGGCGCAGCGTCGGGTGCTGGACGAGTACCGCAAAGAACACGGTATGACGGTGGACGAGCTGCGGGAAGAACTGGCAGAGGTGTTGACCCGCTTACCGGAGGATGAAACCCCCGCTTACACCGCAGAACAACTCGCCGCCGTAAACGCCGTTGCCGCCCATGTACAGGCGCACATCGACGGTAACACGGTTCGCGCGGCAGATACCCGCGTAGAGACCGAAGAAGAGGAGGCTGCTACACAAGGCAGACAAATCACGCAAGACCGCATTGCCGAGGCGCTGGATGCTGTTGAGGACGCCCGTGACGACGTGGAAGCCTACCTCGATGCAGCGAACAGCAGCCAGTCTGCGGAGGAGTTTCTCAGCGAGGCGTTGGCGGACGACATCTTCGGCGAGAACAACCTCAGCAAACGCGTTGCCAAGTCTATCCGCGAAAAGGTGATGGAGGTCATCAAGCGTATCCGTGCAGCGGTGATGCGCGGTATCACAGCGGTGTCCATGACCCTGGCTGTGGCGCTGGGCGGCAACATGGTCGTCAGCCAGCAGGCGGAGGCAGCTACGGACTTTACCCCGGCGGCGGGGGAAGTGGTGATGACGGGCAAGGCGAAGGCGACGCTAGACCAGGTGCTGGAGACGGCGGACAACGGTGGCCGCCCGTTCGTGATTGCGGACAAACGGGCGGGAATGCTGTATCTGATGGACGGCAACGGGCAGGTGGTAGAGACTACCCCTGCGCTGTTCGGCAAGGACAAGTCCGACGCGCGGAGCATCGACGGGGCGACCCCCGCAGGCAGATACGACCTCAGCTACAACAACGACGCCCGCATACCGAACGGCTACCGTGGCAGCGTGCAGTCTTTCGACACAGGCAGAAACGGCGAGCTGTTCGCTATTCACCGTGTGATTGACGTGAAGGGCGAGAACCGTCCGTCGCGGCTCACCAGCAAGACGGCACGGGATAACCGGATTACCCACGGCTGCATCAACGTCCCGGCGGAGTTTTACAATAAGCACCTCGACGGGCAGACCAACGCCGTGCTGTACGTTATTCCGGAGACAGACAACTGGGACGGCCAGCTTGTCGGCGGGCAGCGGGCAGACAGCACGCGCTACACGCCGCCTCCAGTTCGGGTGCGCCAGGCGGCTGCGCAGACCGGCGGAACGGCTGCGGTGCGGATGGGCGACATTCAGCGCATTGACCGCAGCACGACGGAGAGCGTGGAAGTCAGCCCGCAGGAGATTGAACGCGCAACCCCGATAGAGCAGGTGAAGGAGACGCCTGTGCCGTTGGCTACCCCCATCACGATTGCAGGTACTACCCCAAGCGGGCAGGTTGCACTGACCAGCCCGGTCGTGGTGGACAATTTCAGCGCCAGCAGTGTCAACGTCCCGCAAGGGCAGCTTACCCCGGCGGAAGAACAGGTAAACGGCCAGTTCGACACGCAGCCCGTCCGCGAGACCGCCGAGCAGTCAGGCGAGGGGTTGCCGTACGTCGCAGCGGCGCTTGCCGCCATGTTCGCCGCCGGGCGCGTCCGCCGTAGAAGTGGCGACGTAGCAGAAGACACCCCGACCACGGGCGAAGCGCAGGCCGAACAGAATGCGTTTAACCGCGAGACAGCGGCGAACAACGCGGCCAACGGTACTGCCGCGCCGACCAGCTTGCAGGTAGAGACCCAACAGACACCTGTGGCACGTGCGCTAAACCGCATCGGCTGGCTGAACATGATGAACGTGTCGCAGGAAGCGGGGGTAATGGCCGAGTTCGGCGAGCTGCTGCTCAACTTCGAGGATTACCTGGGCGGCATCCTCAGCGACAAGTCCTACGCGCAAGCGCAGGACGGCACGTTCGCCAACCGCCGCCGCTGGAACGTGGACACGACCGACCCGAACCGCGTCGGCGCGCGGGAGCGTTGGTACAGGCTGGCAGGCGGCGCAACCCCGGCGTTCGACAACTTGATGCACAGCCTGGGTATCGCCTCGTTCGGGGCGGAGGCGGACAGCGCCATTACGACCCGCGCGCTGGCACAGACCCGCGCCAAGACGCAGGGCGCGGCGCACTTTATCGTTAAGCAGTTCGTTGAGCCGTTGCTGCGTGAGACGAGCAAGCTGGCGGGCAAACTGCGCAAGGGAGAACAGGAGGTCGAGCACGACGTCGGCCGCACGGCTACCCTCAACCACATCCTCAACGAGGCGGCAGACGCGCTGTGGGCGAGCCACGAGCAGTCTATCCGCGCGGCACAGGAAGAGCTGGCTGCAACCAACGCCGCTATCGCCGCGCAGAACGCGGGCAGCAGCGTGCGTCCATCGTTGGAAGTGTACGCACAACGCCTGACCCAGGAGATAGCCGCGATGCAGGCGGCGCTTGACCACAACCGCGACGTGTACGAAGGGCGCGCCCCACGCGACGGCGAAGAGCGGCTACCCGGCGGCTACACCCGCGCCGAGGCGGAAGCGGGGCTGACCGCATTGCAGACCAAGTACGGCGCGCAGTTCGCCGACATTCAGGCTGCCGCCCGCAAGCTGGTGAACGCGACGCAGGGCATCAAGCAGTACGCCATTGCCCACGGGGTATTCTCGACAGAACAACTGCGGCACCAGAACGAGCTGGGCTTCACGGAGTACGTCCCGCTATATGGCGAGCAGACTGACCCGCGCGACGCTGACGAGGCGGACAACGCTACACAGACAGCCATCCTCGACCGGATGCTGATGGACATCCCGACATCCCAGGCGTTGTCAATGGGCATCGGACGGGACTTCACCCGCTACCGTCGGGAAGGGGCGAGAGACCATGCGGCTGACGGTTTTACCAACTTCAAGGTATTTGCCCAGTCCACGGCGAGCCGCATCGGGGTGGCCGACTGGCTGCGCGAAGTGCAGAACCTGTACGAGGGTACTGTGGGGCAACCGCTCTCGGCTGTAACCTACGACGTGAACAACGAGGAAGACGCCGCAAAACTGGCCGAGATGAACAAGGGGCATGAAAGCGCGTTCGTTCCCGGCATGATGCGCGTCCGACCTGGCATGGAGCAGTACCTGCCACAAGAGCTGCGGAGCAAGCTGGAGACGAACGGCGTGATGGTTCGCCCCATCCGCGCGAAGGGGCATAACGCCAAAGGCGAGGTAGTGGACTACAACTACTACTTTACCGACAAGGCCATTCAGAACGAGCTGCTGAGTTCTACGGACAACACCATTACCGCGTGGAAAATCATGAGCCGCAACGTGCGGACAATAACCCGTGTAGCCGCAGTGATGATGACTAAGTTCAAACCCGTGTGGAACGCCTACAACTTCGCCCGCGACATTCCCGAACGGTGGGTAAACATGATGTTCCGCGAGACGCGCGACCAGCAGGGCAACAAAGTTAGCCGCTTGCAGCTTACCCACGCCTACGGTCGCCGCCTGGCACAACTGATGTGCAGCCATACGGCACAGCGCGAGATATTCCGCTACATCGCCCACGGTGAGATAAAGACCGCGCTGCAACGCCAACTTCACCAGGCCAACGCGGCGGGGTCGATTAACCTCAACACGACGCTCACGGACAAGCAGAGCATCCTCTCAGAGCTGTCCAAGAGTCAGATTGACCGCCTCGGCGAGATGATTGCCGAACGCCTGGGGACGAGCGCGAACAAACTCGGCTTGCAGTCTGTGAAGCAGATGGGGCACGACGCTATCGCCTTTTACTCGCAGGCGGTGGCCGAGGTGCCGCAGGTGATGGTCGCGCTGGCGGCATTCCAGGCGCTCACGGATATGAACGTCAACAAGGCGGAAGTCGAGAACCGCGTGCGTGACCAGTTCGACCCGCTGCGCACCAACAACCGCGCCGTGTCCAACATGGGCACGTTGTTCCCGTTTGTACGCTCAACGTTGAGCGGCCACTACAACCTTGCCCGCAACCTGATGGAATACTGGGGCAACGGGGACTGGAAGTTCACGGTGGGGTTTGTCGGCGGGTTGGCGCTCGCCAGCTTTGCCGTGATGTCCATGATGGGCGGGTTTATGGGCGACGATGATGACGGTGTGCCGTTGATGGCACGTTTGCCGCTCTCGACCCTGACGGGCGGTGTACCCGTCCCTGTCGGCAAAGACGGCGTATGGACAGCACCTGTTGGCTTCGGCCTGCCGAAGGTGGTGTGGGGTGCTACCGCCGGGCTGTACAAGCTGGTGCACGGCGAAGCGACGCCGGGCGAGGTGGCGGGCAGTATGCTGGGCATCGTGTTGGACAACACATCCCCGGTCAACATAACGAGCGGGTCGGTCGCCAGCGAGAACCCCGTTGCCGCCGTGGTTATGACCAGCACGCCGCTGATTGCCCTGCCGTTCGTGGAGATGGCGTTCAACACTAAGAGCTTCGGCGGGGCGAAGATTTACCAGAAAGCCACGCCGCGCGACGAGTACGACAGCGACCAGGACAACTTCAACACGCCGGAGGTGTACAAGCGCTGGGCGAAGGGGTTGAACAAACTCGGCCTCGGCGACTACCGCCCGGAGACACTGCAACACCTGATGGAGAGCTACTCCTGGGGTGGACTGAAGGCTATCCCGCAGGCCGTGCTGCAAGACCGCGAGGACAAAACCCTCGGCCTTCAGTCGCTCAAAGGCGAGCAAGCAGGCGTGCTGATGACCGCACTGGGGGCGGACGTTGCCTGGCAGCCGAACGCGTTCAAGAACGACCAGCGCTCTTACCAGCTCCTTGATGGTGCTAACCGCATCCTGCGCAAGTACCGGGTATCCAGCAAACACACTGCCGAGCAGTATGCACAATACGGCGAGAAGAAGGGCGACAAGGGCGCCGCCGACCGGGTGACACTTGCTATGTTGCAGGACGCGGGCGCAAGCGAGAAAGAAATCGCCTTCGTGATGAACAGCATCGCCTACACCAAGAGTACGAAGACCCCGCGCACAAACTTCCGCGAGGCGGCGCTGGCGTATAATCGCGCCAAGGCCAAAGGCGAGGACGACCCGCAAACCCGCGAGCAGGTGCTGAACCTGGGTGAAGACCTGCAAGACATGACCGACAACTATGTGAGAGAGAACAACAGGACTTACTATGAACTGCTGCAAGACGACGACCAATAGCGCCCCGCGCTGCTTTACCCCGCTTGTCGCCATCTGCGACACGACGGGGTACTTATCCCTTGACCTCGGCCTGTGCGACCCGTGTAATGCGCCTCCTGCGGCGTTGGCGCTGATGCAGGGGGGCTGCAAGGAGTACGAGGTTGTGTGCGACGACCCCGACCCGATACCCACCTGCGGTTCATGCCCGCCGCGACCGAACCCCTATGGCAACCTGCGCGTAGTAGAGAAGCCGAGGCTCACCGTGGTTTACCCGTTGCACGAGGTGAACACCAAAGGCGAAGCGGTGTTCGTGCTGGACGACGAGCTGAAGAAGCTGGGCTACGGCAGGTTGAACGGCGTGCTGCTCTACGGCGACCCGAAGAACTGGACACTGGGCGCACGCTTCGACGTGGACTACCACAGCACGGTTAGCGCCATTAACAGTATCAACGCCGAAGCGCGCTACGCGCCGGAGGTGTGCTGATGTACATCACGGCTGCCGGGTTTGAGACCCGCTTGACAGAGTATCTGTTTATCGAGACCAACTACCTACCCGTGCCGCAGGTAGCCTACACGCACTTGCTGCACCTCCTGGACAACGGCGACCACACTTACCTGCGCATCAAAGACGGCAACGCGGAGGAGTACGTCCGCGTGAAGAACGTCTGCGACCGCCTTGTGCTGTTCCGGGGGGAGGAGGGCACGACGGTAAAAGCCTTCCCGTGTGGTTCGCTGGTTACGTTCGCCATGACCAAGAGCGGCGTAGAGGCTCAGGTTTGTCAAATGACAGAGGAGGACTGCAATGGCTAAATACACACAACTGGCCGGGTTCGTCTCGAACCTTGTCGCGAAGCTGGGCGACAATGATGCAGACTTGCCTGTGCACGAGCCGCACGTCGCGCTGCTGCGGCAGCGGCTCGGTACGGACGGCTACACCTACCTGCGGATAACCGACGGGACGGTAATCGAGTATGTCAAGTTATCGGCTGTGAACGGCGCGCTGCGGCTAGAACGCGGCCTGGAAGAGACTACCCCACATACCTTCCCCGTCGGGAGCTGCGTGGCGTGGGAAATCACGCCTGGCGCGGTTCGTGATATAGTTTGCCAAATGCCCTGCTGCTGAGGATAAAGAAATGTTAGCTCTCAATTTCAAATGGTTATCCGTTGTTATCCTGCTCGTGACGGCAGCAGGGTTTATGTTTGACTGGATGCCGCCGCACTTCGAGGCGACCGACGTGGACGACCTCGGTTGGATACTCACCCTGTTAGGGTTGGCGTTCTCCCAGACAATGTTGTTACTGGCTGCCCGTATAGGCTGCTTGGGTTGCAGGGTGTGGGGCGACTTCACGCTGCAACTGACGGGGTTTGTGTTTATCTTGCTGTCGGGGGCATTTGGCGCGGTGTACCCGCCGTACTCGTGGGCAATGGGGGTGTTTCCTATTGTCGGGGTATTGTGTCTTGCCGCCGGGCGGGACTTCGGTAAATGGACACGGAGAAAAATAGAAGGGGATGTATAAAGGGAGGGCTGATGAATGACTTAACGAACCTTCACACAAACATCTTGGGCGGGATTGGACTCGCCCTTTTTGCCGTTCTCGTCGGCACGAAAATGACCCGTGTCGGTTTCCGGGATTACCTGCTGATTGTCGTACTGGCCGTGCTTGGGACGGCGAGCGCCATTGAGCATTGGTTCCTGGAAAGCGCCTTCTCGACGGCTTGCCTCGTCGGGTTCTCCGTAGGTTTTCTTGCCGACGACGTGTACATGAACGTAAAAGCGACGGTGCCTGACTTCATCAAGGAGATGGTGGGCGACGTGATGAATGGTATAAAGCAGCGCGTTAAAGCGCTATTCGGTTCCCGCGACCCGTGGGATGATGTTAATGACGAGGAAGACGACGATGAAAAATGAACTGAAATGGATGGAAATTGCCCGTAACTATATCGGGCTGGAAGAAGCCCCCGGTGCGGCCAACAACCCGGAAGTGGTGCGACTCTTCAAAGTGGCGTTCGAGGCTACCGGGCAAGAAGACAAAGCCACCCAGGATATTTGGCGCCAAGACGCGACACCATGGTGCGGGATATTTGTCGCCGCAGTGCTCGCAGAAGCCGGGCTGGCGCACCGCATTCCCAAGTCCTTCCCGATGGCGCGTAGCTGGGAGAAAGCCGGAAGCCGGTTAGCCCGCCCTGCATACGGCGGGATTGTGGTGTTCACCCGGCAAGGTGGAGGGCACGTTGGCTTTGTCGCTGGGTGCGACAAGCAGGGCAACTTGATGGTGCTGGGCGGCAACCAGGGCGATAAAGTCTGCATCAAGCCGTTCTCGCTTGGCCGCGTGACTGCATACCGCTGGGTAGGGGTAACAGATTCCCCGGCTCCGGAACGATTTAACCTGCCTGTGCTGACTAGCGACGGCAAACTGTCCACCAACGAGGCGTGATATGGGCAACTGGAAATACTACCTTATCGCTGCTGCCGTGCTGGCAGTGGCGAAGATAAGCTGGGAAGCCGGGGAGACGCACGCCCGCGAGCAAATGCAGCACGAAGTGGATAAGGCACAGCAAGCGCTTGCCGATATTCAGCGTGAAGCGCAGCGGCAAGCCGACGACTATGCTGCTATCCTTGCAGAAATCAGCGCCTCATTTGAGAAGGAAAAACAGGAAATAGCCAAGAAACGGAAGGTGCAACGTGTTGAAGTACAAAAGATTATTAAAGAGCCTGTGTATCGCAGTGTGTGCCTGCCTGCTGACGGGCTGCGCGAAGTACAACGTGCCATTCAGGAAGGTGCAACTGCCGCCCAATCTGACCGCGCCGTGCGCTGACCTGGAAATGCTGGACAGCGGGGAAGCGGGCGACGTATTGGTGTGGGTGGTGGATACTGTCCATGACTACACCGACTGCAAGAAGAAACACGCGGCGCTTGTTAAAGCGGTGTCCAGTGTGGCAGAATAGCGCGGTTGTAATTTCATGCACGACCTGTAGTTGCCCCCGTTTCGACTCCTTGCGGGGGCATTTTTTATGCGCTATAGTCCCCCTCGGTGCGTTGCTCTATCTCCAAGTGATGTACCTCCTTAGTTGAGTGAAAAGGGAAGCCCCCGATGGTTTACCGCCGGGGGCTTTTTGTGTGATTAACACCTGACAGGTGTTACGCGTTTAGCGCCCGCGATACGGCGGCTGACAGCTTGAAGCGAACGACGTTCGTTTCTGGCACGTCGATTTCTTCCCCTGTCTGCGGGTTGCGGCCTTTACGGGCGCTGCGCACAGACTGGTGGAAAGTGCCGAGTTCTTTTATCCGCACTTCCTCCCCCGCTGCAAGTTTGTCTCCAAGCACGGCGACGAAGGCATTGACGACTTCCTCGATGGTGCGCTTGTTGATGCTAGTTTTCTCGCGGACAAGCTCCACGAGTGCTGGTTTGGTTATCATGGTTTACCTCTCTTGTTTACTCGTCGGCTTCGGCCATTTGTTCTTTGGCGTCGTCCAACATCTCTCTGGGCAGCTTGACAATAAGACACTCTACCCTCGTATTGGAACGGTACGCGGTGTGCGCGCCGAGGTCTCGGCGAACCTTCTCGCGTACTTTTCCAAAATCTCTCTTGATGGCGTCAACGAAATCCGCGTAGCCATACCCCGCCCTTCTGCACCACTTGCGCAAGAAGGGCGTACTGATGCAGACCTGCTGTTGTTCCAGCTCCATCCGCACAGAAATCTCGCGCCCGCTGGAAGGCTTGCTGACGACGTAGGCCAAGTCGTTCGCCTCGCCCTTGTCGGCGTTGTCCGGCATCCCCTGTGGGCGGTTCGTAGCCGTAACCACGAGGCGGTTCGGTAACTGTTCGGCGAGGAACGCCGGGAACAGGTTGCTCTCTTTCGCTTCGTATCTGTCCACGGCCTCGCGGGCTTTCTTCACGGCTCCAACAAAGTACAGGAACAACTTGGACAAATCGTACTGCACCAGCCCCAGCTTGCGTGCGATGCTGATGCCGACCAGCATCCGGGTACACATATACGTCCAGAAGCGGTAAGTGCTGTTCAGCCCGGAGTGCTTGAGGAAGAGCTGCTCTGTCTTGATAATCAGCTCCTCCACCTCGTCGCGGTGTGCCGTAACGTAGCGAATATAGACATCTCCTGCGGTGCCGTAGTTCTGTGGTAGTTTGCGCACCAGGCGTTCGGCGGCGGTAAACTCTTCTTTGGTCATGAGGGAGTTTGCATCGGTGGCCTTTATCTCCAGCACCCGGCTCATCTGTGCCGTCGGGTTGTCCCCAAGTTGGCTCAGGGCGTTGATGATGCTGTCGTTGGCACTCATGACGGGCAGGCACGACCAGAACGTCGTGTTGTACATGATGCCTTCCCCGCCGCTGTTCATACGGTCTTTGCCCCTACCCTGCGTTATCTGGTAGGCCAGCTCGCTCGCTTCCTTCGGGCGAAGGTCGGTCATCTCGTCGAACGCGGCTGCAATGTTGTTCATGATGCCTAGTTTGGCAATCCTGGCGAGGTAGGTGTCGTCCTTGTTTATCATCATGCGGGACGGGTTGCCATACACGCTGACGGCAAGCGCCAACGCCGTGGATTTACCAGCACCCTTGTCCCCGGTGAGGAACAACAGCGCGGCTTGCTCCAACGCGCCTATCGGCATCAAAGGGCTGGCGAAGGCGCTTGCCACCGCAGCCTGCCCCCACTCCATGCCGGGGCGATTGTAAACATTGGCTATTTGCTTCCATGTTTCCAATTCGCCACGAGGCACCGTCAGGTTGCTGTAATCGCTGGCCGCGCCGCGCGGTGTAACCGCAACAACGGTGCCATCCGTTTTGTACAATTTGTTGCCGAGCAGAAACGACGACTGGGTGTTGTCCCAGCCGAGGTTGTGCGCCAGGCGGGTTTCGTTCAGAGACGCCTCCGTCTCTTTCAAAAGGTCAATCATCATGGCCGCCATGAGCTTTTTCTCCTTGTCGTGCAGCACAAACCCCACGCTACCGAGGTAAGCGTTCAACCCCTGCCCCAGCAGCGTCTCGCCCATAATCTGTATGTCATCGTAGCCACCCAGTCTGTGCTTGCGGAAAATGTAAGACACCTGCAACTCGCCCGCGCCGTTGGTGTCCTTGATGCGTTGCACCGGGTACACGGGGTAATCGTAAATGTGTGTCCACACCCACTCGCCTTCTGCGGTCTTCGTCTTCACCCAGCAGCCCCTCTCGTTTACGCGGGATTTCTTGGTGCTGAACTCAGGAACGGTATCCGGGATAGCGGAGGGCGTCGGTGGCATGGGGGCGGGCGGTGATGATAGTTCCCCGTCCTCCGCCGCAGCGGTGTCTTCCGCCTCCGGTTCACCCTCAGCGGCTGGCCGGTCGTGGTCGCCCGTTGCAGGCGGTGTGTCCTGCTGCGCTGTCGGCGCTGCCGATTCTGTCTGTACTGCCTGTTGCCGCTTCGGCACACTGATGGGCGAGTTGATGACGCCTGCGAAGGGGCAGCCCTCACACATCTCCGGGCGGTATTGGCGGAACGTCTCGCAGCTCATCGGCTTGATGTCGTTCGCTTCCAGCCATCCCAGCTTCTCGTCAAGGTTGTACTCTGTGTGCCACTTCTCACGCTTGGAGAGAATGCGGGCGGCTTCAACGCCGCGTGTGGCGAAGCGCAGCACAGACAGCGCCGCGCGCCATGAAGGTTCTTTACCGCTGTCCATCTCGCGGATTTGGCGGCAGCCAGCAACGATGTCAACCGCGTCGCGTTCGGGGTATTCCTGCTTGATGGGCTGAAAGAGCCGCATCACGTCCGCAGGGGGTGTCGCTGGCAGCGCTGGCGCGCCGCTCAGGTCGTAGTGCGCTGCTTTGGGGGAGTACCCCTTCACCAGCGGCGTGTAGCCCGCCAGCAGCGCGCTGACGTCGGCGTAGGGGGTGGTCGCCCCTTCCAGCATAATCTGCACCTGTGTGGGTACACCTTTGCAGTTCCAGGTAAACGGCGCGCGCATGATGGAGCTGATGTCACGGGTGCGCATCGGGTCGGCGTGCAGCTCGTGCTTGACGCAGGCGGCGTGCAGTCTGTCGGCGGCGTACTGCCACTCCTGCGGAGAGACCTCCTCCGCGAACGCCCAGTAAACGTGTACACCCTTCGCGCCGCTACCGACGACCCACGGGCGAGGCATCCCCGTCGCCTTGCAGAACTGCACCAGTCCCCGCAGGGCTTCTTCGCGGGTGGTGTAGGGTTTGTCGTCCCCGACATCCAGGTCGAGCCACAGTGCCTTAGCAGCGCGGGCGTTGTCATGGGTGCGGAGCTTGTTGCGTGTCCCTTCAGCAGTCGGTACTTCGTGCCAACCCTGCTTGTAAGCAGCGAGGGCAAACCAGCAGTCCGTTGCCGTGTTGCTGTTACGCAGGCAGTAATCGTGGACGGCGGCGAGGTTTTGCACGGCGCGTTGTTTTACTTTGCCCGCTTGCAGCCAGGCCGTGACGTACACGCCTGTAGAAGGAAGGACTGCGGAAAGGAAACGCAACAACATAAATTACTCGGTAGGTTTGTTAAGGACGTAGTTATTGACCAATTCCAGCACCACGGTTTTTCGCTGGCGGTAGTTCACCTCGTCGGGTATGGGAAGAACGCCGTGCATCACCATATCGTTGAGCAACGTGGCAACCGCCAGCATCTTCTTCGCGATAGCGTCGCTGGTGACGTTGCGCTCGCGGGACAGATATTTGTGCAGCGATATGTAGGACACACCCAGCAGGGATTGCACGGCGGTGAGCGGTACGCCGCTGACGTCGATGGCCGTTTGCAGGCGGGAGACGACGGTTTGGTGCCGGTTGGCCGGGCGGCGGTTATAGGGAGCGGTTCGTTTAGCCATAGTGGTTGCCCCGCCCGAAGGCGGGGTTTCAGGTTGTTTACAGCGCCCCCAGCTCGTCCAACACCGCCGCTGTTTGCGCAGCAGGCTGAACAGGGGCAGACGCTTGGGCTTGTTGCTGCGTAGCGGGCTGAGTGACAGCCGCGTAGGTAGCCGTCGTCGGCGCAGCAGCTTGTCCTTCCGGTTCTGCGTTGTTGCTGGTGCGGCTGTCGTAGGCTACGTCCAGCATCTTCTCGGCAGACCCGTCGCTAATGGCAGCCATGATGGCCTCGATGGCATCTTGGCGGGCGAACCGCACGTCTTTGCTGATAACACCGTTCGCATCGGCGCGTTGGTCAGTAAGCGAGAACTGCACTTCGGGGACGCTCTCGCGGGTAAAACTGAGCTGGACGGTAAACAAGAACGGCAGCAGTTTCGGGTTGGTCTTTTGGAACTCGTTGAACTGCACCAGGAGCTGGCCGAGGTTGAACAAGCCGATGGCCGGGTTGCCGGACTTGCGCACGGACTTGTAGCCGAAGTCGGCAACCCACAATCTGTGCTGCGGGTCATCCGCCAGCATCAGGACGACACGCTGTTTGTACAGGCGCTGTGCCCACTCTTTCGTCGGTGTCCACTCGATTTCATCCGACGGGAGCGGCAGGCGGCTCATCATGTTGCCACGCTCGCCGACAGGCATATCCTTCGTCTCGTCGTATTCCCGTTCAAAGAACTGGTAGTGGTGCGTCGGGTTGACTGCGACGATATGTACGTCCAGCAGCTTGCTGTCCAGCGCACGTTCCGTGCCGTTCTCGTTGAGGCGGAACTCACGACCTGCGAAGGTCAGGCGGGGAATGCTGGCCGAGACGTTGGCGGCAGCGGTTGCGAACTGGGCAGCGATTTTCGCCAGCACGTCGGCGGGCAGTTGTACTTGCGGCAGTGGCGCGTTCATGGTGATGGGTAATGACATGGTAGTCTCCTATGTTGATTAGCCCTTGCGGGTACGGGGGGTTGAGAGCGTAGTTTGCTCAAAACGGTTAAAGGGGGACGGCGGCAGCGTCGGCTGGCCGTTTAGCTCGGCGGTGCGGTTGTATGCTTCGGCGGCTTCCTCAATCGCCAGCACCGGCTCGGTTACGAGACGGGCTTGTTGCAGGTCAAGGAGCTGCGCCGGGGTGATGATGTCCTTCTCTAGGAGCAGGGTGAGCCACTTCACGGCTGCTTCCTTACCGCCGTTCTCGGCGGTCGGGAAAGCCAGCTTGATACTCTTAGACTGGCTGAACGTGCCGAAGTCAAAGGCGAAGTGCTTTTGCCCGGTAGCGGCAAGCCTGTCCAGCATCACGTTGCAGGCAGCTTCTTTCGCCGCTTTAAGTCGCTTCTCTTCGGCGGACAACTTGGCAAGCAGCTCGTTGCACGATAGAATGAACTCGCCACACGCTTTGTCAGAAGCATATACGGCTTCGGGTAGTGGTATATCTGGCATGGATTTTTCCTCCCGGTTTGTTAGTGTGGTATAAATATAGGGCTTGACGCACTAAACGTCAAGCCCTTTCTTCTATTGAATTTTCTAAATTTGATATTTAGTCAAACTCACCTATGTGGGTGGTGAACAGGTTGACAATGTTCCGCTCGATGTTCACCCCGTTCTCCAACGCGGAGAAGGCCAGCTTGTCCTGCCGCCCGGCAGCAAGGTGGACAACAAACGTCTCTGTAGCCGTCTGCCGCGACGAAGACAACCGCTCGAACATCTGCTGGTACATGAACGCTCCGGTGATGGGCGTGCCGTAGCAGATGATGTAGTCTGCGCTAGCAAGCTCTACACCGAACGCTGTCGTGCGCGGGTGGCAGACCAAGATGTGTGGGTCGGGTTTGTCGAGAAAGTCCGCAAGAAGCTGGCTTCGGCGCGTCCCGGTAACGCCTCCGTCGATTTTGTCACAGGTAAACCCGGCGTCGCGTATCTCCTCTACCAGCATATCGTTGACCGCAGTGAAACTGGAAAAGACCACTTTCTTGCGCGGGGTGCGGCGCAGCAGCTCTACCAGTTTCGCTATCTTCGGCGTGGCGTCTAGCCTGTGCAGCACGCCTTCGCCCTGCGCGTTCTTGGCGCGGACTACTCCGCTCGATATTTGCAGCAGCTTTATTGCCAGTGAGTTGGCTGCCGAGACGTCCACCTCGCCACTGTCCACCATTACGCGCAGGTCTTCCACCAAGCGCTCGGTCATATCGGCCTGCTCCTTCGATAACGGCACTTCCTCGTGCAGCACCTGCGGCACGGGGATTTTCATCAGCTCTTCTTTGTCGAAGCGGATGCAGGGTGACATCGCCTGCTTCACAGTCTCCTCGTAGCCATGCTTGGGCACCCACTTGAACTGGCTGACTTTTATCTCCGTCTCTTCCCGCCAACGGGTAAACGTGGACGGCACGTTGCGCGGGTTGATAAGTTTAACCTGACCGTAAATCTTGTCCGGCTTGCCCGGTGTCCCGGTCAACCCCCAGCGGAACAGCGCATCCTTCACCACAAGCTGGGCAGCCTTCCACCGCTGGCTGCGCGGGTTGGCGTACTCCGTCAGCTCATCAAACACGACGCAGCGGATACCCCCCAGGCGCACCATGTGGGATAACTGCTCGCCGACAATCTTCAACCCGTCGGGGTTTATCAGGTAAATGTCGGCGCGGCGGCGCACTTCCTGCTCGCGGTCTTTGTGGATAAGCTGCACGCGCTTCTTCGGGAACCACTCGCGGCAAGTCCGCGCCCACTCACCCTCGTGCGCGACGGTCAACGGGGCGACAATCAATGCCGCGCCGCCATGTTGCTGCTGAACGTAGTCCACCGCCATCAAGGTCGAGAGTGTCTTGCCTGTGCGTGGCGTGCTGGTTACAAACGCCGCCGGGTTCTGCGCGAGGAACGCTGCGGTCTCCAACTGCCACCACCACGGCTTCTTGCCGTCTTTGGTCATGGGTGGCGTGTAGTACCAGTCGAACATCTCGCAGCCGTCCACGTTGACCCCCATGTTGCGCAGGATGCGCAGACTTTCATCGGCGTGCGGCAAAACCAGCACCCCGCCGTCGCGCGTCGGGACGCGCCATGTGCGGAAGATATCGTCAAGCAGGCGGTATTGGTCAGGAGGCGGCATCGGCACCGCCAGCAAGCGCCGCTCCGGCAATACCAGCGCCATTACATCACCACCAGTTTACGCAGGCGGGCAATGTCCGCAGGAGAAAAGTCATAGCTCTTGATGGTAGCGTGCTCGTCCAGCCACGTCGCCAGCCACAGGAGGTTCTTGCTGTGCAGGCACTGCCACTCCCCGCCCGATGCCTTGATACGCGCTGCCTGCTTCGCCTGGTGAGCTTCGCTGGCCGTCGGCTTGCGGTTCGGGCGGCAATGGTAGTTGGCGTCGTCTTTTTTCACCTCAATGCCGAGGTACTTGCCGTTGATTAGAACAATCCTGTCCGGGTGTCCGCTTTCGCCGTAGCCGAACGTCATCGGGCAGAACGTGTAGAGCGCGTTGTGCTTGGCGAACAGCGCCAGTATTTCTTTGATGCGGTCTTTCACCGCCTTCTCCGTAACGGTCTTCATAGATTCTCCGCGTAAAAAGCCCATACGGGCAAACGCCGCAAAGGGTGTTCCTTTCCGGTTCTAAAAAATCAGCGTGCAGTTTTGCGTCGTGTCAGGACGAGTTCTTGGACTTGAAGTTACGGCTACGGTTCTTGGACGTACTCACTATTCGCCGGTTACTCTTGGCATTGCTGCCACCTTTCGACAACGGCTTGATGTGGTCAACGTCTTTCCCCGCCAACGCAGCTTTTCCGTGGGTGCGAATAGCATCCCGGCGCGCGGCATTACGCTTGGCGCGGTTCTTTTTCTGTTCGGTACGGGAGTGGTAGTTCTCGTACTCACGGGCGTAGTTTCGTTTCTTCATGTCCAGTCCTAAGAAAGTCCGCCTGTGAG
>ERZ773056.590-NODE-590-length-19088-cov-5.880418_pt1 | contig 19088 bp, 22 predicted proteins | sample MGYA00580857_ERZ773056 | MGnify/ENA primary metagenome ERZ773056 (study PRJEB29015, sample SAMEA2737996) | human oral metagenome | biome: human oral; feature: human-associated habitat; material: dental | place: China | collected 2114 ... | reverse complement strand
TTTATAAAGGTTTTTCCAAGGAAGAGATAACTAAGTTGGAAGGCTATATGGAGCGTATTTTGGAAAATCTAAAAGAAGCTGAGCAAAGATACATCAAAGAATAGTAAATAAGTTTAAACTACTACAAGTCAGTGCGAAACTTTCAATTCGGATTTGAAAATTTTATAAAGACTTGAATTAACTATATCAACTCACAGGAGTCATAACATAAATAATATTATAGGGAGGAAAAATGGACAGATTGCAGCAAAATAAAGAAAATGCAATTAATTTTTATCGTACAGCTTTTGAAGGAGAGCCTAAAAAGGCAGTTGAGCTTTATGTCGGAGATGAATATTTGCAACATAATCCGGTAGTGGAAGACGGGAAAGAAGGTTTCATAGAATATTTTGAGCGTATGCAAAGGGAGTATCCCGATAAAAGTGTGGAGTTTGTACGTTCAATTGCCGAGGATAATATGGTTACCTTACATACACACCAAACATGGGGTGAACCTGATAATAAAGAATATGTAACTATGGACTTTTTCAGATTTGATGCCAATGGAAAGATTGTTGAACATTGGGATGCTATACAAGAAGTTGTAAAGGATACAAAGTCAGGTAGAAGTATGTATTAAGTACAGAGTCCGGTGTATAGTATTGTTGATATCTAGTGTGCTGTATCGTTGATATTTAGTCTTATTATTACTTTGTTAATAAATTGCAGCAGACACATAATAAAGAAATTTGAAAGTTACTATACTGTTTCTGATATTAATTAAATATCAATGATACATTACACTGGTATATAGTGTCTTTTGTTTAGAAAAAATAGATAGCAGAAATGCTATCTATTTTTTGATTTACAAATACTCTTTAATAACCTATAATAAAAGTGTAAATGTAAAGAAGGTAATTGAATGAACACTTTAGAAAAATACTTTTTAGAAAATAACATTATTACAAATAAACAGGCAAAAGAGATAGGCATCAAAAGGCATGTCTTGGCTTTACTTACTCAAAAAGGAGAGTTGGAGAGGGTTAAAAACGGGGTTTATAAGAAAAAAGATACTGTAGATGATGAATTTGCCGCTATATCACTTAACAATGAGCAAGTGGTCTTTTCTTTCCATACAGCTTTGTATCTTCTTGGATTTAGCGACAGAACACCAAATACTTTTCATATCAGTGTTCCTCAGGGATATAATGTAAGACATATAAAAAAGAAATTCATAAATATAAAGGTACATTATGTAAAAAAAGACTGTTTTCATTTAGGAGTTATTAAGACAAAAACACCCCTTGGCTCTTATGTAAAATGCTATAACATGGAGAGGTGTATCTGTGATATTGTTTCAGAAAGGAAGTCTATTGATAAGCAGATATTCACTGATGCAATGACAGGATACTTTGGCAGCAAAGATAAGAACATCAGAAATCTTATTAAATATAGCAGAATTCTGGGAATTGAAGATGAAATCAGAAAATATACGGAGGTTTTATAAGTGATAAGTTCTGAAAGTTTGAAAGGTAAAATAAGGAATATTGCAATTTCTAAAAACCTCAGGTCTCAAGAAGTTTTACAAATGTTTTTCTTTGAAAGATTTTTGGAAAGATTGTCCGGATCAGAGTATAAATACAATTTTATTATCAAAGGAGGATTGCTTATTTCTTCTATGATTGGCATTGACAATCGCACTACGATGGATATGGACACCACTATAAAAGGTGTGGCATTGAAAGAAGATATTATACGAAATGTCATTTCTAAGATTATAAATACAGAGGTAGATGACGGCATAGAATTTGAAATAACTGGCATAAGCCACATACGAGAAGAAGATGAATATGAAAACTTTAGAGTTAATTTAATAGCTGAATTTGGAAAGATTAAAAATGACATGAAGATTGATATTACAACAGGGGATGCCATAACACCAAAAGAGATGGAATATTTATATCCTTGTATGTTTCAAAACGAAAGCATTAGGGTTTTGGCATATCCTCTTGAGACAATATTGGCTGAAAAATATGAGAGCGTTATTAAAAGAAATATTGCAACAACAAGGATGAGAGATTTTTATGACCTATATAATCTATATAACTTAAGAAAAGAGGAGATTGATTTTGATATTCTAAAACAGGCTATTATTTCGACATCCAACAGATGAGAAAGTTTGTCACTTATTAAAGAGGCAATGGAAATCATTGAGGATATAAAAGAGGACTATTATCTTAAAGAATTATGGAAGGTATATTTAGCAGACAATCTTTATGTAGGCGATTTGAATTTTTCAGAAACTGTAAAAGTAATTGAGATTATTGCGGATAAGATTGCTTTATAGAGAGCAAAATTATGGCGTTCATATTACAAATACTCTTTAACTTTTATCAAAAAAGAACTTGATAAAAAGTGATATTTACTATTGCAATTTATCCAATGAATAAAAGTATAAAAATTCACAGATGTAGTAAATTACTTTTAGAGGATTAAAATATGGGTAAGGCATTTACAGAAGGAGAAAAGATAAAAATCAAAAAAAGTATTATGGAAACAGCTCTTGATTTATTTCATGAGAAAGGGACAAAATTACTTAGTATTTCAGAACTGACAAAAAGAGTGGGAATAGCTCAAGGGAGTTTTTATAATTTTTGGAAGGACAAAGACTCTCTTGTTATTGATTTAATGGCATGTAGGTCAATACAAAAATTGGAAAACATTGAAAAGAATTTTCAAATTCACTCTCAAATCCTAAAAAATTTCTTTCAGAGATAATTTTTAAATATTCCATAGATATGGCTGAAAAGATTAAAACTCAATCAATTTATCAAGAGGCATTTAGAATATTTGCAAGTCAAAATTTAAAGAAGGTGAACAAAGTAGAAAATCTTTATGATGATTTTTTGAATAGGTTAATAGACTATTGGTACAAAAATAATGCAGTGAAAAGCCTAGACAAGAAAGGTTTATCAAATACCTTTGTTGGAAGTTTCGTTTTATCTTCAAATTACTTTCATTTTAATGAAGATATATTTGAAGAAGTGCTTAATATTTATATACAGAGCATTGTTTTTAAATATATAGAAATTTAATTGTAAAAAAGAAGGTGATAGCAATGATTCTGAATTTTAATGAGATAAAAAAGGAAGATGTATTAGTTGCCGGGGGAAAAGGAGCTAATCTTGGAGAAATGACTTCAGCTAAAATAAATGTTCCAAGCGGATTTGTTGTAATAGCAGATGGTTATAGAGATTTTTTAAAGGTAAACGGTATTGATATTCTCATTGAAAATGGAATTAAAAAATCAGTAAATGATGAAAAAACACTTCTAAATGAAACTGAGTATTTTAAAGAAAAATAAAGTCTGGAAAATTTTCTGAAAGAATGGAGAATACAATAAGAGAAAAATATTTTAATCTTGTGGAGAATGTAAGGGTTGTAGTACGTTCTTCAACAACGATGGAAGATTTACCGAATGCGAGTTTTGCAGGGCAGCAAGAAACTTATTTAAATGTACAAGGTATTGAAAGTTTATTAAACGGGGTTCGTAATTGTTATGCTTCACTTTGGGGAAATAGAGCTGTAAGTTATAGATTTCATCAAGGTTATAATCAAATTAAGTTTCTATTGCAGTTGTTATACAGGAAATGGTTGAGAGTGAGAAGGCTGGAGTTTTATTTACTGTTAATCCTGTAAATAAAAAAGAAAATGAAATGCTGACGAAATATGGCAGCTATTTTTATACAGCGGATATTTGACAAAATCAGAAGAACAGATAAAAAGAAAGGAATTTTCAGAGCAAGGCTATTTTATAAATACGTATAATTTGAAAATACCGAACAGGAAAATAAGAAGTTATTTTGGAAATATGTTTATTAACAGGTTTTTTGGAACGGAAGTGAAAACTGATATTCTGATAAAAGCTCTTGAAAATGGAGATAAAGAATGTGAAGGTTAGCAGCAAGTATTAGAATTTTTTTAATAAGACGTTTAAGTGAAAACTATGATATTTTCAAGTAATAGCATTGACGCAAAAATATTCTGATAGATAAATTTGAAATTTAGGAGGATGGAAAATCATGCCACAGATGAATAAAGGAGGCAAGTTTATATTTGGGAAATCTATTATAAGAGATGGAGGAGTATTATATTTTCCTAAGCAGGCTATCTGTGAATATGATATAACAACAGAAGGAAAAGTCTATTTAATTACAGGAAGTAAAAGTACTGGTGGTTTTTCTGTGACAAGGAAAGGTTTGCTTGAAGTGTCAAAACTAGGGCATATACTTACTGACAATCCAGAATTGAGAGATTATACTTTGCCATCAGGTAATTTTATTAAATTTAAAGGAAGAGCTTATGCATGGACAGATATTTCCAAAGATGGAAAAATTGTATTAACTAAGGAGATGTTATCATTATTAAAGATAACTATAGGCATGAAATTGTTATCTATTCGTAGTAGCGATATAGCATTTACAATGGGTGCATATGGACGGTTGATAGAAGAATCAATGAAGCATGAGACTGCGATTCCAGTGTTTTAACAATATAAATTTAAAGAAATATTCAGTATCCATTAGCTCTTCTACTGCAGAATCAGAAATTAAGAATTTTTTAAGTTATAAGATAAAGAAAGACTAAATATGATTGAAATACTCCATATCTTTTTTGGAGATGGTTTAAGTGAGTTTTTCTATTATAAAAATGGAGATAACTGGGTGTATGGTTTAAAATAATTTTTGAAAAATAGAATTTGGAGAATGAAGATGGACTTCATAAATGATAGGAATAGTAATATATTTTTTAGCTTGCATGATAGTAGGATAAAGAAAATTACATTTAAAAAGAATATCTTGACATTAAAGCTTGATAAAATATTTCAATATACTGAAAATGAAGAAAAAATATATTCCGGAGATATTCTGTTTTATGAGAGCGATTTAGATGAATGTAATATTCTGATATTTAATAAGACAGTTTATGAGGGTAATTTTTCTGGACAAGCCATTGGATTGAAAGAATATATTGAAAAATTTTCTAACTTAGAGTTTGAAATTTTGACAGAAGGATATTTTGGATTTAATGCAACATATACAGGATGAATTTGAGAAACTGGAAAAAATCCTGTATTAGCAATCATGTATATTTGGAATACCGGTAATATGGTTTATCGAATTGACAAAAAGATTCCAGTTTATTCAGATATTTAAAAGGAAGGACGAATTTATTATGCCAAGACCAAAAACAAAAGAGGATTTAATGATAGCTGCTAAAGAAAATTACGAGAAACTGAATACAATTATTTTAAAAATGTCTGGCGAAGAATTGAATACACCTTTTGATTTTTCAAAGGATGAAAAGAAAAAGGAAGCTCATTGGAAAAGAGATAAAAATTTAAGGGATATATTAATCCATCTTTATGAATGGCACCAGTTAATTTTAAATTGGGTAAATTCCAATCAGAATGAAGAAGAAAAGCCGTTTATTCCTAAACCATATAACTGGAAAACTTATGGTGATTTGAATGTTGAATTTTGGAAAAAACATCAGAATACAAACTTAGAAGAAGCAAAAGAAATGCTAAAGCAATCACATAAAAAAGTTTTAGACTTAGCCGATACATTTACAAACGAAGAATTGTTTTCTAAAGATGTATATAAATGGGTTGGAGGGAGTGTGCTTGGTTCATATTTTGTAAGTGCAACCTCAAGTCATTATGACTGGGCTATCAAGAAAATTAAGGCCCATCAGAAAAATTGCAGGTCAAAATAATTGAAGAGTTTAACTGGTAATTTTAGATTTAATAACGGTTCCAGAAAATATGGAAACATATTTTTAATTGGAGGAAATTATAATTTTGTGACTTTAAAAAATAAAATTGGAAATTTTATAAAAAAAATTCGAACCATTTCCTAAAAATCCTTCTATATCTAAGGTTTTTAGAGAAATAGGAATTGCTGATAAGCTTGGTTCAGGTATGAGAAATACTTATAAATACACACAACTTTATTCTGGAGCAACTCCAATTTTTGAGGAAGGAAATATATTCAGAACGATTATACCGTTAAAAAAAATTGCAACACAAAAAGTTGGTGGAGAAAATGTCGCTCACGGTGTCGCTCACGATGTCGCTCATGGTGTCGCTCACGATAAAGAAAAAATTATTACTATTATTAAAGAAAAAATAAGATTGAATAATAAAATAACAAGACAAGCTATTGCTGATGAAATTGGAGTAAGTAAAAAAACAATAGAAAGACATATGAAAGAAATAAATAATTTAAAATATATAGGTAGTGGAAATAATGGATATTGGGAATTAAAGGAATAATAGTTTTAAATTTGAAATAAGAAAATCACAAGAAGGAGAGAATTTTGGATTGGATAGAAAGTTTTAGAATACTTCAAATAGAACCTACAAACGATAAGAAAAAAATAAAGATAGCATATTCAAAATTATTGAAGAAGTATAATCCAGAAGATTATCCTGATTTATTTATTAAAATACAGGAAGCATATGAGACAGCTCTAAAATATTCTGGAAATTTTTCAGAAAATACTAGAAATTTTAATGGAAATAACTTTTCTAAAAATATGTATGAAGAAAAAAGTGATGAATATGAAAAAATGAAAGGCAATAATGTTGACAACTGGATTAATGAAGTAAAAAAGTTATCAGAAATGAAAAAAAGAAAACTTGAAGATTGGCTTCAACTTTTTAAAGAATATAATGAAAATATGAATAGTGAAGAAAAAAAGGAAATTATAAAAAAGCTTGGAATAATTTATGAAAAGAATGATTATATAGAAATTTCAAATTTCTTTTTCAGTAATGGAGAAACTATTTACAAAATACCTGATATATTAACAGATTTAACTGAGATAGAAAAAAAATTTTTTATGGAAAACATAGTTTTAAACAAATATCGTATAACATCTGAAACAATTGAAAATTATAGGGAAAATATTGATAAAGAGAAAACAGTAGATAATTTTATTGAAAATTTTTTTGAAATAAAAGTGTTTAAGATAATAAATCAAACTCTGGGATTATATGATTTGAAAGAAGAGAAAAAATATAATAAAATAGGGATTGGAAGAAAGTTAAATATATCTTCATTTACAAACTTAAAAGAAAAATTTATTAAAATTTCTGAATTGCATGAAGTTATGTATTCTAAAAATCAAAATAAATTTTTAAAAATATTTAACTTTATTTTCTGTCTTTCAATATATGTCACTACTTTCTTGGCGTATATTAATTTAGATTTAATTTCTTTTTGTCATGCATGGGTTATAATTACAGTTGCTGTGGTTTTACTAGATTGCTTATTTATGAAAATAACAAGCGGATTTGATTGGGCAAAACTATTATCTCCAATAAAAAATATAATTATAATTATATGTATTGCAATTTTTTTTCAAAATTCAATAGTTGATACACAAGAAGAACATCGTTCTTTGCTTATAACAGTCATGATTATATTTTCAATTTTTTTAGTAGGAAAAATTATAATTGCAAGAATAAATTACAATAAATTAAAAACAATGATATCTGAAATATTAGATAATTTTATAAAAAAAGATGACTCAGTATGGAGATTTTAGAAAACTTTAAAATATTCAAAAATAATTTTTATTGCTGAAAGGAGAAAACACAATGGGGAAAATGATAGGAATAGATTTGGGTACAACTAACAGTCTTGCAACATATATTGATGAAACAGGGGAAATAAAATTTATAAAAAATGAATATGGAAATATACTTATACCTTCTGTTGTAGGAATTAATGAAAATGATGAAGTAATTGTAGGGGAACTGGCAAAGGAAAGAAGAATGCTTAATCCTTTAGATACGGCAAGTAATTTTAAAAGAAAGATGGGAACAAATGCAAAAATAAGAATAAAAGGGAAGGAATTTGATGCACAGATGTTGTCATCACTTGTTTTAAAGCATTTAAAGGAGAATGCCGAAAGGCAGCTTGGAAGTGAAGTAGACAGGGCAATAATAAGTGTTCCTGCCTATTTTAACGATAAACAGAGAAAAGATACAAAAATTGCAGCAGAACTGGCAGGACTTCAGGTGGAAAGACTAATAAATGAACCGACTGCAGCCGCATTGTCTCTTGGAAGCAGTATTCTTGACAGAAATCTAAAATTTCTCGTGCTTGATCTAGGTGGAGGAACATTTGATGTGACACTGCTTGAAACATTTGAAAGCATTATGGAAGTAATTTCAATAAGTGGAGATACAATGCTCGGAGGAGAGGATTTTACAACCAAAATATGCGAGATATTTCTGAAAAAGAATGGACTTTTCCAAGGAGATTTTACAAAGGAGGAAAGAACCCTGATTTATACTAAAGCTGACAGGGTAAAAAAGCTTATAGGTGTTAAAAATGTAGAAATGAACATTAGGCTTAAAGAAAAGGAATATTCTACAATGATAACGCAGGAAGATTTTAAAGAAGCAGTAAAACCTCTTCTTGTAAAAATGAAGAATGCGATAGATATAGCATTGAAAGACGGTAATACTGATCCATCTGAAATAGAGAAAATTATTCTCGTTGGGGGAGCTGTAAAAATGGGAATAATAAGAGAATTTACAGAAAAATATTTTGAAAAGCTGAGAAGTAAAAATAATTCCTTCAATGAAAACTATTATGAAGAAAATGATTTCATAAATGGTGAAGAACTGGTTTCAATCATAGGAGAACCTGATTTTGCCGTAGCTTATGGAGCCGGAGTTACTGTAGGAATGAAAGAAAGGAATAAAGCTTTCAGTGAGAGAATACTCACAGATGTATGTCCATTTACATTAGGTATAGAAGTAATAGGGAAAAAATTTTCACCAATTATTCATAGAAATACAACAGTACCTGCAAGTAAGTCTGAATACTACTATACAGTCCACGATAATCAGAACATTATAAGAATAGCCATTTATCAGGGGGAAAGTCTTGAAGTGGAAGAAAATCTGTTTTTAGGAGAATTTGAGATTAAAGTTCCTAAAAATAAAGCAGGAGAAGAAGCAGTAAATGTAAGATTTACTTATGATATTAATGGTATTCTGGAAGTAGAGGCAACATCTGTCACAACTGGAGAAAAACGTAATAAGCTTCTTATAAATGGTGATTTCTCTGAAAAGGAAAAAGCAGAAAAAATAAAGAAACTTGAAGAAATAAAAATGGAGGCGGAAAGTAAAAACAAGGATAAATTACTTATAGAAAGGGCAAACAGAATTTATTCAGAAATAAGCAGCAGTGAGATCAGAAGTTATATTTCAAGATATCTGGAACAATATGAAATGATTTTAAAGACTGATAATAAAATTAAAATTAGAAAGGCAAAAAAAGAATTTTCAGAGTTTCTGGATAAAGTAGATCCTGAATTAAGTGATTTGGATATTGATGAAATTTTAAAAGATAAGGAAGTAAAAAAAGAGATGGAAATTGAAGAAGACGATGACGATTTAGGTTTCTTAAATTAAACTGAATAAGTACTGTTTTACAACAAAAAGTAGTTTTTAACATTGAAAATTATAAACTAAAATAACATTATAAAAGTATTTTATGAAAAATATTAATTTCTCATTTATTTGTATTTACATTTTATAAAAAATATAGTATACTAACATGTGAATTTATTCTTGTTCTATTTTACGGGAGTAAAAAACAGACAAAACGCATAAAGGAGAGATAAAAAAGAATTATGAAAGTAGTTGTAATTGGATGTACTCACGCAGGAACGGCAGCAATACTCAATTTGAAAAAGGCAAATCCAGATGTGGAGATAACAGTGTTTGAAAGAAATAACAATATTTCATTCCTGTCATGTGGAATTGCATTATATGTTGGTGGAGTAATTAAAGATCCTCAAGGATTATTTTACTGTTCGCCTGAAAAATTGAGAGAATTAAATGTTAATACAAAAATGAGACATGATGTAAAAAATGTTGATATAAAAGGGAAAAAAGTTCATGTAACTAATATGGAAACAGGGGAAGAATTCGATGAAACATTTGATAAGATGATTATAACATCAGGTTCATGGCCAATAATTCCTCCAATTGAAGGAATTAACATGGATAATATTCTGCTTTGCAAAAACTATGATCATTCAAATGAAATAATTGAAAAAGGAAAAAATGCCAAAAAAGTGGTAGTAGTTGGAGCAGGATATATTGGAGTGGAACTTGTTGAAGCATTTAAGGATAACGGAAAAGAAGTTGTACTTGTAGATGCGGAAGAAAGAATATTAAGCAGATATTTTGATAAGGAATATACAGAAATTGCTGAAAAAACATTTAAAGATAGAGGAATTGTAATTGCTACTGGAGAAAAAGTCGTAAAATTTGAAGATGAAAATGGAAGTGTGAAAAAAGTAATTACTGATAAAAATGAATATGATGCAGATATGGTAATAATGTGTGTAGGATTTGCACCAAGTACATCATTATTCAAAGGTCAGCTTGATATGCTGCCTAACGGAGCGATAAAGGTTGATGAATATATGAGAACAAGTGATAAGGATGTAATGGCTGCAGGAGACTGCTGTTCTGTGTATTCAAATGCCCTTAATACTCATATATATATTCCTCTTGCAACAAATGCAGTAAGAATGGGAACTTTGGCGGCACTGAACTTGTCTGAAAACAAATTCAGACATCCTGGAACACAGGGAACATCAGGAATAAAAATATATGAAAATAATATGGCAGCAACAGGTATTACAGAAGAAACAGCTAAAGCAGAAGGAATAGAAGTAGAGTCAGTTATAGCTGTAGACAATTACAGACCTGAATTTATGCCTACATATGAGGAAGTAATGCTTAAAGTGGTATTTGACAAGAATAGCAGAAAGATTTTAGGAGCACAGTTAAATTCTAAAATAGACTTGACTCAGTCAATAAATACTTTGTCTGTATGCATTCAAAATGGAATGACAGTAGATGATCTGGCATTTGTAGATTTCTTCTTCCAGCCTCATTATAACAAGCCTTGGAACTTTATAAACCTGGCAGGATTAAATGCATTGAAATAATAGGTATTTTAGATTTTAAAATAATAAAAACAGGTAAACGATAATGGGCCTGTCTCAAAAAGAAAACTTAAAATTAATGTGAAAAACTATATTTTTGCTATTTTGAGACAGTTCTTAATGTTACCTGTTTTTTATTTGCGTGTTCTATTATTGTTTTCATTTTTAAGAAGTTTTCCGTAGATTTATTTTAACAGTATATATATTACCTTTAAAAGTGTATTGACAAATGAAAAAAGAACACTATATAATAAAACAGAAAATCAATTATCATATTAATCGAATGAAATAAATAAAACTTATTATTTAGGATATTGAAAAATATTAAGGTTTTAAAGAAAATATTGAATTTAAAAAATAAATTATAGAAAGGAATGTAGAAGGATATTTTTCAAAAATGTAAAAAAATATAGAGCTGTTTTAAAATTTAAAAAATATGAAAATCATATTTGTCCATTTACTAAAATTTCACTTATGCAAACAGTCATTTATAAATGAGACAGTCCCTCTATAAACTTTTTATAAATTTTTTTGGGAACAATCTTTTTACAAAAAATAATATGAGAAAATTACTTGTAATATTTTTCGGACTTTCAGCTGTATGTTTTTCTGCAAAGTTAAACTATACAAATAAAAGTACAACAAGCTACAAGGGAGAAATTATAAAATATGCAGAAAATACAGAGGAAGATTATCCCATATTTAATATGTTATATGATTCGGAATCTGGAATGTCAACGCCTTCTTACTGGGAAGAAGCTCTTGATATTGATGTAAGTTCGATAAAAGTAATGAGAGTACCTGGAATGAGAAAGGAAAATAAGCGTTATAGTAGCACAAGCCACCATATGATTTCGATGTTTAAATCATTTGATATGTCAATGGGAGGAAATTACGTAAAAAATAGTCTGGATTCAGTTGTAATGACTACTGGAGTCATTCCTGGAAAAATGCCAAGAGGGATAATATCACTTTCGACTTATGCCCATGCAGGTTCATCAGGTTTTTTAGGCTCAAATTCTTTTTTCTTTGGAGATGTTATAAATGAGCTGTCAGGGGGTTTTCATCAATCTCCGAGGCTTATTGGAGTGACTTCTGATAATACTAATCTATACATAGGAACTTTTGGAAATGATAGTACAATAGAATCTGAAAATAGAATGAGCGGAGATGATATACCGGTAATACACCCTTCACAGGAGACATTTTATTTTCCAATGTTTGGAGAAGAAGTACAAAAAATGTCACGTTCTGATAATATAAGAGTAAAAGATTTTACATGTGGAAATATGTTCCATTCTTCAAAAAGGCTTCCTGATATAAGAGGTATTGATGGTCCAACTGAAATTAGGCAAAATGAAAACTGTGCAATCAATGATAAACATATAAAGGGAAAGTATCCATTTTATGCTTTATATACAAAGGCAAATACCATTGTTGCAGATGGTGAGGTTAATGCTGGAGGAAAGCTAAGAAACGGTTCATCTTTTGCAGTTCCAAGAGTAGCAGGACTCATTACAAAAATTATGCAGAAATTTCCTGGAATATCATACATACAAGCAAAACATATACTACTTACAACTGCCAGAAGAGATGAAGATAAGCTTGATTCATATATTGGGTGGGGAATTGCGGATGAAAAGAAGGCACTTTCAGGTCCATCAGCGTTAAATGCAGGACTAATTGAAGAACAGAAGTTTTATACAGGAATGTATGATAAAATATATGATTATAATGGAAATATTTATTTCTGGGCTGAGCCTGAAACAGACTGGATATGGACAAATGATATATATGGAAATTTTGCAGAGCATCCTACAGGTACACTTAAATATGATATTGCGACAAATACAGCAGATGCTGATGGCGATATAATCCAGTCGAGACTGGCATTTAAAACTATGAGGGATGTTACATTTAAGGAATACATTCCTTCAGAAAGAAACTATTACACTGATACTGCTCAATTTAGACCAGGATTGAGAAAAGCAGGTAAAGCTACTTTGACACTTACAGGAGATCTTTACTATACAGGACCAACTCAGGTACTTGAGGGAAAAATAGTAATAAAAGGGAATGTTCCATACTCATCTGTTATTATTTATGAAGGTGCAGAAGCTGAAATATACGGAAATGTAAATACTGTAATTCTTGCAGGAGGACATATCGAACTTAAGGAAGGTTCAGTAATTAGGACACTCGAAGTAGACCAGTTAGAAACTTCTGCTATAACAATTCCTAATGAAGGGGATGGTATTTATTTAAAAAAGGTGCTTATTAAGTCAGATAGAATTGATGACCTGAAGGAGATAGTTGCAACCAATCCTAATAATGTAGTTGAAAGTTATGAAGCAAACAGAAAAGAAAATTCTATTTATGATGTTAATGTGAATCTAAGAAAGTATCAGGATCTTAAAAGAGAATATTTTATGTCAGATTTCAAAAGTTCAATAATAAAAATAGAGGCAGATACCGAAATCCTAAATAAAATGAGAAAGAGATATTTGAGTTTATCAGAAGCACCGGAAGAATATCTTGAAATAGTTCCAGGATACAGTAATGGAAATTTTAAATTTGATAATGCAGAAGATAATGAATTTTTAAAGTATAACAATCCAATATCTTCAAATGATATGTTTGAGCTGCTGAATAATGATTTAATATGGACGAATTATTATGATGCACGTAAAGCTGCTGGCTTATAAAATTTAATAAAAAGCAATTTATTTATCTTAAGTGTTTATATTTAGTATGGTTAATAAACCAAATAGTTATAAATGACTATAGAATAATATTTTTATAAGCAAGTACTATGAATAATAGGACAATTTTTATTTACAGTTTTAAAATCATATGATATAATGAGTAAACAATTAGAGGTGAAACAATGACAAAAAAATTAATGTATAAAATATTTTTTGTATTTATAATTTTATCAAATTTTATATATGGCGAAAAAATGATTTTGCGTAATGGTATAAGTGAAAAAACTATCGATCTTGTAAATGAAGATAAACTTTTACGTATGAATAACATGAGTCTGGGAATTCTTTTTGATGCCATAAGAAAGCAAAATAATAGGTTTGTTTTAAATCATCTTGCTACAAAAGAAAACAAACAGAAACTTGCTGAAAGAGCTGAAAAGGAAGAGAAAGAAAATAGTGAAAAATATTATGGTCCTAAGTATAGTGAAGTGATGGTAAATTCTCAGGATGATGTAGCCATAGATCTTATAGATATAAATGCACATGATCAGATAGGATATACTCCCATAATAGTGGCCATTGAATCGGGAAATAATGAAATTGTTAAGGTATTAGTAGAAAATGGTGCTAATCTATATGAAAAACATCCACTCTTTGGTAAACTGACATTGCACACTGCCTGTTATTATGAAAATGAAGAAGCTGTAGAAATTCTTTTGAAAGCAGACAGAAAGCTTGTAAATGTCCACAGTGGAAATGATGGGTGGCTGCCTTTACAGGATGCAACGCTAAAATCAAATGCCAGAATAGTAGAAATTTTATTAAAATATGGAGCTAATCCTCTTCTGACAGATGCTCATGGAGGTACTGCAATGGATATGGCAACTGAGTTTGGTAAAGGTGTAATAGTAAAACTGTTACGTGATAATATAAAGAATAATAGGAAATAGTTATAATAAAGAATATAAACAATTAATTCAGAGAAAAAACAGGAGGTAGAAAAATGCATTGCGTTCAGCAGATAACAGATAAAATTTATTGGATTGGAGGAAATGACAGAAGACTGGAAAGATTTGAGAATATGTTTCCTATACCAAAAGGAGTTTCATATAATTCAAGTCTTATCTTAGATGAAAAAACAGCTATTATAGATACAGTAGATGCGTCAATCAGGGCACAGTATCTGGAAAATATAAAGTATCTTTTACAGGGAAGGGAACTTGACTACTTGATAATCAATCATATGGAACCTGACCATTGTGGAAATATAGAAGATTTACTGATGTTATATCCAAATTTGAAAATAGTTGGAAATAAAAAGACATTTGCATTCTTTGAACAGTTTTATAATACAACTGCAGCAGAAAATTATTATGAAATAAAAGAAGGAGATGTACTGGACTTAGGAAAAAATAAACTAAGATTTATCGGAGCACCTATGGTTCACTGGCCAGAAGTAACAATGACATACGAAGAAACAAAAGGAATATTATTCTCAGCAGATGCCTTTGGAACATTTGGAACATTAAATGGTAATATATTTAAAGATGAAGTGGATTTTGATGGTTACTATCTTTCTGAAATGAGAAGATATTATACAAATATAGTTGGTAAATACGGAATGCAAGTACAGAATGTATTTAAAAAATTGAAAGATATTGCTATAAATATGATAGTTCCTTTACATGGACCAATTTGGAGAACACCTGAAGATGTAAATTATCTGCTTGATTTACATAACAAATGGAGTGCAAACACTCCAGAAAAACAGGGAGTTGTTCTGATATATGGTTCAATGTACGGAAATACTGAAAATACAGTTAACTGTATTGCAAATAAATTAGCGCAGAAGGGAGTAAAGGATATAAAAGTTTTTGATGTTTCAAAAACACATCCTTCATACATAATTTCTGATGCATGGAAGTACAGTAATCTTGTATTGGCAGCACCTACTTATAATACTGGATTATATCTTGTGATGGATTCATTGCTTCATGAACTTGCAGCATTAAGCTATCAAAACAGAAAGGTTTCTTTAATTGGAAATCACACATGGGCAACAGGAGCTTTAGGAGCAATGAAAAAGAAATTTGAAACTGAATTTAAAAAAATTGAAATAGTTGGAGAACCTTTGGATGTAAAATCAGCATTAAGACCTGAGCAGGAAGAAATTCTAGACAATCTGGTTGATGCGATTGTTGAAAGTATGAAATAATTTGTAAAAACAAGGTGAAAAATTCATAGGTAAAGTATATAGAAATTGCTAGTAATAAAAATTTATATATAGAGGAGAAACGAAATGAGAAGATTGACAGGAATTGGAGCTTCGGAAGGAGTGTCTATAGGTAAAGTATTACTTTTCAGGGAAGAAGAAATGATAATACCTGAAGTAAAAGCTGCAGATTCAACGATTGAATCTGAATTGACAAAATTGGAAGAAGGATTGAAAAAATCCAAAACTCAATTAATCTCCATTAGAGAAAAAGTAAAGGAAAAAATGGGGGAAGACAAGGCTGCAATTTTTGATGGGCACATAATGCTTCTGGAAGATGAAGACTTGCTTATGGAAGTTCAGGATAAGATTAAAGGGGAAGGAATGCCTGCGGCAAGAGCGTTAAAAGAAGGTATAGATGAATATTGTGAAATGATTTCACAGTTGGATGATGCTTATCTGAGAGAAAGAGCTGCTGATCTTCAGGATATTGGGAAGAGATGGCTTAAAAACTTATTAGGTATAAAAATATATGATTTAAGTAATCTTGAACCTAATACTGTAGTAATAACTTATGATTTAACACCTTCAGATACTGCACAGCTTGATTTGGAAAACTGTGTAGGATTTATAACAGAAGTTGGTGGAAAAACTGCCCATTCGGCAATTATGGCAAGATCTCTTGAATTACCTGCAATAGTTGGGGTAAAAGGTATTCTTGGAGAAGCTAAGGAAGGTGAAACTGTTATAATGGATGGGGAAGCTGGAGAACTGTTCCTTAATCCTGCAGAAGAATTACTGGCTCAATATGAAGTTAAAAGAGAAGTATTGAGAAAAGAAAAAGAGGAACTGAAAAAATTAATAGGTGAAGAAGCTATAACTACCGATGGAAGAAAAGTAGATATCTGGGGAAATATAGGAAGTCCTAATGATGTAGATGCTGTTATAGAATCAGGGGCAACAGGAATTGGACTTTATAGAACAGAGTTCCTATTTATGAATTCTGATCATTTTCCAACTGAAGAAGAACAATATCAGGCATATAGGGTAGTTGCTGAAAAAATGAAAGGAAAACCTGTAACTATAAGAACTATGGATATAGGTGGAGATAAAGAACTTCCTTACCTTGATTTACCAAAAGAATTAAATCCATTCCTTGGATACAGGGCAATAAGAATTTCATTGGAAAACAAGGATATGTTTAAAACACAGTTAAGAGCTATTTTGAGAGCTTCTCAATATGGTCAGATAAAAATAATGTATCCTATGATAAGTTCTATTAATGAAATTAGAAAAGCAAATGCTATTTTGGAAGAATGTAAGAAAGAATTAGATGAAATAGGAAAAATTTATGATAGAAATATAAAAGTTGGAATAATGGTAGAAACTCCTTCAACTGCAATTATTGCATATAAATTTGCCAAAGAAGTTGATTTCTTCTCAATAGGTACAAATGACCTGACACAATATTTCCTTGCAGTAGACAGAGGAAATGAAATGGTGTCAACATTGTATAACTCATTTAATCCTGCAGTACTTGAAGCAATACAGAAAGTAATTGACGCTGCACATGACGCAAATATAAATGTAAGTATGTGTGGAGAATTTGCCGGAGATAAAAAAGCGACAAAATTATTATTAGGTATGGGTCTTGACTCATTCAGTATGAGTGCTTCATCAGGACTTCAAGTTAAAAAGATAATAAGAAACAGCAGCTATGAAGAAGCTCAAAAATATAGAGATTTAATATTACAACAAAATACACCGGAAGAAGTTCTGGAACACTTATTACCATAGTGTGAAATAAAACTGCCTTAAAAAGGAAAAATCATATAAGATGATATGAAAATTCTATTTATTCATTTATTAGAATTTCACTCATACAAAACATTTATTCATTAAGAAAAAGTCAAAACTCGCCTTATGGCTCGAACAGTTGACTTTTTCTAAACTTATTTCATGTTTTGTATTGTGAAATCTTTTATATCTTCTATATATTTTATAGTAGTATGAGTAGAGCTAAGCAATTTTTCATCATACTCTTCATCCCCTTCTTCACATACAATCAAGAGAGTATTTCCTTCAGTCTTAAAATACTCCTGCTGCATCGTGAATTTCATAAACTGTGTCTTTCCTGCTTCCAAAAAACCGTTGATAACAAAAACAGGTAATTGCTCCATAATATCTCCATTCAACAAGCACTATACTCTAAAACATTTCTCCAACTCTTCACTCTTTAGTCCGGCACCTATTACACATACCTTACCGGTGTACTCGGCATCACCTCTTCTTATATCATTCTCACCCGGAACCAAATCAAAGTAGAACCAATTATCACTGTCGGCATCCTTTACCATTCCTTTTGCTCTAAGTATGACACCGTACTTCATTTGAAAAATCGTTTAAGATACTCTTTAACTTATCTTCACTGATTGCAGGTACCTGTTCCATTCCCCAGCTGTCAAACACATCATCTGCATGATGATGATCATGGTGATGTTCATGTTCACCGTGATGATGATGCTCATGCTCACAGTGTTCATCATGGTGATGATGTTCATGGTGGTGTTCATGCTCACAGTGTTCGTCGTGGTGATGATGTTCATGTTCACAATGCTCATCATGATGATGTTCATGCTCACAGTGCTCGTCGTGGTGATGATGATGCTCATGCTCTTTTGCCAACTCTTCCAACAGCTCACTCTTTAAGTCTATAGGCTTTGACAACAGTTCTTCTATTTTTTCATCACTTAACTTATCCAGCGGAGTTGTAACAATGATTGCTTCCGGATTTACTTCCTTTATAATCGCAACTGCTTCTTCAATCTTTTTACTATCTGCAAGATCCGTTCTTGACAGTATGATTGTATTTGCAAACTGAATCTGATTGTTAAAGAACTCACCGAAATTCTTCATATACATTTTACATTTCTTTACATCTACTACAGTTACAGCTGAATTTGATTCTACTTCTAAATCCTTTTCCACATCCGATACCGCCTTTAACACGTCTGAAAGCTTACCTACACCGCTTGGCTCTATTATAACTCTGTTTGGAGCATAATCTTTCAGCAGTTCTCTTAGTGAAGCTTCAAAATCTCCTGCCAAAGAACAGCATATACAGCCTGAGTTCATCTCTTTAATTT
>ERZ773056.588-NODE-588-length-19094-cov-23.471296_pt1 | contig 19094 bp, 14 predicted proteins | sample MGYA00580857_ERZ773056 | MGnify/ENA primary metagenome ERZ773056 (study PRJEB29015, sample SAMEA2737996) | human oral metagenome | biome: human oral; feature: human-associated habitat; material: dental | place: China | collected 2114 ... | reverse complement strand
TGATTTTTTTGAATGGGGAATATAAATATTCGCAGGAATTTATGGATAAATTGATTTCGGAAAATACAGTCTGTTTTTGTGCGGATGGTGGAGCAAATTTTGCGTTTAAATATGGGAAAATGCCAGAAGTGATTGTTGGGGATTTGGATTCAATTGAAAAAGGAGTTTTAGAACATTATGAAAAAAAGAATGTTTTGATGAAAAAGTTCCCAAAAGATAAGGATTTTACGGATTTTGAATTGATTTTGGAAGAAATCAGTAAAATTGAGAAAAATAGAAATTATTTGAAAAAAATATTTGTTGTTGGTGGGCTTGGAAAGCGAATTGACATGACTTTGAGCAATTTATTTATGATGGAAAAGTATAAAAATCTTGTTTTTTTGCAGGAAAATGAAGAAATTTTTTATATGGAAAAACCTTTTGTTCTAAAAAATAAGAAAGGATATGGATTTTCTATTATTCCAATTAGTGAAAAAGTCGAAAAATTAACATTGAAAGGGTTTAAATTTGAAACAGATAAAATTGATGTGAAAAGGGAAAGTTCTAGGCTTGTAAGCAATGTGATTTATCAAAATCAAGCTAATGTGGAATTTGCAAAGGGAAAGCTGATAATAATTATTGAACATTGAACCATAGTGAATATACAAGGCTAATTACTTTAAAATTAAATTTAAAAATGATAATTATTCTATTGAATTCTAAATTTGTTTTTTGTTAGTTCAATTTTAAAGAAGTTTGAGTATATTTAAAAATTATATCTTTGTATTTCATTTATAAATTTGATATAATTTGAAAAGAAAATTTAACAAAGAAAAAGGAGAAAAATTTAATGAAACTAATAGTGGGCTTGGGAAATCCAGGAGAACAGTATAAATTGACTAGACATAATATAGGATTTATTTTTATAGATGAATATTTGAAAGAAAAAAATATAACAGATATTAGAGAAAAGTTTAAATCGATTTTTGTACAGACTAATTACAACGGAGACAAGGTTTTTTACCAAAAACCTGCAACTTTTATGAATTTGAGCGGAGAAGCTGTTGGAGAAGCGATTAGATTTTTTAAGATTGATCCTAAAACAGAGCTTTTTGTGATTTATGACGATATGGATATGCCGTTTGGAAAATTGAAAATTAAGCAAACTGGAAGTGCTGGAGGACATAATGGAATAAAATCGATTATTTCTCACGTGGGAAATGAATTTGTGAGAATAAAGTTTGGAATTGGAAAGCCCAAAACAAAAGAAGAAACAATTGGATTTGTACTGGGAAAATTCTCACCAGAAGAAAAGGAAATTGTAAAAGATTCAAGAGAAAAAATATTTAATTTGATAGACGATATAAAAGATGATATGACAATTTCAAAATTAATGAATAAGTATAATACGAAGTAAAGAAATTTCAACAAATATTAATAAGAAGTTTACGATGAGAGTATCTCAAATATTTATTCTATAAAAATAAATTTCTGCTTGTAAAAATTTGAAGTATCTTTTATAACATTATTAAAAAAATATTAGTGTCGAATATAGAAAATTAAACTGAATGATTAAATAATTTTAAAAATATTTATTATAAGAGGCATCACTTAATAAAACTGCATGCAAATATTATAATTATTTTACTCAAACTCTAAATTTATTTAATTTTCATTACTAAAATTTTGAAAAATTGAGAATATTCTGTATTGATTAAAATATATGAATAAATGAAGACAAATGTTCAGAAAATGTAATTTGCTTTTTATTTGAAAATAAAAAAAAGTATGGGCTATAATTTTAAGAAAAATTAAGAAATATAGCCCATGTTTAATGTTTAAAAAATTTGAAATATGTATTGTTAGAAATTTTATTGTTTTTGGTAAACTCTTACATAATCAACTTTCATTTCAGTTGGAAAATCCACATCCCCGTCTTCTCCAGTCTTATTTTGCAAAGCCACATTTATCATCATGAAATATGGTTGATTAAACGGATTCTGCAGACCTCTTTTATCTAATTCCTTGTAAGAAAATCTTTTATATACTTTATTGTTAAACAGCCATTTTATTTCCTTATCATTCCATTCAATTGCATATATGTTGAAATTTGTTAGTTTTTCTCTAGGCCATTTACTTAATTTATAATCATCTCCATCAAATGTTTTGTATGTGTTATCATCTTTTAAAACATGAAGCGTTCCAGTTACACGTTTCATATCATCTCCATAAGTTTCAACAATATCAATCTCCCCTTCTGCCATTTTTCCAGATGTTAAGGAATATCCTTCAGGCCATAACCAGAATGCTGGCCAAGTACCAATTCCTTTTGGCATAGCTGCTCTCATTTCAATTTTCCCATATTTTACATTATAGATATTTCTTGTATGTATTGCTCCTGAACTATAAAGAATTTTTCTTTCCACACCATCTATATTTACTTTTTTATCATTTTCCTTTTTTAATGTTATAATCATATTTCCATTTTCAACTTTAACATTGTCTCTTAGGTAGTAGTGTTTTACATCAAATCCATATTTATTAACTAAGTTTCCATTTTCATCAAGGTAATTTCCAGCATGCCAAGGATTTCCATTTTCCCAATAAGCCCATTTTGAACTATCTAATTTATTTCCATTAAATTCGTCATTCCAAACTAATTTCCACTCTTTCCCTCTGATTTTAGAAATTATATTACTTTTTTTAAGTTGTTTCTCTGATGTTTTGTTTTCAGGAATTTTTATTTTTTTATTAATTTTCTCTGTTGTTATCTCTTGAATTTCAATTTGCTCATTATTTACTTCAATTTGATTGTTGCTGGATGCAAATACTACATTTCCTCCTAATATGGTCAAAATTATACCAAATAAAATATTTCTCATTATTATTCTCCTTTTTATTATTAATCCATTATTTTTAAATTTTAAAAATAATCTCAACATATTTTATAACAATTTACTCATAAAATCAATTTAAATTTTTATTTTTTTAATTGTAAATTTTATTCTCAATCTTCAATATTAAAAAATTTAAAATTGTATATAAAATAATTCTGTTTATTTTATTTTGAATTATAACATTTTATTTTAAACAGATGAGAATTTTAAAACTCTCTTGAATTTGATATTGAAATATGTTATACTCGTGGTGTTAATATTTATATTTATTGAAAAATAAAATATATTTTTTAATTTAATTTTATTAAAAATGAAAATATTAAATGTATTTTCTGAAAAAATTATAGTATAATTTGCCAAGTGAGGGTGAATAATTATGAAATTAAATAAGAATATTTATATACGTTTATTATATATATTTATCCTGTATATAATCTATAGCTTTTTGTTGGATAAATATGATTATGTAATAAAATATCTAACAAATTTCATATTTATTTTATTCATATTCATAAATTTTATATTTGGACAGTTAGATTTTTATGCTGAACGCTTCAGACTAAAAGATGTATTTATAAATTTAGGAATTGACGTAATTTTTTCCATAATGCTTTATGCTTTCTGGAAACGTATCAATGTTTTTTTTGTGTTTGTATTATTATTCTTTTTTCAAGTAATTTTTAGAAGAATTATGTGTTCTCTTTATATGAAAAAGCGAAATGTATTAATATTTGGCTCAAATCATATTAAAAATAATATTCAGGAAGATATTATAAATACTCTTGATTATAACTATATCGGGTACATTTCCAATAATAAAAGTAGAGTAACAAAATATCTAATTGGAAATTATGATGAAATGGAGAAAATAATTTCTGAAAAAAGTATTGATATTTTAGTGATTGTAAAAGATATGAACAGTCCAGATTTTAAGAAATATTTAAAACGACTTTTTGATTTAAAAATAAATGGTTTGAAAATAATAAATTATGAAGAATTTAATGAAGATATTCAAAAGAAAATTGATATAGATAAAATAAACGAAGAGTGGTTGCTTGAATCGAATGGATTTGATATTTTAAATAATGAAATGCAAAAAAATATAAAACGTGGAATGGATTTAATATTAGCTTTACTTTTAATAATAATTTTTTCCCCAGTAGCATTAATAACTACAATAATTATTAAATTTGAATCCAAAGGACCAGTAATATTTAAGCAGGTAAGAATAGGTGAGAATATGCAACCTTTTAAAGTTTATAAATTTCGAAGTATGAAGATGCACGATCCAAGTAAATATTCAAAATATACTTTAGACAACGATATTAGAGTAACAAAATTTGGAAAATTTATGAGAAAAACAAGAATTGATGAATTACCTCAACTTTGGAATATACTAAAAGGAACAATGAGTTTTGTAGGTCCGCGTCCAGAATGGGACATATTAGCTAAAGAATACGAAAAGCAGATAAATTATTATAATTTACGACATCTTATAAAACCAGGAATAACTGGATGGGCTCAAGTTATGTTCCCATATGGAGAAAATTTAGAAGATGCGAAAAAAAAACTTGAATACGATTTATACTATTTAAAACATCAGGATTTAATACTTGATGTACTTGTTGTTATGAAAACGGCTAAAGCTGTTTTGTTTGCAAAAGGGAAGTAATAGAAGTATATAGAAGTAAATATTTTTGAACGATTCAGTATTTGAAATTATGAATTTAGTTTTCCAATGTTGAAAAAATTTGTTTTCAGGAAGAAATAGGAGAAATAAATGAAAGGAATAATTTTAGCAGGTGGATCTGGTACACGGCTTTTTCCATTGACAAAGTCGATTTCTAAACAAATATTGCCAGTTTATGATAAACCTATGATTTATTATCCTTTATCTGTTCTTATGCTTGCAAATATAAAGGATATTTTAATAATTTCTACTTTAAGAGATGTCCCATTATTTGAAAGGCTGCTTGGAAATGGCGAACAATTAGGGATAAATATTAAATATAAGGTTCAAGATAGTCCTAATGGTATTGCTGAGGCATTTTTAATTGGTGAAGAATTTATTGGTGACGATAATGTTGCTTTAATTTTAGGAGACAATATATTTTATGGAAATGGATTTTCAAAAATTCTTGAAGACTCTGTTAATTACTTTAAAATTTATAGAAAAGAAAAAGAAGTTACAAATAAAAATGGTGCAATAATTTTTGGATATCCAGTCAAGAATCCTAGCGATTATGGAGTTGTCCAATTTGATAAAGATGGAAATGTTGTTTCTTTGCAGGAAAAACCTGAAAAAGCTAAGTCAAACTTTGCAATTCCTGGATTATATTTTTATGATAATACAGTTATAAAAAAATCCAAAATATTAAAGCCATCAGAACGAAAAGAATTAGAAATAACATCAATTAATGAGTTTTATTTGCTTGAAAAAAAATTAAAAACAAAAGTTTTAGGAAGAGGAATGACCTGGTTTGATACTGGAACACCAAAAGGATTATTAGAAGCTTCAAATTTTGTAGAAGCTATTCAAAATAGACAAGGTTTTTATATTGCTTGCATTGAAGAAATTGCTTATACAAAAGGATGGATAGATAAAAATAAATTAGTTGAAATAGTAGATAAACTAAAAAAATCTGATTATAAAAAATATTTAGAAAGTTTATTAAAAATCTAATTTTATTTAGGCTGTGTATGAAAACTCAAAATCTATGTTATTTTTAATGTTTTTTTTATTTTATAAATTATACAAATCACCATAAAATCAGTGTTTATTATTTTTGATTTTGGAAAAATTTGTTGAAAATTCATCATTTGGAGAATTTTAGACACGCGCTAAACAATTTATTTAGTTTTTAAATAATTATTTATGATATCTATACTTTTTATATAGTTTTTAGTCAAGCTGATACTGTTTTTATAAGATAATTTCATAAATTTTTGATCATTTTTTTTCAATAAGGATTGCAATATATTATCAAATTTGGACATTTTATTATAGTTATTTGTTGTATTTTGAATATGTGATTCCTTTTCTATGTATATTAACACATCGAAATTGGTATGTTTGACAAAATCTTCTATTACTGGATGCTTTTCTTCGTTTTGAATTATTGAAAAAGTCTGCAAAGAATAGAAATCCGTATCTATGAATGTTAATTTATCGGCGTTTTTTATGGATTTTAGGATTCTTCTATTATGTTCATAAGCTATATTACTGTAATCATCATATTGTAAATTTTCTATCTTATTTTGTAATTCCTCTTTTACATATTCTTTTTTGTATTCTTTTACATAGGTTGTATTGTAATAATTTGCTAATTTATGAGTCAAATTAGTTTTTCCTGAATGTTCAGAGCCAATTATTGCTACTTTTAGGACAAAAAATTCTCTTACATATTTTGGGATAAAGAACCAATTCTCATAGGGATTTTTTCTTATTTCTGTTGCACTGATATGAAAATTATTTCTTTTTACATCTATTACTTTTATTTCTAAATTTTTATTAAAAGTTTTTTCAAAATTTGGTAATGTTAAGAAATTATCTTTATAATTTTGTATATCTTGAGTTTCATTTGTAAAAATTATATCAATTTTTATATTATTTGTTAAAAGAATTTCCTGCACTCGTTCGCTCCATAATTTCCAGCCGTTTGGATAAAATGGAATTCCATCTTCTGCCATATGTATGACTTTTATATTTTTTTGATGTCTGAAAGTTTTTTCCACAAATCTGATTCTGTCTTTTATAGTTGGCATCTTTTTCATTTTTGATTCTTCAAAAAGTTTTTTATCCCTTTCATTGTCACTACAGACAAAAATGTATAGATTATCTACAAAACCACTGGCTCTTTGAATAAAATCTACATGTCCTATATGAAGAGGGTAAAATTTCCCAAATATTATTCCATTTTTTGACATTCTTTGCTCCTGTCTGTTTTTTATGTTTATTTATTATTCTTCAACTAGAATTTTTAAATTTTTAATATTATTACTTTCTTTTTTTTCTTCAAATTTTACATTTGAGATTGCTGTAAACCTTTTACTTATTTTTACAGAAGTATTATTTATATCTTTTACGTCATTTGATACTTTATCGATATCTTTTTTCAATTTTTCCCAACGTATGCTGTATCGTGAAAACTCATCATTTAATTTTTCTAATTCAGTCTGAATCACATTAGCATACTTGTCTCTTTCTAAATTTATCATCATAACTTGAATTACAGTTAATACTGAAATTAATGTTGTAGGTGAGGCAATTCGGACATTTTTCTTGTAAGCATATTCAATGATGTCTGTGTGATACGCATTTATTTCGGCAAAAATTGCTTCAGCTGGTAAAAATAATATTGCTTGTTCGCTTGTTTCATTTTTTATGATATATTTTGAAGAAATTGCATCTATATGTTTTTTCAAGTCATTTGCAAAGTCTTTTTTGGCACTTTCTTTTTCAAATTGTGATAATTCATTGCTGTACATTTTTCTGTAATTTTCTAATGGAAATTTTGAATCAACTGCTATATTTCCAAGAGGTTCTGGAGTAAATATTATGGAATCGACTACTGTTCCATTTGAAAGTTTATATTGCTTTTGATAAAGTTTATCATTTTTTTCTCCAAAAACTGAAGATAAAATTTGATAAAGCTGGACTTCTCCAAAAATTCCACGACTTTTTTTATCTGTTAAAATATCCTGAAGAGAAACAACATTGCTTGATAATGTTTCAATTTTTTTCTGAGCTTCATCAATTTTACTTAATCTCTCCAAAACATTTCCAAAAGTTTTTGTTGTTTCTTCAAAGCCTTTTGATAATCTTTCTTCCACTTTCATATTCATCAAGTCAAGTTTATTTTCAACTTTTTGACTTAATTTTTCAAAATTCTCATTTAAATTTTGAGTAAGACCATCCTTAAACTCATTTATATTTTTTGTCAAATCCTGATTATTCTCATTTAATCTAACTGATAACTTTTGAATGTTGTTATTCATATTTGAAGTTAAGAGTTGATTATTTTCTGTATTATTTTTAAATAGCAACTGATTATTTTCATTCATTGTACTGCTTAAATTTTGTCCAAGTCCATTAAATTTCAAAAGTAGTTTTTCATTATTTTCAGATAAAATTGTCCCTAAATTGCCTATTCCTTCCAATAAATTATTTTTTGTGTTTAAATTTATGCTTTTTTCAATTTCGTCAAATTTTTTTTTATTCTCTTCAAAATTTTGTTTATTATTTTCATTAAGCTGACTTAATAGCTCTTTTTCCCCTTTTTCATTATTTTTTTTATTAATGAAACTAATTGTAGCTATAATTGTAATAATATTAACTATTGCAATAATTATTATTATTAATCCCATTTATAATGTTCTCCTTTAATTTGAAATTTAAAAGAACTTCCAACTTCCATCTTCATATTTTGCTTTTTTTCCGTTACTTTCAAAATGTTCATAATTTATTTTTACATCTTCTGTTTCACTTTCATCTATCTGATTTTGAATCTCTTCTTCATTTTCATTAGCTTCCTCATCATTTTGAAATATTTCTTCAGGCTCATTTTCATAAAAATTTTCTTTTAGTTCCTTATCTTTTTTAGAAATTTGAAAATCTATTGTCAAATCATCAGATTTTCTATGTTTCTCAGAGTTTTGAAAAATCTCAACTTTATCTTCCGTTTCTTCAGAAGTTGATTCCTTTTTAGACATTTCAGCTTCTGTATCAGATTCTTCAATTTTTTTCATTGCCAGTTTTTCTCTTATTTTTTCAAGAATGCTTTGATCTTCTTCATTTAAATTATCAAAAATATCTTCATAATACTCTATATTTTTAGTATCAAATTTTTTCATATATTCTCTGATTGTTATAGATTCAGGACTGTAAGCAACCTGATATTGACTGTCAGAATTTTTATCATAAAATACTTCATTGATAAATCCCATTTTTTCTAGGTCTGATAAAATCTCTTTTACAAAAAATACTTCCATTCCAAGTCTGTCTGTCAATTCTTGATATGTAAACGCTTCTTTTTTTTCAACAAAATTTTTAATAATTAATGATAAAATCAAAACTCCAGCTTCTCTTTTAACTTTTATCGGCATTTCAATTTTTTCATTGTATAAAAATTCATCTGATGTCTGTATTGAAAACGCTATCTGTGCTCCCAGTAAAATTGTTACCCAGACATATTGAACCCAAATTAAAAAAATAGGAATTAATGCTAGACTTCCATAAATTATATTGTATTTTGTAATAGAGGACTGAAGCAACAAAAATAGTAATTTCCATCCAAAAGTTAGAACTGTCGTTACAACTCCTGCAAAAACAGCAGGCTTAATTTTGACATTTGTGTTTGGAATAATGTAAAATAAATAACTGAACAAAATAATGTACGTAGCAGGTCCCAAAAGTCCGACAACCAAATTTATTAAAATTGGATTATTTGGAAAGTTTCTTATAACTTCATCGGCAACAAATGAATTTAATGTTGATAATAATACAAAAAATATTGGCCCTAAAAATATAATTGCAACATAGTCAATAACTCTTCTTGTCATTGATCTTTTTTTATTTATTTTCCAAATTTTATTGAATGAATTTTCCAGCATTATCAAAACCTTTACTGCCGAATAAATCAATATAATAATTCCCACACTTGTTAATATGCTACTTTCTGTAGACAACAATAATCTTTGAGCCACATCTATGATTACTTTTAAGATTCCATTATTTCCTGGCCATAATTCAAAAAATTTCTGTATAAACAGCTTGTCCAGTCCAAATCCCTTTGTAATTCCCAGAATAAGTGCAACGACTGGAAATATTGCCAAAAGGGAATAATATGTCAAGGAAATCGCAAGTATCTGTGTTTCTCCATCTCGATAATTTCTATAAATTAAATAAATTATTCGCTTCATTTCATCTATTCTTTTTTTTATACTTCCTTCTTTTTTTTCTTTCATAAATTTTCTCCATTTTCTTTTTTATTTTTTTATTTTTTTATTTTTTTAGACGTTCTAATGCATACAATTATTATAAATTATAAATCTAAAATGCATTTATTTTAGATTATTTAATCAAATACACGAATTTATCCGAAATTAAAATATTCCCTTTCTTCAAAGATTTCATTCATAATTTCATCATAATTTTCGATTTTAGCTTCTTCAGCCAAAACATCTTCCAATTTAGGATTTGTAACTGGATGTTTAGGAGCAAAAATCACACATGAATCTTCATATGGCTCAATAGACTTTTCATAAGTCTCAATTTCTTTTGCAATCTCAATTATTTCAGTTTTATCCATTCCAATAAGTGGTCTAAATACTGGCAGCTTTTCAACAGAGGCATTCGTACATGTAAGCCCGCCCATCGTTTGTGAAGCTACTTGTCCTAGACTTTCCCCTGTAATTAAAGCCTGATACTGCATTACGCCAGATAATCTTTCAGCTAGACGCATCATAGCTCGTCGTGTCAAAATTGTAGCTAAATCTTTTTTTGTCTGAATGTTTATCGCTTCCTGAATTTTTAGTATATTTAATGAATAAAGCCTCGTCTTTCCAACATAAAGTGATAAAATATCTGTTAATTCCTTTACTTTTTCCAGAGCCTGATGACTTGTGAATGGAAAACTGTGGAAAGTGACAAAGTTTAATCTCATTCCTCTTTTTGCCATCATAAAGGATGCAACTGGACTGTCTATTCCACCTGATAAAAGGACAAGTCCTTTTCCTGTTGAACCAAGCGGTAATCCTCCATAAGTTTTTATTCTGTCCGTATAAATATAAACATTTTTTCTAATATCCACATTTATCATAATATCTGGATCTTTCATTTTAACTTGTTCAAATAAACTGTTTACAAGTACATGACCTCCTAATTCACGGGCATAGTCCATAGATTTTTTCTCAAATCCCTTGTTACTTCTGTTAACTTTTATTTTAAAAGTTCTGGCTCCCTGTTCATAAGCATAATTCGCAAATTCCAATACCTTTTCCTTAATAAATTCATCATTTCTTTCAACTTTTGCAGATTGATTAAGTCCTACAATTCCGAATACTTTTCTTAGTTTATCAGTAATTTCATCCAAATTTTCAGAATTTATTAAAACATACAATTTCGACAAATCATCGAATAACTGATAATCAAATCCTTTTAACACCTTGTTAATCTTATTTCTCAATTTTTTCTCAAATTGTCCCCTGTTTTTACCTTTTAACGATAATTCTCCATAAGAAAGTCCTATCGCATTTAACAACTTTTTATCAGTATAATTACTCATTTCTTCCCTTTCCTTAAATAAATTATAAATGCCATTTTATTTCATTTTTCTTATTTTTTCCACACTTTCCTTCAGCCTTTCCACAACTTCGCCAATTTCTTTTGTTGTATTATCCTTTGAAAAGCTGAATCTTATCGCTCCATCCAGTTCTGACTGGTTAAGTCCCATAACTTCCAGTATTCTGCTGTTCCCCTTTTTCGATGAGCAAGCTGAGCCTGTAGAAACATAAATTTGATACATTCCTAAAAAATGTGTCAATACTTCACCTTTTGTTCTGTTAAACGATACATTCAGTACTTTTGGGCTGGATTTTTCAGGATCGAGAGAAGAATTAAACTTAATATCTTCAATTTCTTCAGAAATTTTATTTGCTAGCATTTCTTTTAACTTTTGTGAATGCTCCATTTCATTTTTTTCCTCTTTTATCAAAATCTCTACAGCTTTTGCAAAAGCCAAAATTAATTCTGTCGACATAGTCCTTTTCACAATACCGTTTTCAGCATTTGATCCATAAACTATATTTGTAATTTTGACACGTTTGTTCACATAGATTGCTCCAATTCCCTTTGGTGCATGGATTTTATGTCCACTTATTGTTATTGCATCTACAGGAAATTTATCAAATTTTATATCTGTACATCCAAGACCTTGCACAAAATCAGTATGAAAATATGTATCCCTGTTTTTCATTTTAATAATTTTTGAAATTTGCTCCAAATCTTGAATCGCCCCAGTTTCACTATTGACTGCTCCAACTGAAACTATTACCGTGTCTTCCCTAATGGTATTTTCAAGTTCTTCAATATCTATAAAACCATCTTTATCCACATTCAGATAATCCACTTCAAAGCCCAGATTTTCATAATGCTTAAACACTTCATAGACTGACGGATGTTCAATCTTTGTTGTAATCAGATGTTTTTTTGTTCGTGAATTTGCATTGATAATTCCTTGCAATACAAGGTTATTTCCATCTCCGCCACCTGCTGTAAAGTAAATTCTGTCAGCTTCAACTTTTAAATAATCAGATATTATCTTTTTAGCATTTTTTATCTTTAATAAAGTTTTATGGGAAAAATCATGAATTGCATCGGGATTTGCATAATTTTCTTCCATTGTTTGAACTAACACATTTATAACTTCTTTACGTGGCTTTGTACTGGCTGAATTATCCAAATAAATCATTTTTCCTCCTTGTTTCAAATTATATTATAGCCTTTGAAATAGAGACTATTAAAAAAATAATTTTACTATCTCTAATGAAAATTAAATTACTATAAACTCTTGTTTTTATTATACTATATTTTATAAAATTTATCAAAACTAAATAAGCAAAAAACAAGGAAAAATAAAAAATTTAGGATTTTAATATGGTGATGGCAGAAAATCCAATTTATGTGATTACTGCGAAGAAATAATAAATAAAAATAATAATTTAAATTTGTGTAAAACTCTAAAATTTAGAGAATTACACAATTTTTTTTTTAGACAGACAAAATATGTCCTTTATAAAAAGTATAATGTAAAAAATATTATAAGGAGATAATTATTATGAGTAATTTAAAATTAACTGAAAATGATGCTTTTTACAATATGAAATTTGATAATGATATTTTTTTGTATTGGATGTTAAAATGGTTAAAAGTCGATACTACAAATAATAGTAATAAAAAAGCTTTAAAAAATATGGCAAAAAAATTCGTTGAGGAGATTTTAGGACAGAAACTGAATACGAAAGATATTGAAATATGTTATTCTAATTTTTATATTGGGAAGGACTATGAGGATTTTATTAATAGAATTCTAAATGAATATACACTTTTATTTATTGTGAATAAAAAGAAAAAGAGCAATAGAAAATATATATTTTTCAAATGTTTTGACTACGACGAATTTTCACCATATTTTTTTGAATATAATCAAGAACTAGTTCAATTACTTAAAATATATGAAAATTTAGGAAATAATGAGACAGATAAAATAAAAATCGTATACATTACTCCTGATAAAATTTCTAGATATGAAAAAGAAGAAATAGGAGAAAAAATTATTATGTATGACGAAGAAAAACTTTTAGAATTTTTTAAAACTTTTAAAAAAGACATTGATGACAGTATTTTTGATAGTTATTATAACCAGCTCATGCGAGAAGTAAGTGAAGAGGATTATGACTCTTTTAATGTTTCAGCACTATACAGTATTTTGGAGTGGCATTTTGATAAAAAAAGAAAAAACTATGATGTATATAGAAATGATTACTATATAAAGTGGATAAAAGATGAATTTTTTGTAGAATGTGTATATAAAAAAAATAGAAATAGAGAATTTGATATACTGTTTGTGTTAAATTGGTTTCATCTTGATGAATTGCAAGAAGATATGTTTGAATCAGTTCAACGTGAATTAAAAAATATATTTCCAGATTTTCAAAAAATTTATTTGGAAGAAGTTGACTTAAAAGAGAAAGAAGTTCCATTATTTTATTTAAAAGTAGATAAAGATGCTTCGGTGAGTAAAATAAAGGAAATATTAGATGAAATAACAGAAAAAATAGAAAAATTTAATGAAGCGAGAAGTAGTTTAGATATAAAAGAATATATTAAAAATGAAAGGCGAAAAGGTGGTATTCGGTTTTGGTAAAAGATTAGAAAAGAAAATTTTAATTATTTGACAAAATACTAAATAAAGTTATAATTAAAGCATAGAATAAAAAATGTACGAAAGGCTTGATTATGGCGGGAAAAAATCAAAATTCTGAAGAAAAATCAATTAGAATACTAAAAATAATAAAAAGGTTGTATCAGAAAGAAATATTAAATGGAACTGATTTAGCTAACGAATTTAACATTGATATAAAAACAGTTCAAAGAGATATAGAAACTTTGAGAGTCTATTTTTTGGAAGAAAATGGAGCAGAAATAAAGTATTCCAAATCTAAAAAAGGGTATTATCTTGAAGAAAATAGTGAAAATTCTTTTACTAATGAAGAGCTTTTGGCAATAAGTAAAATTATACTTGAAAGCAGGGCATTTAACAAAAATGAAACTCAAACATTAATAAATAAGTTAATTAATCACTCATCAGGAAATGACAGGGAAACAATAAAAGGTCTTATCAATAGCGAAAAATCCAATTATATCCCTTTGCAGCACGGACAAAATCTGCTCACAGTTATCTGGAATTTAGCACAGCATATAAAAAAACAGGAATTAATACATATAAATTACACTACAAAAGATAAACAAGGTAAAAATTACAATATAAAGCCTTTGTCCGTAATGTTTTCTGAATACTACTTTTACTTAATCGCATACATCGAAAATAAAGAAGAATACCCTGCAATTTTTAGGATTGATAGAATTACTGAAATTGAAAATACTGGCAAGAAATTTAAGATTTTGAATTATTCTGAAAAATTTAAAGATGGTGAATTTAGAAAATATATACATTTTATGCACTCAGGGCCTTTTACAAGAATAGAATTTAAATATAGAGGCTATATCGAGTATGTGCTTGATAAATTTCCAACTGCAGAAATATTGGATGAAAAAATAGTTAAAGAAAATAATTGGGAAACTACAGTTTATACTTTAAAAATCGAAGTTTATGGAAGTTTTGGAGCGGAAATGTGGCTACGAAGTCAGGGAGATTATGTTATTGAATACAAAATTTTAAAATAAATTTCTATAAAAAGGAGAAAATTTATGGAAAAAATACCAAAAATAAAAATAATAAGTTTAGGGGAAACAGCATTAAACACTATCGAGAAAGAAATCATTACGTATGAAAATATAAGCATTATTACAATTAAAAATGACTACAAAGATTTAAAAATAAATTTTCAAGATACAGATGTAATTTTGATAATTTTAAATACATATTTTGAAAATGATAAAAATTTTGCCTCAGAAATAATCAGAAACACTGAAAAAAACGATATTTTTACTGGAATTTACGATATTGGAAATGGCTATACCGACCTATTTGATTCAAAAACAAACTTTATCATAAAATGCAAATCTTCCGAAGATTTAAAAAATGGAATCAATGGAATAACAAAAACTTTAACAGCAAAAGGAATGGTTACTCTTGATTTAGCTGACTTAAAAACGGTATTTCAAAAAACCTCAAAATCTTTCGTAATTTTTGAAAAAGGAAATTTAGAAACTTTTGATGATTTCCTACAAAACCTAAAACTAAAGCTGGAAACTTTTGATAAAAATAAAACTTATAAAATATTTTTGAATATAACAGCAGGAAAAAATATCGAATTGACTCAGATAAAAGATATTGCTAAAATAATGACTAATATTCTTAATGAGCGGGCATTTCTTTGGGGACTTCAAATACATCCAGAAAATGAAAATTTCATAAATATTATTGCTTACATTGTGGAAGATTCAGTTAAATAAATTAATTAATATTATAGAAAGAAGGGATTTAGAATGGAAAGAAACAATATTTTTAATTTTGCAACGTCAGAGCTGTCACAGGATGCTTTTATATGTTGGTTATGTAATTGGGTAAATTTTGATGATAATGATTTATCGGAAGATGAGAAAAAATTAAAAGCACTTGCAACTGACTTTATTGAAAAAATGTCAGGTGAAAAACTTGGAGATAGAAAAGTAAATATAAAAAGACAATATCAGAAAATAGATGTATTATTGGAAATTCAGAACAAAACAGAATTTATAACTAAGGAAAATGAGAAAAATCCTGTAGTAGATATATATGTAATAATAGAAGATAAAGCGGGAACAAGTTTACATAGTGATCAGCAGAAAACATATAGAAATCTAATATTAAAAAAAAATAAAGAAGATAATGGAAATAAGGCTGAAATAAAAGTAGTTTATTATAAAATATATGATGAAGATAATATGGAAAGATTAAAAGAAGATGGTATAGATATAATATTTGAAAGAAAAGATATGCTAGCATTGTTAGAAAAATATAAAAATAGTTTTAATAATATTCTAGTTGAAGATTATTATAATTATTTAAACAATATAGAAAAAGATGTAAATTCATATATAGATAAAAAATTAGAAGATTGGAATTCAAACTGTTATATCGGATTTTTTAAAGAATTAAAAAACGAAAAAAATTTATTAGAACATGCTATCGGAAGACAAAAATATTGTAGTTGGGGTTATGTGAATAACTCGTCAGGAGGATTTATGGGAATGTGGTGGTTTCCTTTAAGTGAAGAAAAAATTAATAAATTAACAGAAACTTCTGATGAAGATATTTATTTACAAATAGAACAATATAATCAGAAAAATATAATTGCAATAAAATATTCAGTTCCTAAAAAAAATAAAAATAATAAAGAACTTTCAAAAGAAGATTTCGAAAAGAAAGTAACAATTGCTTCTGAAAAACGTAAGGAACTTTTTTCTAAATTAAAAAATAAATTAGAAAATGAGTCGAAAGATATACTAAAATGCGAAAATAAACCAGAAAATATAAAAAAATTCGAAAATATACTAAAAAATGAAAAGTTTCAGAAAAAATATTTTAGAGCAGGTCAGTATATGACAGTAGGATATTTAGAATTTGAAAATATTGATGATTGTAAAGATAAAATAAAAATCCTTCAATATGCTTTAAATCTTTTGTTAAAAATTTAGACAAATAGTTTATACTAAACCTCATTTAAATAACGAAATTATTACAAACTTTTCTAATAAAGGGTATAAATCTAATATTTTCAAATAATTAAAATATAATTTTCATTTTTCAATCAGATTCTAGTATAAATAATCCGTCGGAGCATTTTTCTGTGCTGGCAAAACTGTCTGAGCATAGCGAGTTTTTTGTCAGTGCAGAAAAATGTCGTAGACTAGCCATAGGTTGTAGGATTTGCGGCAATGAGCAATCCTACGAAAATAAAAAAGAAAAAACATAGTAATATGAAAAAATATTTATTAATCAAAATATCTAAAAAATAATTTAATTTAATGATTATGAATTGGCTATTAAACAACCCTATTATGAAAATCTTGTATGGATACTTAAAAATTAGATTCAGAAAACTACCAAATTAATTGTTATATCTATTTTGCCTGTTATCTTTAATATAATTTAATTCTCCGTTATTTTACATTCTTCCAAAATTGAAGATTAAATCTCATATTTATCTTTCTAAAGGCAGGTTTTTGAAAAATGAAAAAGATGAATTACTGTTAAAGATATTGACAATTATAAAAAGATATAATATTATATAACTCGTAGAGAGAAGGTGATTGTGTGAGTTTATTGGACATAGTACAGCTACTTGCAGGAATATGTACAATCATCGTAACTATTGATTATTTTATTAACAAAAGAAACTCAAAATAATCAGTAGAGAGGGCTTTCCTCCCTCCTATCTATATTTCATATAACAAAAAGGAAGTAATAAAAATGATTGAAAAATTTAATGCTATTTTAGGAATTGTAAATTTTATCTTATTAGTATATTTGATATATAACAAAAAAAATAGCCCTACTTGCAGAAATTTAGGGCTTTTGTGAGTTTATTGGTTATGAAAAAATTATATCATAAAGATTAAAGAATGTCAATAAAGTTTGAATTGTTTTTTACATTTAAGGCTAGATTGGTGTTTTGATACAACTTTTCTTTAAAAGAACAAATTATAAATGAATATCGGAAAAGTCTTTTGATTAATAAGTCGTGGCTTTTTCGATTTTTATATAAATAATAAAAAATACAGGAGGATGTTAGGATGACGGATATTGAAATTGCTCAAAATGCGAAATTGAAAAAAATCGGTGAGATTGCAGAAAGTATTGGACTTACAGAGGATGATTTTGAGCCGTACGGGAAGTATAAGGCTAAGGTTAGTTTGGAAGTGTTGAAGAAAAATGCAGGGAAAAAAGACGGAAAATTGATTTTGATGACGGCTGTTACTCCTACGCCTCCGGGGGAAGGAAAGTCTACTGTTACCGTTGGATTGACTCAGGCGTTGAACAAGTTTGGATATAAGTCGATTGCGGCACTTAGAGAGCCGTCTTTAGGGCCTGTGTTTGGTATGAAAGGTGGAGCTGCCGGTGGTGGAATGTCGCAAGTGGTGCCTATGGAAGAGATAAATTTGCATTTTACGGGGGATATTCACGCAATTTCGGCTGCGCATAACTTGATTTCTGCGTGCATTGACAATCATATACATTTTGGAAATGAACTTGATATTGATGTGAATAATATTACTTTTAAACGTGTGCTTGATATGAATGACAGAAATTTGAGAAGCATTGTCGTTGGGCTTGGGCCAAAAGTGAATGGCGTGCCTCGTGAAAATTCGTTTCAAATAACGGTTGCTTCGGAAATTATGGCGATTTTCTGTCTTGCTGACTCTATTACTGATTTGAAGGAAAGAATTGGTGAAATAGTTTTCGCATACAACAGAAAAGGGGAAATGCTTAAAGTTAAGCAGCTTAATATTCAAGGGGCAGTAGCGGCATTGCTAAAAGATGCGATAAAGCCTAATTTGGTACAGACTTTAGAAAACACGCCTGTATTTATTCATGGTGGGCCTTTTGCGAATATTGCACATGGATGTAATTCGCTACTGGCTACAAAAATGGCATTGAAATTGTCAGATTATGTAGTTACGGAAGCTGGTTTTGCGGCTGATTTGGGGGCTGAGAAATTTTTGGATATAAAAGCTAGGCTTGGGAACTTGAAGCCAAATGTTATTGTAATCGTTGCGACAGTTCGTGCGTTAAAGCATCACGGAGAAGATAAGGACTTGAAGTCAGAAAATATCGAAACATTGACAAAAGGGCTTGTAAACCTTGAAAAACACATTGAAAGCATGCAAAAGTATAATTTGCCAGTTGTTGTGGCAATTAACAAGTTTATAACTGATGCTGACGCTGAAATTCAAGTGATAAAAGACTTCTGTGCAAAAATGGATGTGGAAGT
>ERZ773056.585-NODE-585-length-19184-cov-4.634795_pt1 | contig 19184 bp, 14 predicted proteins | sample MGYA00580857_ERZ773056 | MGnify/ENA primary metagenome ERZ773056 (study PRJEB29015, sample SAMEA2737996) | human oral metagenome | biome: human oral; feature: human-associated habitat; material: dental | place: China | collected 2114 ... | reverse complement strand
TCCTATTCCGTAAGTTCCAGTCACATTTATTGTGTGACCTGCAGTATTTACAACTTTCCCTCCATTTTTAGCTGCCATACCTATTGAATAATAATTTTGCAATATATCTGAGCCACCTACTGTTATATTTCCTTCGTTATATACAATACCGTTAGATTCTGCATAAGCTCCTACATTTCCTACTCCATTGGCAAAATTAACTCGTCCCCTGTTTCTTATAACAGCATCATTAACAGCATAAAAAGCTGTACTTCTTTCTGCACCCGGTTTCAAATTAACTGTAGTTTCACTCACAACTGAACCTAATGCTCCCGCTTTATAAAGATATACACTTTCTGTTCCCATATTGATGTTAGAACCTGCAGTTCCTGTATAATTATTTGTTCCATTACCTAATATTGCAAATCCAAATGAACTGTCTCCTATATTTATATCAGAAGAATTATTCACAATTGAAGTATTGTTATCTCCGTATACCGCTACAGCAGAATTTCCTATATTTATTGTTCCATTTATAATTGCAGTTCCTGCTTTTTTGTATATTCCCAGTCCTTCATTTCCAGCAGTTACAGGAGCAGAAGATGTAACAGTGCCATTCTCAGAATAAATTCCAAGAGACTTGTTTCCTACATTTATTGCTCCACCCAGATGATTTACTGCTCCGGCATTTGGAGCATATATTGCTATTCCAGGATCGTTTTTATCTGAAGAATTACCTATTGTTATATTTCTATTATTAGTTATAGTTACAGGAGAATTACCGTATGTATGTATTCCTATGGATTTATCTCCCAGCAAAGTTATTGTTTTATTTGAAACCACGTTTTCATTTGTATATATACCTTTTCCAGTTAATCCATTTACTGTTTCTATATTACCGCCATTATTGGCATTTATAACTGCTCCATCTGAATATATACCTACTCCATTGCTTCCTATTCTAATTAGAGAGCCATTGTCAGTTATTGTTCCTGTTTTAGAAATACGGTTTTTAATCTGTGAAAATACTCCTATTCCACCTGTTCCTGACGACATATCTATTGATGAACCATTTTCCAGTATAATTGAATTAGGACCAAATGCTCCTGTAATATTTTCACTTTCATCATCTACAGAAAGTATACCTATAGCAGAGCCATTTCCAACAGATTTTATACTACCTTTATTTACTATGTCTATTCCTCTGTTTCCATTTGCAGGAGCGCTTCCTCTTGGCGTATCTGTCAATCCAAGATAGTTTATTCCTGCTATTCCCACTCCATTATTTCCTATTTCAATTGTTCCAGTTGCTTCATTTTGCGATAATGTTCCATTTGAACCTATTATTGCCGTTGAATTATCTCCTATAGCTTTTAAAATACTGTTATTATGTATTTCTGTAAATTCTCCAACAATTCCAGCCATCCCAGTACCTGTTAATTCTATTGTACCATTATTTGTCAATTTAACTTGATTTCTTAAAGTACCTGAATTTGACTGAGCTATTGCAACTTTTGACTTTTTCACTTTTTCATCACTTGTATCTGCTGTTGTCAATATTCCTGAACCTTTTATTGACCTTCCACTTAATAAAGTTATGCTTGAAGATGAAAATTCTGAATTTAAATATCTGTCATTTTTATCATCTAAATTTGAATCCATATCCATCTGTAAATTTACTTTTGTTGATTTTGTAGTTATATAGTTACCTGAATTTCCTTTTATAACAATTCCAGGCTCTATTTCATGGTCTCCTGTTGTATTTGATGAAGGAAGAGGTACATTTGAGAGTAAAAGAGGTGTAGTTCCATCTCCTTCTATAACACTCAATGTTGCTCCATCCTGTAATGTCAGATATATTTTTCCTGTACTTCCTGATTTAACTACCCGATTAAGTAAATTTTCATTTTTAAAATAGAAAGCATACCCTCCACGCTTTATTGTAGCTGTGTTATTTCCGGTCAGTTCAAGCTGTGAATAATCTGTACCATGTTTTATACCGTAAAATAATAGTCCATTTTCATTGACTTCCATGTTTGTCATGTTATTCAACTTTATGTCTGAACCACCATTTGCAAAAAGTCCTACACTTCCTTTACCTGATACTTTTAAAGTTCCGTTATTAAGTGTGGTAGTTGCAAGATTAGAGTATCCTGTTATATTTCCAGAATGATCATAAATAGGAATTCCTGCAGCATAAATTCCCACATTTTTTTGCCCCGAAACAGTAATTCCTCCTCCGTTCATTGTATAACTTCTTCCGTTGTTATATATTCCTATAGAGTCATCTCCTGTCATTTTTATATTGCTATTATTACTTACTCCTGAACTTTCCTTTTTTGCTGATCCTCTTACTCCTTCTCCTTCTACAACTAATCCAATAGAATTTTTTGTATTTACTGTAAGATTAGCATTATTTTCAAATTCTCCACCTTTATACGCCATAAGACCAAGCATGTTATATCCTGTATTTACAGCTGATCCTATAGTTATAGCTTTTGAATTTTTTACTTTTACAGGATTATTTGCATTAAGATTATCTTCTGCAGGTGCTCCTGTTACAACACTATTAATACTTCCATTTGCAAGCATAACTATATTGTACATATCATTACCTGAAGCATCTTTATTCCTATTTTCCATAGCTGTTACAGTAAAATTATCTTTTGCAAGATCAATTCCGTATTTGTCAGTTCTAAATAAAACTCCACCTTTTGCATCCTTTGAAAAATCTATAGACTGCACATGTGAATCTGTTATTACAAAATCATTTTTAGCTCTTGTAAGCCCTGTAGCCATAAAACCATTAAGGTCATATTTGCTTCCCTGCATATAATCTGATTTTCTTAATAATCCTACATTTTCAGTTCCATTAAGCAATATATTAAGATTGTATATATTTCCTATTGGATCTGTATCCGGTCTTGATACTAAATATGATTTTGCTCCATCTACAGGCTGTGATCCCAGTTCTCCCTTATGATATCTACGAACTCTGTCTGAACCTGTTACTAACTTAGATATTGACACACCCACATTATGACTTCCATTTACTGTTATCCCTTTTGATGTCCCACTATTTAAACTACCGTCTATTACAGTTTCATCATAATATATCTGGGAATTATCAGCTGTTTTAAATATATTTGGAATTCTTAATCCGTAACTTCCCTGTATTCCTGAATACACTCCTCCATCAGGATCTTCGCTATTTACTTCAATATCTCCTACTCTAGCATAAATATTCAAAGAACCTTTATTATTATAAGCAGGTAATTTTCCTTTTGGATTAGGTGTTGTTCCAGATATATTATCAGACTGATAATTTGTTCCTGCAATATCTGCTCTAAATGTATATTCTGCAAAGTCCATACCTATACTGTCTATTGCATTTACTTTTATAGTTCCCCTATTTTCAAGAGTTGACTCCCAAGGTGCCTGTCTTCTATACTTCCATTTATTACTCGAAACTCCTACTCTATCAGTATCTCCATCTTTTAAATACCAAGCGGGATCTATTCCTGCATTAGCATTAGCATCATTAGGACTTAAAGTATGACCATAATCTCCATAATCTTCTATCATGGCAGTCATACCAATTATATTACTTGCAAGTCCTCCTGTTTTTGCACTTGTTTTTTCTAAAGTCATTGTCCCTTTATTTATTGCTCTTGCTGCAACAGAACCGTATGCCTGATGTTCTATTCCTATTGTCATATGAGGAGCAGGACCTGGATTTTTAGGATTTCCTGTCGTCATTTTGTCATTATATCCATCTCTACCAAAAATATTTAAATTAGCATTTAAGTTAAATTCTACCGTTCTATTCACACTTCCATATGCATGGTTTACACTTATTACTCTTACAGTGTTTGTTCTTACAAGACCATTTGAAGTATTTGTCCATGGATCAGTAGTATGATTTTCAAATTTTAAAGTTTTTCCTGCACCATCTAAATTAAAACCATCTGTTAAGACATTTAAAAATACTTGTTGTGAAGACGGACCATATTCCTGACGATGAGGGTCACCCACAGGTCTCCAGTTACTATTTATAGGAAACTTTTTATCTGTTCTTGTTATTGAATCATCTAAAAATCCTAGTCCTGGACTCGTAGCACTTTGTGAATATTCACTTGCAACAGGAGCACCTGCTGTATGAACATAACTATATGATGAATCTGTCGTACCATGAACTCCTCCCAGAGCTGGTCTATTGGTTCTTGATCTATTGTCACTATGTCCATCCCAGAAAAATTTTCCATTTCCTGTATAACCTGTATCTTTTATTTGTATATCAACTTGATTATCAACTAAATTAACAGTACTATTAGATACTATATAGTTCTGATTTGTATTTAGCCCTATTTCTTGTCCTTGTGCAAAACCAGTTGATACTTCGTTTAGTGCAGGTGGTTCAAATACATTTGGTTCTAGCTTATTTACCTTTATTTCTTCAAAACTTATTGTTTTAACTTCAGGTATTGTAAAACCCACATTAGGTTGTATTACTGTAGGGTTTATATTTAAATTTGGCAGGCTGGGAGTATTTATATTTATAACTGGTTCAATTATAAAAGGAACTCCCTTGTCAGGTACAGGTAATGTCCCAACCAGACCATAATTGAGCTGATTTCTATGATTACTTGAAGCGGAAAAAGGATTTGAAGTAATTCCACTGCTTTCCAGTAATCTTTTGTAAGTATTTCCATATGGAGAAGTACTTCTTTCCCACCAATTTCCTCTTGTGTATACTCCTTCATAAGGATATTTTTCTTTTTTATCTCCTTTTCCTTTAAATGAACCTTTCCAGTCGCTATAATAATAATTTACTCCAAACTGCCATGAACTCCATGGAGACTTTACCACATGATCTCCCTGCTCCATTAACTGTATCAGTTCAAGATTTGAACCCTTCATCAATTTTTCATTTTCTCTTTTGGCATCACGAAAAAGTTTTTTCATGTCTACAATTGAAGTTTTAAGATCTTTTTTCATTTCACTAATGGAATTATTATCACTTTTTTTCTGTGTTGCCTGTGCAAAAGATCCTGTTACTAAAAACGCAAATAACAATTCTTTTGTATATGTTATGCCTTTAAATCTCTTTATAGAACTTCTAAGGCTTTTTTCTATATTTCTCAGATTATTATCCAAAATTATCTACTCCTTTTCATTTTAAACTTTTTTTTCTTTTATTTAAAATGCTAATAGCACTTAGTTTTTCATTAGATTATACAAGACTTTGTTTTGACATTCAACTCCTTTTTTTAAAAAAAATCCATTTTTTTAAAACTTTTTTGTAAATACAAAAAAGTTGAGATAAAATTTTGAAACATAACATAAACTCTATATGTATTAATTATTCATGTATTTTACTTCTCCTTTTTATAAGAATACCTTATAACCGACTAATAAAATTCTATTTCCATTAAACTTTTAATTGAAAAAATACCTTATATATATTATAATGAAGAAAATAATAAAAAGGAGAAAAAAATGTTTGCTAACTCATTAAAAACAGGAATGCTTATGTTTGCATTAATTATGCTGTTTACAACCATCGGTGGAATGCTGGGAAGTAGTGAAGGTGCATTTATAGGACTTCTGATAGCGGGCGGAATGAGCTTCTTCAGCTACTGGTTCAGTGATAAAATGGTTTTAAGTGCATATAACGGTAAAGAAGTTACAGAACTTAATAATCCAAGATTATACAGAATGGTTAAAAATTTAGCTGCTAACGCTAAGCTGCCTATGCCAAAAGTTTATATTATTCCAGAAAGACAACCTAATGCATTTGCTACAGGAAGAAACCCTCAACATGCTGCAGTTGCATGTACTGAAGGCCTACTTGAAATTATGAATGATAATGAACTGGCTGGAGTTTTAGGACATGAACTTGGACATGTTAAACACAGAGATATTCTTATAAGTACAATAGCTGCAACTTTTGCAGGAGCAATTTCCAATATTGCGAGATTTCTTCCTTATTTTGGAAATTCAGGAGATTCAAGAAGACGAAGAAATAATACAGGAACTCTTATGTTATTTTCTTTTCTTGCACCTGTTGCCGCAGCCATTATTCAAATGTCAATTTCCCGTCGTAGGGAATTTATGGCTGACAGAGCAGGAGCAGAATTTTCAGGAAATCCGTTATATTTAAGAGATGCCCTAAATAAACTTGAATCATATAGCCATAATATTGCAATGACAAAGCAGAATCCTGCATATTCGCATATGTTTATTATTAATCCTCTTTCAGGACTTCAAGGACTGGCTGATTTATTTAGAACACACCCTTCTACATCTGATAGAATAAAAGAACTGGAAAAAATGGCATATGAGAAGAATATAATTTAAAATTTCATAATTATATTTTAAGGATTATTATTTGAAAAGTATATAAAAAATGATGTTTAAAAGTAAAAAGTTATTAAATAATAATTTGTTTACTTTAACATCATTTTTTATTGAAGTGATTTTATTATGATTAAAATAGTTCTAATCCTTTTTTCATCAATCTAAACTCAACTCTTCTATTTTCAAATCTTCCTTTTTCAGTATCATTACTTGCAATAGGATTATCATCACCTTTTCCAAGTATTTCAACTATTCTAGTAGGCGATAATCCTAACTCTACTAATTTAGTACTCACATTTTTCGCTCTTTTTAAAGATAATTTTTGATTGTAACTATTTAATCCTAATGAATCAGTATACCCTACTATTGTCAAAACATAATCATTTTTCTCAACATAGTCTTTTATATCTTTCAATGCAGAAACAGCTTCTTCTGATAATCTTGAGCTATTTAGCTTAAACCTTAACTCATCAGCTCTTACACTTAGTATTACTATTTTAGTAATATCAAGTTTTGATGCTCCATTTAAATCTGGTTTAGGTGCAAAAGTTTCATTTTTTTTATTTGGCTGTTTATCTTCTTCCTGAGAATTATTTTTTAACACTGTAGATGTTCCATCTTGTGACAATTCTACTGTTATCAAATCAGGATCCGAAGCCACATTGGATTTTTCAGACTCTGTTACAGGGATATCCTTTTGTGCGTCTTCATTTAACTCAACTGCATTAGGTTTTATAGATCTCTTTCTCATTTCTGATGTTGATAATTTTTCCGATACAGTAGGCACAGACAATGCCATTAATGATGACAACGCCACTAATGTAGGTTTCTTTACCATTTGATTTTCCTCCCTTACTTACAAGCTATAAATCCTATTATATTCAGCATACACTTTTGATAATTATATTCCATTATTTTTTTATTATGCTTAGATTATTCTTTCTATACTAAGATGATACCAAAAAAAAAGAAAAAATACAAGCTTTTTTTAAAAAAATTTTATAAATATAAAAAATTAATAAAAATTTCTTACTAATGTTGTATTTTCTCCATTTTAAACAATTTAAAATATCAATAAAATTATATAGGATAAACAAGTTTTATTATCTAATTTGTTATATCATCAGATATTCTTTCCCTTTGTCAGATAATTTAAAAATTTTATTTTCAATATAAATAAGTTTTTTCTCCATAGCTTTTTTCAGAACTCTATTTAAAAATATTTTTTCCCATCTCAAATGATATTCCAATGTATCTACACCACATTCATCTGTTTCATTAGGTGTATTCATGTGATTTGCAAGATGAATAAGTAATATTTTAACAGAAAATTCCAGTTTCTGATTTCTTTTTCTTTTTATTGTGGAAATCAATCCGCTTTTTGGAGAAACTATTAATACTATAATAAACAGTATTCCTATTATAAGCGCAATACTTCCTGCTATTGACACATCGAATAAAATTGCTACATTATATCCGATAACTGATGCAATAGCTCCTACAATTAAGCTTAACACTATCATTTCTTTGAGTTTGTTTGTCATTAGATATGCTGTTATTGGAGGTCCTATCATAAAAGCGACTACCAATATCGAACCTACTGCTTCAAAAGAAGTAACAGCTGTTATAGAAACTAAAGACATAAGCATATAATGTAATAAAATAGGTTTCATTCCTAAAGTAATTGCCAAAGCTTTGTCAAATGTAGATATTTTCAACTCCTTGAAAAAAATCATAACAAAAACAAGATTTACCATAAATATTACAAATATACTAACTAACCCTTTAGCAATTGAAAGTCCAAAAAGTTCAATTCTATTGAATGGAGCAAATGCAAGTTCTCCAAGTAATACAGAATCCACATCTAAATGAACATTTTTAGTATATTTTGAAATTAGAATTACAGCAATACTGAATAATAAGGGAAATACAATCCCTATAGCTGAATCTTCCTTTAACAGTCTTGTAGAATTAAGCAATTCAACAAGATAAACTGTTAAAACCCCTATAATTCCTGCACCAATAATCAAAAGGGGAGAATTAAGATCATGAACAATAAAGAATGCCAGAACAATTCCAAGTAATATTGTGTGGGTAATTGCATCAGAAACCATTGCCATACTTTTCAGAACGAGAAAAACTCCCAGTATTGAACAGGCTCCCGCTACAAGTATTGCAATCAGCTGTATTTCAAATCCTGCACTCATACTGTATCTCCTCCTTCCGATTGATGAAACTGTCTTCTAAACATTGCTTTTTCTGCCTTTTGTTTCTCAAGCTTTTCTGTAAGTATTTTTTTTCTTTTAGAATTTCTAATTATCTTGAAAACAATTCCTCTTTTACTAGAAAACATAATACTAAAAATTACAATCATACTTATTAATATTACTATAACTGGCCCAGTAGGTAAATCACTTTTACTTATACTTATTGCTGTTCCCAGAAAACCTGAGAATCCTCCAAAAATTCCTGCCAGAACTACCATTACTGAAAGCCTGTCAGTCCATTGTCTTGCAGCAACAGCAGGAGAAATTATCATGGCACTTATAAGTATGACTCCTGCAGCCTGTATTCCTATTATAACAGTAATTACAATTAGAAATGATATGAACATTCCTATTGCTTTTGCGTGAAATCCAAGTGTACTTGCAAAATCTGCATCAAATGAAGAAATCTTAAATTCTTTCCAAAATAGTGTAATAATTATTAAAAGTACAATTCCTACATAAAGCATAATATTTACATCTCTTTCAAGAAAAGTGGATGCCTGCCCAAATATAAACTTATTTAGACCAGATTTATTAGCTCCAGGCAGTTTGTTTAAATATGACATTAAAACAAGTCCCATTCCAAAAAAGACCGATAATATAAACGCTAATGCGCTATCAAATTTTATTTTTGTATAATTCTGGATTACTTGAATAAGACCAATACATATAATTCCTACTGATAAAGCTCCCATAAGAAGAATTTCTGTATTTTTACTATTTGTGAGTAAAAAGGCTATACAGACTCCTGGAAGTGATGCGTGCGAAACAGCATCTCCCAAAAGACTTTGTTTTCTTAATACTGCAAAACATCCAATTATTCCTGATACAATTCCAAGAAGTGTACATCCCATTGCTACTGTTCTAAATGTATGGTCTGTTAAAAGAAGTTTTAAAATATTCATTTTATCCCTCCTTTTTTACTTCTAGATTTTCTTTTATTTTATTAGACAGTGATTTATTCTTATATGTCTTCTCTATATTTTCTTCTGTAAACACATCATTTACATGCCCTGAAGCCATGACAGAAATATTAATAAAAGTCACATAATCAAAATATTCCTTTACAGTCTGGAGATCATGGTGCACTGCAATAACAGTTTTTCCTTCATTTCTTAACTTTTTCAATATATCAACTATTGATTTTTCTGTCTTACTGTCCACACCTTGAAACGGTTCATCCATAAAATATACTTCTGCATCCTGAACTAGCGCCCTTGCCAAAAATACTCTCTGCTGCTGACCTCCTGAAAGCTGGCTTATCTGTCTATCAGAAAATTCTTCCATTCCAACTTTTGCAATGGCTTCTTTTGTTTTTTCCTTGTCTATTTTTCGAACTTTCTTCAGCCATCCTACTTTCCCGTAACGCCCCATTTCAACTACATCAAATACAGTTGTTGGAAAATCCCAGTCTACACTTCCTCTTTGGGGAACATATGCTATTTTATTTCTCACTTTATCGTATTTTTCATTATAAAACAGCACTTCTCCAGTAACAGGTCTTATAAGATTAAGCATTGTTTTAATCAAGGTAGATTTTCCTGCTCCGTTAGGGCCTACAATAGCCATTAGCACACCTTTTTTTACGTTCAGTTCTACATCCCATAAAACAGGCTTGTCTTCATAAGCTACCGTTAGATCCTCCACTTTTATAATAATTTCATCATTCTCTTTATTTCCTATATTATTTGCTGCTCTCATAACTTCTTCCTCTATATTTCTTTCTTTTTTTAGTTATATTTATTTCAATGCATTTGCAATTGTATCTGCATTAGCCTTTACTGTTTTTATATATGATTCTGTATCGTGTTCCTTATCTCCTAAAGAATCTGAATAAAGTTCTCCACCTATTTTTACTTCTTTTCCTTTTGCTTTTACAGCTTCCTGCAGTGCTTCGATACTCTTTTTAGGTACTGAAGACTCTACAAAAATAGCTTTTATATCTCTTTCAACGATAAAGTTTGCAAGATCACTTATATTTTTAGTACCTGTTTCAGAATCAGTAGAAACACCCTGTATAGCTTTAACTTCAAGTCCAAACTGTTTTCCAAAATATCCAAATGCATCGTGAGCTGTTACAAGTACTCTACTTTTTTCTGGGATTTCATTTATTCTTCCCTTTACATATTCAGTCAATTCAGCCAATTCTGTTTTATATTTTTCATAATTCTGTTTATAATAATCTGCATTTTTAGGATCCATTTCACTTAATTTTGCTGTCAATGCTTCAGCCTCTTTTCCCCAGAATTCTGTATTAAACCAAACGTGAGGATCAGGCGTATTTGCATCTTCCATTGTAATCTGACTTTTATCAAGTGCATCTCCTACATTCAATATTGCTTTTTTCTGAGCTGCCATATTTTCAAATACTTCTGTCATCTTACCTTCAAGATGAAGTCCACCATAAACTATCAAATCAGCCTTTGAAAGTTTATCCACATCCCCTGCACTGGCTGTATATAGATGCGGATCCACTCCTTCTCCCATAAGACCTTCTACTTCCACTTTATCTCCACCTATTATTTTTGCAAGGTCTACAAGCATTGTCGTAGTTGTAACAATTTTTATTTTTTTATCTCCATTTGCTGATTGACCAGCATCTTTAGCATCTCCCTGTTTATTTCCACAAGTTATCAAAGAAAATATCATTAATCCAAACATTATTACAAATTTAAAATTTTTTTTCATTTTTAATAAATTAGTGTTCATATTCATCAGTCTCCTCTTTATTTTTTTTGTATATTTCTATCAATTTTGCTGCATCATATGCAATAATTTTTACCTTTTTATCACTATTTTCAAGATATATTGGACCATTAAATGGATCTTTTCTTATTACATTATAGCTTTCCTTTATAGTGACATCCATTTCTCTAAGATAATCATACAACTCTATATTATCTTCAACACTTAATATTATTATTTCGTCTCCTTCTTCTACATCAGACAGTTTCATTATATTTGCCTCATCAAATTCATCACTGCCATAAAAAATAGGACTTCCATGTGGACACTCTCTTGGATAAAAAAGAAATTTTTCCAGTTTTTGTAACAGTTTATCGCTTGTTACATGTTCAAGTACTTCAGCTTCTTCATGTATTTCATCTTTATCATAACCTAACTTTTCTACGAGAAATACTTCCCATACCCTGTGCTTTCTTATTATATTTACTGCAATATCATTTCCTTTTTTTGTAAGCTTGATATTTCTACCTTCTGAAATGAGATAATCTTCATTTGATAATTTTTTTATCATTTCACTCACTGAAGCAGGTGAAATATTCAAATACTCAGCCAGATTTTTATTTGAATAGTGTTTTCTTTTTTTCAGAAGATATATTCCTTTTAAATAGTCTTCTAAACTCTTACTCATTGCACTCCTTTCTGTAATATTTTTAGTTTTTCCTAATTTATAATTAGGTTTACCTAATTTACGTTATTATATTATCACTAAAAATTTAAATTGTCAAGAAAAAATGAATATAAATCTTAAATTTATTATAAAAATGTATTGTATAATCTAGTACAACACTTAAAATATATTAAAAAAATACCAAATTTAAAGAAATGAAAATACAAAAAAAATTAAAGAGCAGAAAAATTCTGCCCTTTAAATATCAATTTTATTTTTTGTTATATTTAAATTGATAATACATCTTTTCTATTTTTTCAATTTTTCCCAAAATATATCCTTCATAAGTTTATATAGAAATACAATTACAAGCAACGGCATAATAAGATAAGAAAGCAGTGTTATTCCTATTATTATAGGAGTATTGTCTGTAAGGCTTTTTGAAACATTATTTATTTCATTTCCAAAACCATTGAATCTTTCTTTGGCACTTTCAAGCTGTCCGGGGATATTAAACAAACTTTTTGACTGTTCCAGTACAAAAAGTTGATCCTTTACTTTGTTCAGCTTATCAAGACTTGCAGTCAGCTGTGCAACAGCAGGTTTTTTATATTCGTTTTCAAAGTAGCCTGAAACTCCTGAACTTATAAGAATTGCTCCAGGAAGAACAATATAAATAAAAAGCAGCAAAGAAAATGCATATTTAGCTATTTTTTTCAGGATTTCCGTAATTTTATTCTTAGTAAAAGTATACGGAAAATAAGTAACTAATGAGATAAAAATCAAAATTGAAGCTATTTTTACCCTGAATATCTCATAATAAATCGTTTCCAGCTTTAAAATAACTACGCTTGCCAGCGATATTTGCCATATTGTATTTATTATATCATAAATAGGCTTTACAATATCTCCTATCTCCACATTCATTCCAAGTATCATATTTACATTAACAGTACTTCCTTCAATGACATCAGCTGTTCCTTTCAGTAATGATAAAGTAATAAACAGTTTTTTCGATTCTTCATATGCTTTTTCCAAATAGGGTTTAGTTAAATTTTTGAATAAATTAAAAATAGTATTTTCAAATATTATATCCATTATTCCAAATACACATAATACAATTCCTATTATTATTACAATTTTTACAATTTTATTTTTATTCTTTTTTATAATCTGAAGCATTTGCATCAACCTCCTTAAATTTACTTTACTCCATTCCTAGAAGTTTTCTTATTACATAGGCAGATATTACAAGTCCTGCAGTTCCCGGTACAAACGCATTGCTTCCAGGAGTAATTTTATTGGGCAGCTCATTATTTTCCCTAAATTCCGTAGGTTCTTCACTAACATATAAATCTGATTTATCAGGTTTTAAGGGTATTTCTCGAGAATAAACAACTATAAGCCCTTTAATTCCCTTTTTCTTTAAAATACGTCTCATGGCTCTTGCCATAGGACAGACAGAAGTATGCTCTATCGTATCTATTTCTATTTTTTCAGGATGCATCTTATTTCCAAATCCCATTGATGATATTATTTTTATATTATTTTTCATGCAATATTCAATAATCGCGACTTTACTATAAATAACATCTATGGCATCAACAGCAAAATTATATGTCTTACTATCTTCTTCAAAAATTTCAGAAACATTTTCAAAGACAAATTTCTTTTTCAGTATAACTTCACATTCAGGATTTATATCTAAAATTCTTTCCTTCATTACTTCTATCTTTGATTTTCCAACAGTACTTTTCAACGCATGAATCTGCCTGTTAATATTAGACTCTGAAATCTCATCAAAATCCACCATAGTTATTTTTCCTATTCCTGATCTTGCAAGAGACTCTACCACATAAGAGCCTACTCCACCTACTCCAAAAACAATTACACTTGATTTTTTCAGTTTTTCTATTCCTTCTTCACCTATCAACATGGCAAATCTTGAAAAAATTTGTTCCATTTATACATCTATCTCCTTTTACTCTCTGCTTTTATAATTTTTCTAGCTTATATTTTCCGATTTATTATACTATAAAACTTTATATCCTTCAATATAAAATAAATAGTTCTATTGTATTTTCCACTTAGATAATCTCAAATTTTAATATAATTTTTAATTTAAATATTTTTATAATTTAATAAAAAATAAGACTAAAAACCTTTTAGCCTTATTAATCTTTATATATTTTAAACATTACAGTTTACCATTTTTATAATTTGATCAGCTATTATACTCTCAATCATACTATTACCAAAACAAGCAAATACATTTGTACTAATTCCTAAAGCCATTATAGCTAACACTAATATTTTTTTCATATTTATAATTCCTTTTATAAATTTAGATCATTTTAATTTATGTCTATAATTATATATCAAATAAATATTTTTTATATTTCAAACTTTCTTTCACTTGAAAAACTTTCCCTATTGACATCATTATTACTATATTATATAAAGTAAAAACTAATTAAAATACTTTTTTAATTCAAGAATTTTCTATCTTTTTATATTAATTTATTAATAATTAATTTCCTTCCGGTATTTTTAAAGTATCAAATACATTTTTATATTCTTTCATCTTTTCAATTACATTTTCCAACTTTTCCCTAAATGCATTTGCTGACATTTTTTTTACAGCTTCTTTTTTAATAGAATAAAGCATAACTGTATCGTTTCTCCCTGTTATCCATCTTCCCATTTTATTAGCTGAAGAAAGCAAGGCTTCCTTTCCTATCTGATCGGCAAGATCCTTCATTTTTCTTGTATCTAATCCTTGTCCAGTTATTCCTGACTCTTTTAAATACGTAGTCAAAGCAAGATAGGAATATTCCTTGATTGCACTTTGTAAAGTCAGTCTAGCATCATTTTCAGCTTTTGTAGTAGATTCCTGGTTACTCCCTCTAGCTTTAGACACAACAACAAGTTCAGTTTCAGTATTATAACTTCCTTCTATTAAACTCATCATTTCCCTATCAATAAATACATTACGACTTCTATTGTTTAAGACATAGGCGGAAAAACTGTTAAGCGCTCCAAATAAAATCATTAACAAAAACAATACTTTTTTCATATAGATTACTCCTTCGTTTTTTTGTATATTATACACCATTTTTAAATAAAATAACATAAGTTTTTTACTTTTTATTGTCTGCAGGAAATACAATCCCTATTTTTTCTCTTATTGTATCCAGTGTTTTCATTACTTCAAGAGATAATGAAAAAGTATTTACAGGCGATTCCTTCTTATTTTCATTGTATAAATCAACAAAATGTTTCAGTTCATAATACATTGAATTTTCTTTTCTTGGTAATGTCAGATTAGTTTTTTCATTGCTTCCCCTTTTTATGAAGTAGAGTTTATCCATTTCTGAAACATGCTCTATGAGAAGAGAACCTTCTTCTCCCATAATTTCAGTTGGCAGATATGAATTGGTAATTTTTGAAAAAAGAACTGTAATGTCCATTTCATTGTATACCATGTTAACTGTTCCCTGTCCATCAATTCCTTTTCCATTTCCGAGTATCAATCCATTGGCATTTATCTTTTCAGGACTTCCAAATAATGAGATTACAAAAAACAGAGGATAAACTCCTATATCCATTAATGCTCCATTTGAAAATTCCTTTTTAAAGGCATTTCTAACATTACCTTTTTTATAGTCTTCATATCTCGAAGAATGCTGGCAGTAGTTTGCCACAACTTTTCTTATCTTTCCAACTTTATGAAGATTTTCCTTTAAGGCATTATACGTAGGAATAAATGGAATTTTTAGAGCTTCCATATATAAAGTGTTATTTTCCCTTGCTGTATTTATAACTTTTTCCAGTTCATAAGAATTTGAAACTGAAGGCTTTTCACATAATACAGCTTTCCTATTTTTCAGAAAGAGTATACTCTGTTCGCAATGGAAAGAGTTCGGGGATGCAATATAAACTCCGTCAATCAAATCATTTTTAGCCATTTCCTTTAAATCAGTAAAAATATTTTTAACATTATACTTATCAGCAAATTCTCTCGCTTTTTCTTCAGTCCTTGAATAAACCGCCGTCAGTTCAAAGTTTTCCAGCTGACTACCGGCATCAAGCAGTTTGTCAGTAATCCAGTTAGTTCCAATTATACCAAATCTCATAATTTCAACTCCTAAATTATTATTCATATACTTCTATATTTATATTATACCATATTTTCTTATAAATATACTTTTCAATGTAAATAAAAAATACTTCAGATAATCTATTCTAATTCACAAAATCTTACGATGTTATGTGAATCAGCATAAAACATGAAGTATTTTTTATCTTTTTGTTCTCTTCCATTTATTATTTAATTGCTCTATTTCAAATTTTTCAACAGTTTAATTATATAATTATAAATTTTTTCTGTAGAAACTATATCAAGCTTTTCTTCAGGAGTATGAACATCCTGCATATCAGGCCCTACACTTATAAAGTCCATATTAGGATACTGTTGAATAATAGCTCCACATTCAAGTCCTGCGTGAATTACCTGAACTATCATTTCTTTTCCTGTAAGTTCTTTCCATGCTTCTACCGCTTTCTCCCTCAGAACAGATTCAGATCTGTATCTCCATTCAGGATATTTTGCCGAAAATTCATAACTTGCATTGTATTTTTCAGCGATTGCAACTATTTTCCCTTTAAGTTCTTCCAGAACATGAGGTTCCGAACTTCTCATTGAAGTTACAATTCTTATGTTATTCTCTCCTGTTTTTACTATTGCCAGATTATCAGAAGCCTCAACAATTTCAGGATATTCCTTCATAAAGCTGTATACTCCTGTTGGAATTTCTTCAAGTATATTAATATAATTGTCTGTAGATTCCTTATCCATTGTTTCGCTTATTTTATCAACTTTTTCAACCAGTATTTCTGTCTGAGGTTCATCTTTTATGTATTTTTCCTTTATTTCCTTTACTACTGAGTCTATTACACTTTTTATATCTTCCTTGGAAGAAATTACAGCTTCAGCAGTTCTTGGAATCGCATTGTCCTTTCCTCCTCCAGATACTGAAACTAGATAAATATCAGCTTTTTCATTTAAAAGAGCTAAAATTTCATTTAATACCTTATTTGAATTTTTTCTGTTTTTATGAATTTCTGAACCTGAATGCCCTCCAAAAAATCCCTGTAATTTAATTTTATAACTGAAATTTATATCAGAACTTACTTTTTTAACAGGCAGTATTACATCAATATTTTCACCGCCTGCAGAACCTGCAGTAAGTATTCCTTCTTCTTCAGAATCAAGATTTATAAGCATATCTCCCTGCAATATTCCAGGTTTCAGAGCCATTGCCCCTCCTAAATCTATTTCTTCCGAAGTAGTAAACAGAAATTCTATCGGACCATGCTCAAGCTTGTCATCTTCAGCTACAGCAAGCATCATTGCCACAGCTATTCCATTATCTGCACCAAGCGTAGTTTTATCTGCTTTCAGATGTTTTCCATCTACTATCAGATTTATAGGATCCTTTTTAAAGTCATGTGTACTTTCTTCCGACTTTTCACATACCATGTCAGTATGTCCCTGTAGAACAATCTTAGGTGAATTTTCATAACCTGTGCTTGCCTTTTTTCTTAAAATAACATTGTAAACATCATCACGATAACATTCTAGTCCATGTTCTTTTCCAAAATTTAGCAGGTAATCGCTTATTTCCTTTTCTTCATAAGAATTTCTAGGTATTTTAGATATTTCCTCAAAATAGTAAAAAACTCTTTCAGGCTTTAAATTTTCCAATTTTCTCACTGGTATATCCTCCTTTTTTATTTTTATCTAAAAATATTCAATTAACCTTCTTTTTAATCTATAGGTAAATAACTTCCATCCCATTCAATCCCCTGTTTTTCGGCATATTCAAAATTGTCTGTTAAAAGTTTACCAGTTTTCTTATTTACTATATAGCTGAAAAGACGAGGTTCAACATTAGGATCTCCTCCACATTTTTCATTATTACTACGTACATCAATGTCAAATTCTTCAGCAGTTTCATCAATATAAAATCTAAAACATTCAAGATCATTTTCATTTTTTACACCATAAATATTATGTTTAATTAAAGATTTTATTACAAGTTTTACAGCTTCATTTTCACTTTTCACAGGAGCTGCATTTACTAAACATGCACATATTAAAGAAAAAAACAGTACACCAATTTTTTTATTAAGAATTTTTCTCATAAAAACCACCTTCTCTTTCACTATTTTATATATTAATTATATCACAATTTTTTAAAGAATGTAAACGATATTCTCGAATAACGTATATTAATTAAAATTCTTATTTCTCAATATTATTTATCTTTATTTCTAAAACATCTACAATTCAAAATCATTTTCATAATACAGAACCTGTTTCATATTTCCCTGTAAAAATTCAATTTTTTCCTTAATCTCTTCAGATACAAACGGTAATTTTATATCTGTCAAAGTTTCCTTAATAGTCTGTGTCAGTTCTATAATTCTTACTTTATACTTATCAAGTTTCAAATCATCTGCCATTGATTTTATACACTCTTCAAGGGAACCGATTTCATCAACTAAATTGATATTTTTGGCTTCACTTCCAAGCCACACTCTTCCCTGTGCAATTTTTTCAAGTTCCTCATCATTCATTCCTCTGGCTTTCATTACATGTTCCTTAAACTCGGTATATACTTCATTCATATTGTAAATTATTTTCTCTTTTGAGTCTTCTCCCAGTTTTTCAAACGGATTCAGCATATCAAATCCTGTCCCTTTTTCAAAACCTTCCAGATTTACATCCAACTTTTTCAATGTTTCCACAACTTCAGGATACATCATGACAACACCTATTGAACCTGTCAGACTAAGATTATTTGCAAATAATTTCTGGCCAGTTGTAGCAATATAATATCCACCGCTGGCACAAAGATCTCCCATTGAAACATATATAGGCACAGTCAGTTTTTTTAATTTCTTATATATTTTTTCAGAAACCAGGGCACTTCCTCCAGGAGAATTTATTCTTAATACCAGCCCTTTCAAGTTTTTTATTTTTTCCAATATTTCCAGCTTATCACATACATTTTCATAAGTAATGTTCTTTTTAGGATTTCTTACATCTATGACACCTTCAAGATTTATTACTGCGATTGTATCCTTTGTCTTCTCTTTTTTATCTTTTGACATTGAAATGTAATCTTCGATTGAAACAGTATCTTCTTTATAATTTATCC
>ERZ773056.582-NODE-582-length-19257-cov-6.781169_pt1 | contig 19257 bp, 20 predicted proteins | sample MGYA00580857_ERZ773056 | MGnify/ENA primary metagenome ERZ773056 (study PRJEB29015, sample SAMEA2737996) | human oral metagenome | biome: human oral; feature: human-associated habitat; material: dental | place: China | collected 2114 ... | reverse complement strand
TTATTTTCATATTTTATTACAAGTCTTGTTATATCTGAATCTGTTGCACCTGAAATATTTTGAAGCATTATTTCTCTTGCTTTTTCTTCTGGAAGGAGAACAACTTTAGTATAATCTGTTTTATTTGGTATTTCTTTATTTTCTGATTTCTTTATATTTTTTGAAACACCAGAACTGTAATTGTTTACCGGTTTATTGTTATTTCTGTCATTAGCTATGTATCTTTCTCTGCTAAATTCTCCTTCTCTATCTTCTAAATTCTCAGGGTACTGATTTGTTATTTCCACTGAAGGAGCAGGACGAGGAGTAAGAATTTCAAACTCAGGAATACTAGGTGTTGATAATGCAAGCTCCCTGTCCTTTTGGCTATAAGTTAATATTTTCCCTGTATTTGCATCTATTCCATATTTATATTTCTTATCTGAAGTGGTAAATTCCACTTCATACACAAGTTTCTTATTTTCCTTTTCCAGCATAAGTTTAGTAACCTTTGCTGACCCCTTTGATACTTTAGAATGGTTAAGTGCAAGATTCTTTGCTTCTTCACTTGTAATTTTTGCGTTGTAGTTATTTACTCTGACAGAAATTTTCTTACTTTTTGCAGCATATCCGTCAGACATTAAAAGCAGTATTCCAAATATTATTAAAACTTTATTTTTCATTTACTCTTCTCCTGTTTCAAATTTCCTATTTTAACTGTTGGAATTTTCACTCTTTAATGGAAGCTCAAATTTAAAAACGGTTCCTTTTTCTAGCTCACTTTCTACATTTATCGTACCTTTATGAGCATCTATAATCCATTTTACAAGTGAAAGTCCAAGTCCTGAATTATCTCCCGAACGTGAAGGTTCAACCTGATAAAAGCGATTCCATATTTTCCCCATATGCTCCGGTGCTATCCCAATCCCGTCATCCTCTACTTTACATACAATCCTGTCTTGATTCTGAAAAAGTTCTATTACAATTTTCCCATTTTCTTTTCCATAAGTTATTGCATTATCTATAAGATTTATGAGAACACGTATTATCATGGATTTATCAACATCTGCATATAAATTTTCTTTTATATAGTTTTTTATCGTTATATTTTTTTCCTGAGCTTTTTCCATCTTTATTTCTGCAGCCATTTCAACTACTTCACTCATATCAGTATTTTCAACATTTAATTTCTGACTCCCTTTATCCATTCTTGCAAGCATAAGCAATTTTGATATAAGATTTGTCATTTTTTTTGACTCATCCAGTATATTTTCAAATATATCCCTTGTTTCCTCATTTATTTCAAGATATTTAAGTCCATACTGACTCTGTGAGCTTATAACAGATATAGGAGTCCTCAATTCATGTGATACATCTGAAGTAAACTGCGCTTCCCTGTCAAAAGAATTCTGGAGCCTGTCAAACATTTTATCAAAAGTAGTTGCCAGAACCGAAATTTCATCTTTTCCCTTCCCTATGTCAATTCTTTTTGTCAAATCATTTCCTTCATTAATTTTTTCAGCAGTTTCCCTTATTTTTTCTATCGGATCAAAGGCCTTCTTTGTTATGAGATATCCTCCCAAAGCTGAAACTACAAGTAAAAATGGAAATATTACAAAAAATATGTTCATAATGGACTCAAGATTTTTTTCAACTCCTGATGCCGGTGTTATACCTCTCACATAAATAATTCCATAATCTTTTATCTCTTTTTTGATCTCATAGATATACCATTTTGAGCTTTCATATTGGACAGTCATTACTGACTTTTCACCTGAAAAAGCATCCTTGAATTCAAAATCCAGATAGGAATCTCCATAAATAAATTCCTTATCTGAATCGTAGATAGAAACAAAAATTTCATTAACAGCCGCTTCCAGATTATTGTCAAGTACAATTTCACCGTCTTTAAATTCCATATTTTCAACAGTTCTTTCGACTGTCTTTTTCAATCTGTTGTGAACAGAATTTCTTACTATATAGTCATTTATATAAAACATTGTTCCAAAAAACAAAACTGTAATTCCAATTATAAGTCCTGTATACCAGAAAGTTATTCTGAGCTTTATTGAAAGTATTTCCAAAGATGTTTTTATTTTTCTATTTTTTCCTGATTTTTCAGTTTTTTTAACTTTGTTTCTTGAATCATGTCCATCAATATTTTCATATATTTTATTCATTTTCCACCTTTAAAATATATCCAACTCTTCTTATTGTATGAATTAATTTTGGAGAAAAATCACTGTCTATTTTTTTTCTCAAAAATTTTATGTATACTTCTACTATATTACTTCCGCCTTCATAATCAAAATCCCAGACATGTTCCTCTATTTTTTCCTTTGAGACTACTCTTCCCCTATTTCTTATCATATATTCCAGTATGGAAAATTCCTTTGCCGACAGTTTTATTAATACATCATCCCTAAAAACTTCATGTTTATTACAGTCTACTGTCAGATTAGCTATTTTTAACACATTTCCAGTGTCTTCACCTGAACCGGAATTTTTTCTAAGGAGAACTCGAATACGTGCAAGAAGCTCTTCAAAGGCAAAAGGTTTTACAAGATAATCATCTGCTCCGAGATCCAGTCCTTTTACCCTGTCCTCAATCTCATCCCTCGCTGTTAAAAACAGTACAGGTGTCTTTATCCCTTTTTTTCTAATGGATTTTAATACTTCAAAACCATCTCTTTTAGGTAGCATTATATCAAGAAGAATAATGTCATATTCAACTGAAAATATATAATCCAGAGCCTCTTCTCCGTCAACACAGCTATCCACTCCATATTTTTCCTGTTTCAATGTCTTTACAATTATATCGTTTATTTTTTTTTCATCTTCCACTACTAAAATACGCATTTTTACTCCTGTTGGAACTATTCTATAATCATAAACAGATATTTTCCAAAGGTCATTAGATAGACTTTGGCTTTATCCATTCACTTTCTTTTCCCATATTGTAATTTTTCTCAAATTCCTCTTTAAATTCCTTAAACCTTTTTTCAACTATCGCCTGTCTTGCATCATTCATAAGTTTCAGTAAAAAATGCAGATTATGATATGTTGCCAGTCTCTGCCCCAATATTTCTTCTGCTTTGAAAAGATGTCTTATATAAGCCCTTCTATAGTTTTTACACACATAACAGTCACACTCATCTAATGGTCTGTCATCTTTTGAATATGAAGCATTTTTTATTACAAGCCTTCCATATTTGGTAAATACAGTTCCATGTCTCCCTATTCTTGTAGGCTGTACACAGTCCATCATGTCTATTCCATCTTCCACTGCTTCCAGCATGTCAAGGGGCTCTCCAACTCCCATAAGATACCTTGGTTTATTTTCAGGAAGTTTTGGAGTAATATATTCAAGTATTCTATACATATCTTCCCTAGGCTCTCCTACTGCAAGCCCTCCGACAGCATATCCGGCAAACCCTTCATCCATTTCGACAAGTTCGTTCAGACTTTTATCTCTTAAATCCTCGTAAATTCCACCCTGTACTATTGCAAAAAGTCCCTGCCTGTCCTTATTTCTATTTGCTTCAATACATCTCTTTGCCCATCTCGTAGTTCTTTCTATCGACGGAAGCAAATATTCTCTAGTGGACAGCCCTGGTGGGCACTCATCCAGTACCATCATTATATCACTTCCAAGATTGTTCTGTATTTCAATGGACTTTTCCGGTGAAAGAAAATGTTTTGAACCGTCAAGATGAGATCTGAAATATACTCCTTCTTCCTTTATTTTTCTCAAATCTCCAAGACTAAATACTTGAAATCCTCCACTATCAGTCAGTATAGGTCTTTCCCAGTTCATAAATTTATGAAGTCCTCCAAAATCATTCACTAATCCGTCACCTGGTCTTAAATAAAGATGATATGTATTTCCTAAAATTATCTGGGAATTTATTTCTTCAAGTTCTTCCCTTGTCATGGCCTTTACTGTAGCCTGTGTTCCTACCGGCATAAAGACAGGTGTCTTTATTTTACCGTGAGGAGTTTCTATTTCTCCTGCTCTGGCATTCCCATCCTTTGCTTCAATTTTATATTTTACAGGTTTTTCTGTCATTTCTATATTTTTATTACACATCTATATCTATTGTTTTGAAAGAACTGTCTCAAAAGAAAAAACTTAAAATTTAGTGTGAAAAACTACATTTATGAATTATTTATGATTTTACAATATAAAACAGAAAATGAATTTAGAAAAAGTCAACTGTTTGAGCCTATTAGGCGAGTTTTTGACTTTTTCTTAATAAATGACTGTTTTATATGAGTAAAATTTTAACAAATGAATAAATGTAGTTTTCATATATTTTATTTGTATTTTTTCTATTTTGAGACAGTTTTTTCATCTCCTTTCTATTTTTTTATTACTTCAATTACATCCCTCATTGAACTCAAATTATTTGCAAGTTTTTCAAAATCTTCCCTTTTCTTTATCATTATTCCAAAATGAAGCAATCCATAGACATTTCCATTTTCCTTAATATAGTTTGTATTTACATTTACCAGTTCCATTTTGTATTCATTAAGAATTCTTATAATATCCAGAAGTAATCCACTTCTGTCAATTGTTTTTACGCTAAAATTATATTGATATTTTGTATTGCTTGAATTAACTGCTTCTTCATCCCAGAAAACTTCTATTTCTCTGTTAGGCTCATGTTCCATTAGCTGTTTCAGATTTTCACAGTCTGCCCTATGTATTGCAATTCCACGCCCTCTTGTTACATAGCCTTTTATATTATCTCCAGGCAGAGGACTGCAGCATTTTGCAAAACGGTACATTGTATTTTCTGTTCCTGAAATTTTTACTCCACCTTCACTTTTACGTTTTTTTCTGTTTCCTTTTTCTGTTTCTTCTTCAAGAACCTGAACTATATCTTTTTCTTCCTGCACTTCAAATTTTTTCATAAATCCGTCAAGTGAAAGATCTCCAATTGCAAATTTATAACATAAAAGATCTATAGTTCCTATATTAAATTTTTTCATATAAAGGAAAACTCTTTCATCTTCTTCGAAATCCCTGAATTTCATTCCAAGTTTTTCAAATTCCCTTTCCAGAATCTGTTCCCCTTCTTTTGTTTTTTCTTCAAACTCCTTGTCTTTAAACCATTTTCTTATTTTTACTTTGGAACTGTTATTATTGACCATGTTTATCCAGTCTTTTCCAGGCCCTTTAGTATTTCTTGAAGTCATTATTTCAACTTTATCTGCATTTTCCAGAATTTGATCAAGCTGTACTATCCTTTCGTTAACCTTTGCCCCAATTGTACGATATCCAATTTGAGTGTGCACCTGAAATGCGAAATCAAGGGCTGTAGAACCGTTGGCCAGTTCCATCACATCACCTTTTGGAGTAAATACAAATATTGTCTGATTAAGCACATCGTCGGTTACCTTTTGTGCAAATTTTTCAGGATTTTCAGTATTTGCCTTGATTATATGCTTTACTGCGGCATAATATTTATCATTCTTTGTTTTGGATTTTTTTTCCTTATATTTCCAGTGGGCAGCAACCCCATCCTCAGCAATTCTATGCATTTCACGAGTTCTTATCTGAATTTCAACTTTCTGGTCATCAGGACCGAGAACAGTAGTATGTATCGACTGATACCCATTCGTCTTTGGTACAGCAATGTAATCCTTGAATCTTCCTGTAACTGGAATAAAAAGGTTATGAATTATTCCTAGTATGTTATAACATTCCTCTTCCTTATCCACGATTATACGCATTGCTATAAGATCATATAAATCTGTAAATTTTTTGCCTTTTTCATGTATCTTTTTATATATGCTGTAAAGATGCTTAGGTCTTCCTGTAACTTCTCCACTTACATTATGTTTCTTCAGTTCCTCTTCTATTTTTTTTATAACTTTTCCTGTGTATTCTTCCCTTTCTTTTCTTTTGGACTTCACAAGCTCACTTATTTCTTTATAGTCTTCAGGATACAAATATCTGAAACTTATATCTTCCAGTTCCCATTTCATTTTTGCCATTCCTATCCTGTGGGCAATAGGAGCATAAACTTCTATTGTTTCCTTGGACTTTATCTGCTGCTTTTCAGGCTTCATATATTTTAAAGTCCGCATATTATGGAGCCTGTCCGCAAGCTTAATAATTACAACTCTTATATCTTCCGCCATTGCAACAACCATTTTTCTTATATTTTCTATTTTTTTGCTGTCTGTTCTCGGAAGATTTCTCAGTTTTGTAACTCCATCTACAAGCTTGCTCACATCTTTTCCAAATGTATACTCTATATCCGGCAATGTTATCAGTGTATCTTCTACAACATCATGTAAAATTCCGGCAACAATCGTATCTGTATCCATACGCATATCCGCCAGTATTTCTGCTACTTCAACAGGATGAAGAATGTAGTTTTCTCCACTTCTTCTTTTCTGCCCTATATGAGATTCGTTTGCCAGAGTAAAAGCAGCCTTTACTTTTTCAGTATCCACATCCAGATTATTCTCCTTAATTCTTTCCATCAGCTCCTGCAACAGTTCTTCTTCTGTCTTGTTTACTATTTCAGTTATTTTTTTCCTTTGTGTATTTCCTATTTCAAAATTTTTTTCAGTTATGCTCTTCTCATCTTCCATTGATCCTTCATTATCTTTCATTGTATTTCCCTCCATACCATTCTTTCTCAAGATTTATTTCTTAAGAAATCAATTTCAGTGTACATAATTAGATTAATCCTGTTAAAAATATTTCCAGATAAAATTTATTTATCAAATTATAGCCATCTTTCAAAATATTTTTAGAACTGCCTGATAAAATTCTTTTTATTTATTTTACTATACATTCTCAAAAAAATCTATCTTTAAGAAGAATATTTTGCTTATTTTTTTACTTATATCATTAATAAAATTTAATTTTATAAGATTTTTTTGTTAAAATGAAATAAAAAGCAAAATACACCTCCTAATTTTAAGAACTATTATAAAAGCACATTTGACAGAAGTATAGTTCTAAGCCAAACGTGCTTTTCACAGCTATTTTTTCTTTTTTCATTTTCATTGATATTTATAAATCCGATTTATTCATTAGGTAACCATGTATCTACAACTTTTTTTAATTCTTCCTGGTATTCCGGTAATCCTTCTTGTGAAATATGATATATATTTCCATTATTTTCAATATAATTTACAATGAAAATTCTTCCATCTGGAATTTTTACAGTCACCTGTTTTCCTTTATAGCCATTTATTTCTACATCTTTCTCAACTATATCCTCTGATGATATTCCAAAATTTAAATATCTTTCTTTAGTTCTTGATACTGCCCTGTCAACTGTTGAATTCCCATTCACTCCAACAATATCTAGAGTTATAATATTTACAGGATCTATTGCAATCTGGACGGCATTTATTGAAGCATCTGGGTCTACAAATTCTAACCATTTTTCAGTTTTTGTGACATAACCTACCTTTCCGCTTCCATATCTTAAATTTCTCCCTGCCTCTATCTTATTTTTAGTTTCAGCTTCTGAGATATTCTTATTATTATCATTTCCACAGGAAATTAGTACAAATAATACCCACATTATTTTGAATAACTGTTTCAATGTACTCACTCCTTTTCTTAATAAATTTTAATTACCATATATAGTCTCCTTTACCTTTTTCGGTTCCTGTCTTTTCCTTATACAATTTAATTAAAATTTCTTTTTTATTGTAATATCTTACAATTTCGTCTCTGACTTTTCTCATTTCATCATCAGTACTTTCAGGAGGAAACTCAAAAGTTAATATAGGTGTTATGTTGTTAAATTTTAGAAATTCATACCAATCTATTGTTTCCAGTTTACGCTCTTGACTAAAGTATTTTCGGAATAAGGAGTCATATTTTTGTATTTTTTCATAGTTGTCATACATCATTTCATCATTTTTGTATTTAAGTTCACAGTTATCTATTGTAGTCATAAATATTTCTGCTTCTTTAAGCTCATTGCAACTCCATCCATTTTCCATATTACCTTTTATTTTTATTTTCCCATTCTTATCAAATATCTTTTCAATTTCAGAAAAATCATTACCTTTTGACTTATCATACAACAATTCATTTAATACATAAGGTTTTAAACCATATAAACTAAGTATTTTGAACATTGTCCTTGACCGATCGCTAATAAGAATAGATTTTCCTTCAGAAGATAATTCTTTTTCTGGAACTTCTTTAAATCTAAAACCATATGTATCATAAGAAGATGAAATATATACAAATTCGTTTTCGAAATCAGAAAAATATTTTGACTTATATTTATGTTTTTCTATTTTTCTCATTCTATTTTATCACCTCTGATGGAATATAATATTCTTTTATTTATATCCTCCATATTTTGCCTTCCTTATTCATTTGTTTTTTCTTTACTAAAAATTATAAATCAAAAACAAGAAAGGCCTGCACCTCTTTTAAAATTAATATTTTAACTGTGAATAGACATTGTATCCTTTCAGGACATCTCTTCCTTTTAAGTCTTCAAGCTCTATAAGGAATGCCAGCTCATATACTTCAGCTCCCAGCTTATTTGTCAGCTCAACCATAGCTTTTGCAGTTCCGCCTGTTGCAAGCAGATCATCCACTATCAGTACTTTTGACCCTTTTTCAAATGCATCCTTATGTACTTCTATACTGTTTGTCCCATATTCCAGTTCATATTCCACTCTTTCTGTTTCTGCAGGCAGTTTTCCCGGTTTTCTTGCAGGAACAAATCCAGCACCTATATTATAGGCTATAGCCGCTCCGAAAATAAATCCTCTCGCATCGGCACCTAGAACATAGTCTATCCCTTTATCCTTATATCTTTCTGTAAAATCCTTAATTATAATATGAAGTCCTTCTTTGTCCTTCAGAACAGTTGTAATATCCCTGAATATAATTCCAGGTGCAGGAAAATCATTAATAGACCTCATTAATCCTTCTATTTTTTTTATTTCGTCCTTTGTCATTTCATCCTCCTATTTATCCCATAACAGACCTAAATAAGGTTCTATATTTTCCTTATTTAGCAGTTTTATCAGTTTTTCCTTTATATTAGGGTATAATTTTATATTTTTTATTTCATCTTCCGGAATAAACCTCAAATCAGTCAGCATTTCTTCTTCTCCCAGTTTCATTATATTTGAAGAATTTTCCGCTTTTTTTATTTTAAAATATAAATTTATAACATGTTTCTGTTTATCAGGTGCTATTGTTTCTGAAATAAACAGAAATTTTTCCACTTCTATGTCCAGACTGGTTTCTTCCTTAAATTCCCTGATAAGGGCTTCTGCAGCACTTTCTCCCCAGTCAACTCCTCCACCTGGTACAAGCCAGTATTTCTTGTTATTTTTGGTATGTTCTATTAAGAGTATCCTGTCATCTTCTATAAGTATCCCCGCAACTCTCACTCTAGGTCTAATCTTCTCTGTCATTACCGCTCTCCTCGCTGCTCTTTTCGGTAATGATTATCCTAATTTTTTCTATCCTCTTATTGTCCACTTCCATCACCTTTAAGATATATCCGTCTGCTTTAACCTGATTTCCTGTTTCTGCCACTTTTCCCAGTACATCCTGAACATATCCGGCAACCGTGTCATATTCTTCTGAAACAGGTATGGTTATTTCCAGCTCATCATTTATTTCTTCTATAAGAGTATCACCTTTTATGTCATATATTGTTTCCCTGATCTGTTGTATGCTTTCTTCTTCCTGGTCAAATTCATCCCGTATTTCTCCGACAATTTCTTCAAGCAGATCTTCAATTGTCACAATACCGAGTGTTCCTCCATATTCGTCTATTATTATTGCCATATGGGACTGTTTTCTTTTAAATTCTTCCAGAAGTTCCGTCAGCGTCTTAGTTGCTGGTACATAATATGCTTCCTTCATTACTTCCTTCATTTTTAATGAGGAATTCTCTTCCCTGTTATATTTCAGAAGATCCTTTATATGTACAATTCCTTCTATTTTATCTATATTTTCATTGTATACAGGAATTCTTGAAAATCCCTGTTCCACTATTTCATTCCATACTTCTCCAAGTGTCTTTTCAGAATCCAGTGCAAAAACACTTGTTCTAGGTGTCAATATTTCCTTCACGGTAGTATCTGAAAATTCAAATATACTGTGAATCATTTCTTCTTCTTCCTCTTCGATTATTCCTTCTTCTGTTCCCGCCTTGACAAAAGTTTTTATATCCTCTTCCGTCATTTCAAATATTCTTTCTTCGAGCTTCACCTTGAACAATCCCAGCAGAAATTTTGATATTTGTATAAAAATCAATATAAATGGACGCAGTATAATTCTTGCAGTATCAAGTGGAACTATAATAGTTTTTGAAATTTTATAGACATTGCTTTTTGCATAAATTATAGGTATCATTTCGACAAAAATAAGTACAAAAACACTTATAATTACAAACATAACAATATCATAAGTTACAGAACCTACTGATAATCCCAAAATTTTATAGCAATCTTTAAACAGCAGTATGGACATTCCAATCAGAAAAATATATATTACTGTCTTTCCGAATAGAAGAGTTGTTAAAAGTTCGTTCGGATTTTTCAGCCAGAGCCTCAGCAGTTTTTCCTCCTTTGAATCTTTCTTATTGTTCTCTCCACCCACATGTATTCTTCTCAGCGAAGACAAAGCTGTCACAGCCGCTGAAAAAAATGCCGACAAAAATAGTACCGCAAACCACAATATTATCTTTATCCAAATCCTCTGTTCTTCCAATTCTTATTACACCTTCCTTTAAAACTTTACTGAAATTTACGATATTTTAATCAGTTATAATTTTCAGTTCATTATAATTCTTATCCTATTATAATAAGTTCCTGTCCTTTCTTTATTGCTTCTCCATCTTTTACCAGTATCTTCTTTACTTTACCTGAAACTGAGGATTTTACTTCATTCATAAGTTTCATTGCTTCCACGATACAGAGTGTCTGCCCTTCACTTACAGTATCCCCTTCCTTTATGAAAGGATCTGATGTTGGTGATGGTGCACTGTAATATGTTCCAACCATTGGAGAAGTTATTTTTGTTCCTGATATTTCTTCAGCCTGCACTGTTTCCTGTACTGAAGTTTCAGATTCTACTGCCCTGGTTACTGATGTCGGCTGTTCTGCTGTCACAGCTGCAGGAACTCCTCCATAAGAAAATACTTTTCTTTCCTTTTCTTTTTTTGTTATCTGGATTTCAAAATCATTTTCTTCATACTTTACTGTATCAATCTTATTTGCATTCATGCTTTCAGCAAGTTCCTTAATAAATTTTATTTTATCCCTCATTTAAAATTTTCCTCCTACATTTGACTTATTTCAATTATCCATATTTTAAATTTTATTTTATAAATAATCAAAGACTATTTATATTTTATCATATTATTTATATTTTATCCTCATATTTTTTATTATTTTTTTATTTTAGGCTATTTTTATATGATTTAAAGGTATTTTTTATTAAGCTTGCTATTGTCATAGGCCCTACACCGCCTGGAACAGGAGTTATATAGGAAGTTTTTTCCGCTACTTCCTCATAGTCCACATCTCCGCAAATTTTCCCATCAACTCTGTTTATTCCTACATCTATGACTACAGCCCCTTCTTTCACATCCTCTTTTTTCAGAAGTTTTGGCACTCCTGCGGCAACTATTATAATATCAGCTTTACTAAGCTTTTTTCTTAAATCCTTTGTTTTTGAATTACATACCTGGACAGTGGCACCTTTCTGTATAAGCATGAGTGCCATAGGCTTTCCGACGATATTGCTTCTCCCTATTATTACTGCATCTTTACCTGCAATTTCTATTTTATATTCTTCCAGAAGCTGCATTATCCCGTAAGGAGTACACGACAGGAATCCTGTTTCATCTCCAATTACCATTTTTCCAATATTTGAAACATGAAAACCATCCACATCCTTTTCAGGAGAAATGCTGTCAATTATTTTCAGTTCATTTATATGTGCGGGTAAAGGCAGCTGTACCAGTATTCCGTTTATCCTGTCATTTTTATTCAGTTTATTTATTTCCTGCAGCAGTTCCTTTTCGCTTATATTTTCATCAAGCTCAATATTTTCAGAATAAAACCCTACATTTTCACATGTCCTTATTTTATTTTTTACATACACCTGTGATGCAGGATTATTCCCAACTATCACTACTGCAAGTCCTGCCGGTTTTCCATATTTTTCCTTTAACTGACTATGTTCTTCCCTTATCTTTTCAAGAACTGTCTGCGAGAAAGCCTTTCCATCTATTTTTATCATTTACTGTTCCTCTCCATTTTCTTCAAAGTTTATACGCCAGAAATTCAGTTCTTGAAGTTTAGCAGAAATATCCATATTCACTACTACTATATTTTTTGGTAGTTCCAGTTTATATGTCGTCATATTAAGTATAGCTTTAATACCGTTTTTCACAAGTTTTTCAGCAGCTGTCTGAGCCTGTCCCTTTACAACTGAAAGGATTGCAGTCTCTACTATGTTTGATGAACTCTTTATAAATTCTTCAACTTTTTCAACATTCTGTATTTTTAGATTTCCTGATATTTCCTGATCTATTTTCTTAGGATCATTGTCAAATACACCGACTATTCTGAAACCTTTTCCCAGAACCTTGCTGTTTGAAGTTATCATTTCTCCCATTTTTCCATATCCTACAACTATTAGATCATTGACTTTATTTATTCCTAATATATCCTCTATTATTTCTATAAGCTTATCAATATCATACCCTTTCCCTCTGACTCCAAATTCTCCGAATGTAGACAAGTCTTTTCTAACCTGTGCCGAAGTAGTGTCCATAATTTTAGAAAGTTCTATTGAATTTATTCCGTCTTCATATTTACGAACTTCCTTCAAAATCGATAAATACTCTGTAAGCCGCTGGACTACTCTATCTGATATTTCCATCTTCTTTAATTTCATATTTCCTCCTAAAATATTCAACTGTTGAACTTAAAATATGTTTTTCAATTTTTTGAAAACTATAATTTTCTAAAAGTATTTTCATCAGTTCAACCTAGTTTTTAAATTTATTTCCGACTGTCAGTTTTCTTCCATTTATTATGTCTGTTCCACTTTGAAGCTTCTTTCCCTCAAATTTTACTTCAAGTAGTATTATTCCTCCATTTGAGGTTTTTACTACTGGTCCTTTTTTGTTTATTATTTCAACTATGCTCCCATTTTCCCCTTCATATTTCTTATCTATCTTTTCACTTCTGTATATTTTTACATTTTCTCCTGTTTCAGTGTATGTATGCGCACCGGGAAAAGGATTCAGCCCCCTTATCTGATTATATATATTTTCTTTCGTATCATTCCAGTTTATTCTTGTCTGTTCCTTTGTTATGGGCTTTACAAAGGAAACTTCTGTCTCATCCTGCTTTTCCGCCTGAACTTTTCCTTCTCTGATAAGCTTAAGAGCCTTTTCCAGTCCAATAGCTCCCAGCTCCTTCAGTCTGTCATGTAAAGTTCCCAATGTATCTTCTTCACTTATGCTGCAATATTCCTTCAATATCACATCTCCAGCATCAAGTTCCTCTTCAATGTACATTATGCTCACACCTGTTTCTGTATCGCCATTTAAAATGGCAGAATGTATAGGAGATGCTCCTCTGTACTTTGGAAGCAGGGAAGAATGCACATTTATAATTCCGTATTTTGGAATATCTATTATTTCTCTGGGTATTATTTTACCATATGCAACTACAACTATCAAATCAGGATTTATTTCCTTTATTCTGCTTATAACTTCCTCATCCTTCATTCTCTTCGGCTGCATTATTTCTATGTTATTGTCCAGTCCAAACTGCTTGACGGGAGAATATATTATTTTATTTCCCCTCGCATTCCGTTTGTCCTCCTTTGTAAAAATCAGCTTTAAATCTGTATTTTTATATACTGTTTCCAGACTCGGTATTGCAAATTCGGGAGTCCCCATAAATATTGTTTTCACAAAAACTTCCTCCTATCTGAATATTTTTAACTCCATATAAAATTTTACCCCGAAAATTCAAAAAGTCTATATGTCTTCCCTATATATTTTCCCTTTATTGTAATCTTTTTTCAGAACTTCCAGTTTTTTCGCCACCAGACGCTTATTCAGTACGGAAATTCTGTCTGTAAACAGTACCCCGTCCAGATGATCCAGTTCATGCTGAAATGCCCTTGACCACATTTCAGTAAGTTCTTCTACTTTTTCTTCACCATTTTCATCAAGATACTTTACCTTTATTTTCTCAGGTCTTGTCACTTTCTTGAAAACTCCTGGAATACTCAGGCACCCTTCTTCAAATTCTACCATTTCCTCACCTGATTCAATTATTTCAGGATTAATTACCTTTTTTACATTTCCTTCCACTTCAAGCACAAAGAATCTTTTTGCTATATCTACCTGATTTGCGGCCAATCCTACTCCATTTGCCTTTCTCATGAGTTCCACCATCTCATCCAGAGTTTTTCTCAGCTCATCATCTATTTTATCTACTTCTGATGATTTCACCCTTAAAGTGGGATTCCCATATAACACTATTTTCATTTATCATTTCCTTTCTAATATTTACATTTCAAATCCATTATTATTAATAATTTTCATTCATTTTATGTATAAAGCCAACTGTACAATCTTATGCAGTTTCTATATATTTTACCATACACCCCTTATTTTATCAAGATTAGTTTAATCCTTTTTAAACTTTGCAATAAATCTAGTTCCTTCATTTAGATTTCCTTCAACATCAATAGCAGCACCATGCTGCTCAATTATTTTTGAAACAAGAAAAAGTCCAAGACCGAAACCTTTATTTATTTTTTTATTTCTCGAATCATTTACCTGATAAAATCTTTTCCAGATAAGCTCCTTATCCTGTTCTGATATTCCGATACCGTTATCTTCAACTTCCAGTACACATTTCTCATCTTCGGAATACAGCTTAACAATTATTTTATCTTTTGTAAATTTCATGGCATTATTTAAAAGATTGTCAAATAACCTTTCTATCATTATCTTGTCTCCTATTATAGAAATATTTTCTTCAATCTTTTTTGTCATTTCTATATTTTTCTCAGCAAAAAGATTTTTGTAGTCCCCCAGAATTTTTTCAACTGTTTCTGAAAAGTTTATCCTATCAGAAGGAATACCTGTCTGCTTTTCAATTTTTGAAAGTTCCATAATCTGGTTTATCAGTTCTGACATCCTTTTTGCCTGCCTCTGAATAACTGAAAAGGAATCCCTTGCCTCTTCAATGTTATCCACATATTCAAGTGAATACTGACTCTCTGTCAGTATTACACTTACAGGTGTCCTTAATTCATGAGACACATCTGAGCTGAACTGCTTTTCATGCAAATAAAAATTCTCCAATGAATTAAGCATTTCATTGAAGGCATTTGCCATTTTATGTATCTCATCCTGTCCATTATCTATTTCAATCCTTTTTGAAAAATCCCCGTTTTTCTGTATTTCCGTTGCAGTATTAGATATTTTCGCTACAGGACTTAGTGCCTTTTTTATAATCTTATATCCTCCATAAATTATAACGATGAGAAGCAGTGGACTTAAAATTATCATTGTCAAAAGCATTCTTTTTACTTCCTCTGACAGTTTATTTACAGGAGCAATTCCTCTTACCCATTCTCCGTCAGTCCCATTAATCTTCCTGTCATAATAATAGTATTTTTCTCCTTTTTTCCTATAAGAACTGACTATCCCTTCTGACTGTTCAAGTGTCAGATCAAATCCTTTTGGAGACATTCCACCCATTTCTATTCCTTCGCTATTGTATCTGACAAAATAAATTCCATTATCAAAATCATCAAACTCTTCAGGATCAGAATCCATTTCAGATGCCATTTCATTTACAACTGCTGTCAGTTCCCTCTGATTCACATCACCTGTCATCTTATCTGCAATAGCAAATGATATCATTAACATAATAAATAACAGTACCACTACAAAAACTGTATACCAAAGGGTTATTTTTACAGTTATGGGGAAATTTTCCCAGATTCTATTTATTTTCTTTTTCAATATTTCCAACCGTTCCTTCCGTATGAGGCATTTACCCTATACTGTATATTTACGCTTTACAATATAGACATACTTTCCTGTTTTAAAATAGTGATTTCCTATTTTATTAATCCTCTTCCTTTACAACGTATCCAAGTCCTCTTTTTGTATAGATTATCTGTTTTCCATTTTCTACATCTATTTTTTTCCTGATATTCTTTACAAGTACATCTATTATATTTGAATCTCCTTCATAATCATAGTCCCAGACATGTTCCTTTATCTGATCCCTGCTCAGTATCCTGTTTTTACTCTGTACAAGATACTCAAGAACTTCATATTCCTTTCCTGTTAGATCAATATTTTTCCCTGCCCTTGTTACTGATTTTTCTGAAGAGTCAATAACAAGATCTCCTATTATAAGTTTATTTGAACTGTTTCCGTATTTTCTTCTCACTACAGCTCTTATTCTAGCTGAAAGCTCATTGAAATCAAAAGGTTTTACAAGATAGTCATCTGCTCCCAGGTCAAGTCCCTTTACCTTGTCATCCGCACTGTCCCTTGCCGTCAACATTAAAACCGATGTGTGATTTCCTTTATTTCTCAGTTCCTTTATAACTTCAAAACCATTTAATTTTGGCATCATAACATCAAGAATTATAAGATCGTACTCCCCATATTCCAGATAATCGAGCGCCTCTTCTCCATCAAAAACGCTGTCTACGCTGTATCCGTTCTTTTTAAGATATTTCGTGACAATGTTGTTCAAATCTATTTCATCTTCCACAAGTAAAATTTTCATGTTGATTTTTCCTTTCGCTTTAGTTAGATACATAAATATATCATAAAATATTAAAAATATAAAGAGGGCTGAAACAACTTCAACCCTCCAGACACATATCTATTTATTATCTATAAAAAGTACTAATCTCTATCCATTTTCCACTTTACAATTTCTCCAGTTACTGCATCTATGTCAAACTCATATTCCCATCCATTGTAGTAGATTTCCCCTTCGTATACCATTCTTCCGTTTTCTCTGTCAAGATGAACATCATACACATGAGACTGGTTTGCTCCTGGAACCTTTTTCAATGCTATTGCTATCGCCTTGTTTACTCCTATATAGCTATTGTTTCTTACTGAAGCCGATGTGTTATAGTATTTTTTCTTACTCTTTGCATTTGCTGTTCCTGCAACTCCTAAAACCATAATTCCTAATAATACCATACTTAATATTTTTCTTTTCATATTTAAATCCTCCTGTTTTTTATAATCTATCTTTATTATATATATCATTTACTTCAATATTTTTTTATTTTATCTATTTCTATCTATATCAATTTTTTTCTACTAAATTCCTTTTTCTTTATTCTTTTTAATTCCAGTTGTTGTATTTTTTTATTTTTGACCCTACAATTTCTCCAGTTACTGCATCTATATCATATTCATACTTTGAATTGTTATAAAATATTTCTATTTCGTATACCATTCTTCCATGTTCCCTATCTAAATCTATTTCTCCGAGATGGCTTTCATTTGCCCCAGGAACCTGTGCCAACGCTATAGATTTTGCCTTTTCAAGGCTTATCAGCTGTACATTGTCTGAAACATTTGCTCTGTTTTCCAATGAATATTCTGAAATGTACTCATTTCCATTTAAGTTTCTGTTTTTACTTGCTCCATAAGCGATTCCAAGTATTCCAAGTACTCCCATTCCCAATACTATAAGTTTTAAAATTTTGTTTTTCATTTTATCTCATCTTCTTTTCTATATTTGATTTCTGTTGCTATCTCCTTTAACTTGAACACATTATAAAACAGTTTTATGAATTTAAAATGAATAAAAAAAATTTTTTTTTAATAATAGAGTCTCATTCAATTTCTCCATATTTTGATACATAATAACTAGGGGCTTTAAACTCTATTTTATTCTTTATTCTTTTTTGTAATTCTTCTTCAGATAGACCAAAAATAGCTTCTTTTTCATTTATTATAAAATATCCATGCGTTTCTCTAATCTTTTTTTCTGATGCCCTGAAAAAACCTTCATCTTCTATGGGAAATCCATCCACATAATATTTTATTTTTTCTTTACTTTCATCACGGATAAAACCTATCCAACTGTTTTTATTTTTGGTAAGTTTTGTTACTAATCCATAATCAGAACTAAGGTATTCTATCCCATTGAAAGAATAAGAATATTCTGGTCCATGTATTACTGTGTAATTTTTAAAATGACTACCTATTATACTGTAGCTTTTAGAAAGTTTCAAATTTTTATCGCTTATATTATATTCCGTTTTTAACGTTAGCAAATTAAATAATAAAGGTAAAATTCCAAACATGAAAAAAACTACATACCTTATAAAAACTAATAAAAAAACTGGTATAAGAAACTGTAATAATTTTTTCTTCATTTCTAATGTTTTCCTTTCACTAAGCTATCCCTGAAAAACGTAGAAAACTTTATCATATGTTTATAATATCTCCAGATACTGAAACATCTTTTAACTCTTCAAGCTCCGGATTATATCTTTTAATTAAATCTGCAACATATTCGCTAAAATTCATCCCTGTTTCCTTTAAAGTCCTGTTCTCTCTGCTGTAATGGTATACTTTTAAATCATTATCCCTTGTAGTTATAAAAATGTATTCAGAATTACTTTTTAAGTCAATTATAAAAGGTTTACCATCTCTTCCTTTTCCACGAAATTTATCTTTTTGTACATATTCCTGAAAATCATATTGTAACACTATTCTTTCTCTTATACTCCAGTCATTATATAATGACAATTCTTCTTCTCCTAACAATCCTCCCAAACTTTTCCCTGCTATACTTAAAAATTCCCTGAAATCTCCCTTCACTTCTATATCATATAATTCTTCTATTCCTCTTATCTCATCATCATTGTATCCTATAAACTCCTTCTTGCCCTTTTCAAGATATCTTTCAAGAAGGATAAAAAGCTCTGTGTTTTCTTTTCTTTCTGAAGATATATATTCCCTTATTTCCTTTAATCCTGTAATTCTTTTTTCAGATGTATCACACTGTACCAGAAGTTCTCCTACAGTAGAAAAATCTAGTGTAGGTTTTAATTCAGAATTGTATGTTTCTACTAAATCAACCATATATTCATTAAAATTCATTCCAGTATCCTTTATCTTTTCTTCATTCTCATCAAAACAGTATACCTTTAAATCATCATCTGCTGTCCTTATATAAAAATAATAGTTTTCCATTTCTATTGAAAATATGAATGGCTTT